>WNGI01000880.1_pt1 | contig 29070 bp, 26 predicted proteins | sample 5400621 | NCBI WGS metagenome assembly WNGI01 (sample SAMN13153374, study PRJNA577476) | soil metagenome | isolation source: 20 cm soil or saprolite under Garry oak tree replicate 1 | place: USA:California | collected 2016-06-15
CCATCCGGCCAGCCCGCAACTACCCGGCCAGGTCTTGATCGCTTCGGTCACAGCCTCGGGCTTGTCCCCGAAAACCCAACGGTAAAGATCGATCAGCAACAATGCCGGTCGATCGCCGAAACCAACGCGCTTATCAGCTTTGCCCACTAATGTCGCCTTGTCTTGTTCTGTGAGAAACTTTTCCCAGACTCGCTCAGCCATGCAGCACCTCCGATTTGATTTGAATAGATTGAAAACTTATCACCGCGATCGTTTCACCGTCAAGATGATGAAGCAAAAATAGCTCCCGCCACGAGATTGGCATAATCGCGCGATAGGACGAGATGCTTTGCTGCGCTCGACATGACACCAAACGGCGACATCACCACGGAGAATGCGCCATCCAATTTCATCCCGGGTCATTCTGAACAAAGTGAAGAATCTCGCCCCAAGATGCTCACACCTTCTGATCGTCTGTAGGTCCTTAAATCGCGGTTGCCCCGGACATTTCGTTAGCGTTATAGTTACTTCATGAAAGAGCTAATCCCTATCGATCTCAAAGACATCGTCGACGATGTCAAAGCCGAAGGCAAAGGCCGCCGCGTGCTTTGGCAGGATTCCGAATCCATTGCGTTCTTGAGCAGCGGTCGTAAGGAGCGCTGGGACTTTCACATCGACCCGGCGGACGAAGTGACGTTGCAACTGACCGGAGTGCAGCATCTGGTTTATCGAACAGAACAAACTGCCGACATAAAAGCCGGTCAAATCCTCCTTTGTCCCGCCGGCGTGCCCCATTCGCCGCGGCTCGAGGAGGATTCCTGGTTCATTGTTTTCGAACGCAAGCGCCACGTCGGCGAGATCGATCATTTCCGCTGGTTCTGCAACAGCTGCGGCGAGAAGGTTTACGAGACTGCCGTCGAAGTCGGCGATTACCGCGCGGATCCGGTCGGGCAGGTTTATCAGAAATTCTCCAGCGATGAGCAGCTGCGTACCTGTAAAAAGTGCGGGCAAGTCGTTCCTGTTCCACCGCGGTAAACCGAGCGGAAACGATCCGAATGATCAACCGGCAGGCGGAACAACTTGCCAAGCTAGCGGCGGCCTATCGCAAGGCGGAATCCGCGGTCGTCAGCGCGTTCTTTAGAAAGCCGCATAAGTCCAAAGATCATGTCGGTTGGCTCAAGGCACAAGGATTTAAAGAATATTCGGCGATCAAGCCGATCCTAGCCGCGTTAACGACGCTCTATGCTAACTTCGACCATGGCGTCAGCCGCCACGACTACTCTGAACTCACCGAAAAACTCGCCGACGAGACTAAACATGCGCGCCTGGTGATGGATTTGCTCCAGGAAATCAGCGGCAAGAAAATCACTCCGCGCGATCTCAACTGGTTGCCGCAGGATCGAAAGCTCGCCAAGGTGCGCGCGCGATATTCCAAAAGTTACGCGGCGCTGCTGCACGGCTCGAGAAAAATCACATCTAGAGAAATCAAACGCCGAGACGAAACACTCGAGCGCGCCGCGATCACGCTCACGGAGGGCGGCGGCGGTGCGCTCTACCAAGTTTGCAGCAAGCTTAAGAAGAACGGCGTCGAAGGAAGAATCGCCCGCGTGTTTCATGAAATCTTGCGCGACGAAGTCGGGCACAAAGACAGCGGCGCCCGCGCGCTTGCGCCCTTGATCGGAACCGATGCCGCGTTCAAACGGGCCGCAGAAATCATTTGCCAAGTGTCGAGCCAGCGCCTGCGCATGCGCAACGAGCAATTCGGCTTCCCTCTGGGCCGAAGCGAGCTCGCTGAGCTCGACCGGCGCGCGCGAAAATGGATCGACGTCTGATGCTGCTTTTGATCGCGATCCTGGCGTTTAGCTTTTTCTTGAGCGAACCGTCGCACGCGTTGGAGCTGCCGTCGCTCAAGCCAACGATCAACGACTTCGCGGGAATGTTTCCGCCGGCGAGCTTGGACGATCTGGCGCTGCGCATGGATCGCTTCAAGACCGAGACCGCAGCCAACGTAATCGTGCTTACGGTCAAGAGTCTCGACGGCGAGAACATCGCCGTCGTCGCGCGGCGCGCGTTCCTAAACCTTCCGCTGAGCGAAGCCGAGCGGCGCCGGAGCGTACTGCTCGTGATCGCGCGCAAGGAACGACAGGTTGAGGTTCGCGTCGGATCGGAGTTGCAGGCTTTGCTGCCGGAACCGGCGGCGCGCCAAAAACTTCAGGCGCAAGTGGCGCTTTACTGGGACGGCATGCGGCCCGATCTTGGAATTCACGGCGCGGTCAATTATCTTTTTCGCGTGATTCGCGGCGACGTCCGCGTCGACAGTCAAACCGCAGAAGAAAAGCTGCAGCAAATCTCCTTGCGCGGCGGCGAAGCCGGGGCGATTTTCGCGCTCTGTCTAGCACCGTTTCTAGCATTCTTCGTCGGCGGTCTCTGGGGAATCTACGCAACCCAATACGGCGTGCAGCGCGCCACGCGGCTACTGATGGGCGGGATATTCGGCGGCGGCACGGCGAAGATCGTCGCCGCGCTCATGTCATTGCTGGGCAATTACAGTGAGAATCTTTGGTACTTCATCATGCTCCTTGCCATACCGCTTGGCATTTTTGGCAGCTTTACGGAATTCTGGATGTCGGGCGATTGGAGCGGCATTCCGCGGGTTAAAGAGCGCCCGCGCAAGCCGGAAGATAACATGGGAATCTAGGCGCGCCGAGAAATGAGTTTTAATCGTGGCGATGAAGACGCCTATATCCATAAGTGATTAAAATGTCATCGAACGCGATGTCCCGGCGCGAGTTCATGAAAGCGTCGGTCGGCGCCGGTGCGTTTGCGCTCGCAGGAGGCTCTGCCGTGGCGGATTCGATCCGTACAAAGCCGATACCGAAAACCGGCGAGACATTGCCGGTCATCGGCCTCGGCACGTGGCAGACTTTTGACGTCGGCGCGGCGCAATCCGCCCGCGAGCCGCTCAAAGAAGTCCTGCGCGGATTCGTCCGTCTGGGCGGGAGCGTCATCGACTCTTCGCCGATGTACGGCAAATCCGAAAGTGTCACGGGGGATCTCGCTGTCGAGATCGCGGTGCAGAAACAACTCTTTCTCGCCACAAAAGTTTGGACCAGCGGCCGCGAAGCCGGCATCCGCCAGATGGAAGAATCCTTCAAACGCTTGCGCACCGAGCGCATGGATCTGATGCAAGTGCACAATCTGGTCGATTACCGCACGCACCTTGCGACGTTGAGAGGCTGGAAGGAGCAAGGCAAAGTGCGCTACATCGGCGTCACCCATTACACCGCCAGCGCTTATGACGAGCTGGCGCGCGTGCTAGCCGGCGAGGAGCTGGATTTCGTCCAGCTCAACTATTCGGTCGCCGAACGCGAAGCCGAGAAACGTCTACTGCCTCTCGCCGCGGAAAAGCGCATCGCCGTGCTGGTCAACCGCCCGCTCGCCGCCGGAGCTGTGTTCAATCGAGTGCGCGGCAAGCCGCTGCCACCTTGGGCCAAAGAAATCGGCTGCGCCAGCTGGGCACAGTTTTTTCTAAGATTCGTCATCTCCCATCCGGCTGTTACTTGCGCGATTCCCGCGACCGCAAAGGTCGAACATCTCGTCGACAACATGCAGGCGGCGCGCGGAGCGCTGCCGGATGCTGCCGCGCGTGAACGGATGGCGCGGCATGTCGCTGAATTGTGAAGCCCGCGTGGCGCAATTGTGCAATGGGAATCGGTCGCGTAACCGTTCGCCGTCTGCATAATTGACAGCTTTTGTTGCCGGTGATAGCGCTGGATCTCATATCAAATTAATAGGGAGGAACAACTATGGCCAAGCTTCGTCATCTCGCGATTCTCACGCACCAACCCGATAAGCTCGCGGAATTTTACAAACGGGTATTCGACATGAGTGAAATGTATCGCACCAAGAACGGCTCGGTGCATCTTTCCGACGGCGAAGTAAACCTGGCGATTTTGAACGCCACTGATCCCAAAGAACCCGGGCATCAACCGGGCCTTTATCATTTCGGCTTTCACGTCGAAGACAACAAGGAAGTCGCCAAGCGCATCAAAGAAATCTATCCCGACGGCGCGCCCAAAGAACGCGAGGCGACCTATGCGGAAGGCCGCGGCTCCGATCCGGATGGCAACCTGTTCGATATTTCCACGGTCGGTTGGGGCCAAAAACGGCGAATGGATCTCTAAGCGCAGCGGTTTGTTCATGCTTGGAATTATCTTTTCCGTCCTGTTTGCCGTGCTGTTTTCGCAGCATGCAGCTAACGCTGCGACGCCTGAAGAGATCATCAAAAAAGCCGCGAGTCTGTCCGGGGTGCAGCGCAAGACGTTTCTCGAGGAGGGCGCCAAAAAAGAAGGCGAGATGGTTTTCTACACTTCGCTCAGCCTGACCGACTACCCGAAGATCATGCCGCATTTCGAAAAGAGTTATCCGTTCATTAAAACCAACACCTATCGCGCTACACCGTCTGGTGTCTTTAACAAAGCCGATACCGAGGCGCGAGCCGGCCGCTTCGCGGTGGACGTCATTGGGTCGGCGCCCGTGGAAATGTGGCAGCTCAAGCAGCGCAAACTTTCGACCGGGTATCTCTCACCGGAACAAAAGGCGTTGCGGTCGGGATCCCACGATGCCGAAGGCTATTGGCAGGGTTTCGAGGTCACGCCGCTGGTGCTGGCGTTCAATACGAAGCAAGTTAGTGGCGCCGATGCGCCGCGCACCTATCAAGATCTGCTGAGCCCGAAGTGGAAAGGCAAGATGAGCCTCGGCACCGAGGAATACACTTGGTTTAACATCCTGCTCGAATCCATGGGCGCCAAAAAAGGCGCCGACTACATGCAGGCGCTGGCCAAGCAGGAACTGCAAATGCCAGGATCGAGCAGCGTGATGCGCGTACAGCTCATGCTCGCCGGCGAATCGGCGATCGCGATCTCAGCGCGCGGCCGGCGCGTCACTGAATATAAACAACAGGGCGCGCCCATCGATTTTCGTATCTTGGAGCCCTACGGCGGCGAACCCAATTTCGTCGCGCTCATGCAGCGCGCGCCCCATCCTTACTCGGCGCTACTGTTTATCGATTGGATTTTATCCGAAGAAGGACAGACACGGATCGCCGACGCCGCCGGTAGGATCTCGATCCGCAAAGGCATCAAACACAAGCCGTGGGTGCAGGAGCTGTTTCAGAAGGAGTTCGTGTTTCTCAGTCCGTCGTCGATCGGACCGAACTTGTCCTCGATCATCGACCAATACAATCAGATCTTTGCGATCCGCAAAACCAAGTGAGATTAAGTGGAGCGAATGCGCAGCGGCGCGCAGCTCACGTCACGACTTAATCAAACAAGCCAAGCTTCGCCGCCTTGCGCTCGTAGGGCGGCGAAGCTTTCGAATTCGTGGCGTAGTGTTGTCTCGGCGCGCGCTGCGCGCGTACCGAGCCCGTGGCTGGCTAAAATGATTTCCGAGCAGGCGCCGAGTCATTCTACTTCGCAGATTAATGCCCGCCGCCGCGAGGGCGTCGGCCATTTTTGCGCCGAGGCCAGCGCGATCCGGCCCTTCCACCCGCACCGAATGTAAGCTTTCGCTCGTACCGAGACCTGCCTGCTGAGCAGCGGTTTTTTGTTTTGAGCCTTTGACCGGTGTGAGGAAAATGACGCCTGTGCCGGGCTTGTCGGGAGCCCGGCGCGCCACGACGAATTCAATATTGCTGCCTGCGCTCTGCATCGCTGCGAGCGTGCTCGCCAGGCCGCCGGGACGATCCGCGACTTCGCCAGCCCAGACATCCACTTTTTTTATCGTATAAGCCATATCGCACCTCCTTCGGTGATTTGATGACTGTTCGTTTGCGCGTCCCGGAAAAATGAAAAGCGATCACCCTTACGTCTCAGGCCATCGCTGTGGTCGGTTCAACAAGTCGCCTCCTGCAATCCTTTTCGACTTCCCCTGCGCCTCGAATCAACGTAGCGCTGCGCGTGGTCAGGAAGACACAACTGAGCGGCTCATATCACCGGGCTATGCTGAGCGTCAAGGAATAAGTGGACGGACACAGGTGCAAGGAAAACAAACGACGTGGCGTCGTAAGGTTACAGTTAATCTTCCTAGACATAACGCAGTGATTAAAATTCCGCTTTTTGAGTTTTTTGATTGAAGTCGCAGCGCCGTCATGGTAGCGTGACGTGCTTAATGAGACCGGAAAAATCGAATCTCCTACTTACTCTCCTTATTCAATGGTTTGATGCCGATTACCATGCCTCGGGTGTCGCGCGCAGAATTCGCGATGTTGACCGAGTCAATTGGGTCCGCTGTTTGCCGTTTGTGATTCTACATCTCGGTTGCCTGGGGATCTTTGTCGTCGGCTGGAGCTGGACGGCAATCGCTGCCGCGGTCGCGCTCTATCTGGTCCGAATGTTCGCTATCACTGGCATTTATCACCGCTATTTTTCACACCGGACGTTCAAAACCTCCCGACCGGCGCAATTGATCTTCGCCATCGTCGGCGCGTCGTCGGCGCAAAGGGGGCCGCTGTGGTGGGCCGCCAATCATCGTAACCATCATCGTGAATCAGATACGCCCGATGATCCCCATTCACCGGTGCATTACGGTTTTTTTCGCTCCCATGCCGGTTGGTTCATGTGCACTCGCTATTACACGACGCAATACGAACGCATCAGGGATTTTGCCCGATTTCCCGAGTTGGTGTGGTTGAACCGATTCGACAAAGCCATTCCGGCGGCGTTGGGGCTGTGCGTTTACCTTTGCGGTCTAGCTTTAGAGCGCGCTGTGCCGTCTCTCGGCGTCACAGGATTGCAAATGTTTGTGTGGGGATTTGTGTTGAGCACGACGATTCTGTTTCACGCCACGGCCAGCATCAATTCGCTGGCGCATTTATTCGGCAACAAACGGTACGAAACCGGCGACGAAAGCCGCAATAACTTTCTCCTCGCGCTGATTACCTTGGGCGAAGGATGGCACAATAACCACCACAAGCACATGGGCTGCACCCGACAGGGATTTTACTGGTGGGAGGTCGACATTACATATTACGTCTTGAAACTCTTGTCCTGGATCGGCGTCATCTGGGATCTCAAACCGGTGCCCGGCAAAGCCTACGAGCGCTCCGAACATCTGTCGCGCCGAAAATTCGCGTCCGCCGCCTAGTCCAAGCACGAAGTTTCACGTCAATCCGCCGAAATCGCTCTGAAGTCGCTATTCTTGTCAGCCGCAGCGGTTTCCGCTCCCCCGCGCTCAATGCGCTGCATCTGAAAACTTGTCTTTCGCGGCGGCTGCGGCTAGCATGATCGCGCGTTGACGATTCAAGCCATGCAAATCGCTTCGGAATTTCTACAAAAGGTTTCCTTGTTTCAGGATCTAAACAGTGCGGCGCTATCCACGCTCGCCGGGCTTCTCGTGTTAAAGAAAATTGCCGCCGGAGCCGTGGTCTTTCGCGAATCGGACGACTCCGATGCGCTCTATGTGGTCGAGACCGGACGAGTAGTGATCAGTAAACATGTCCAGGATCAGATGGATGTCGTTCTCACGCGATTTAGTGCCGGCGATTTCTTCGGCGAGATGGGGCTGTTTGACGCGGCGCCGCGTTCTGCAACTGCGCACGCGGAAAACGACTCGACTCTGTGGCGGCTCGACCGCAAGGCCTTTCAGCAAATCCTCTCGGACTACCCCGAAATGGCCGCCAGAATCTGCTATCGCCTGGTCATTGTCTTCATCGAGAGAATGCGCGCCACCAACGATCAAGCGCGCGAGGCGATACGCTGGGGACTGGAAGCGACCGGTTACTCTCCAACAGGAAACCGCGCCCCGTTCGGCCGGAAGTCTACCTGACGATTAGCCATGGCTGATCCAGCGAAGCTCGAACTACTGACGCGAACCACCGACGACACGGGATTTCACGTCGTCGAGATCGACAGCAATTATGTTTATTTGTCGTTCAAACCGCAGCGGCTGCCGCAAACCGAATGGGAGCTCACGGCCCAGCCGGTGGGCGCCGACGGGGCACGCAACTACGTCATCAAAAATCTGCGACTGGATCGATACCTGCTGCTGGCTTCGAAGGAATATTTCCTGTGGGAATACTTCGATGGCCGGCACTCGCTTGAGGAAATCGCCCGCCTATTTCATTTGTCGGCGGGCGCGTTCGATTACTCGTTAATCCGGCAGTTATTGGCAAAACTTCACGGCTGCGGTCTCCTTGAAACGCAATTCGACACGAACCTACAACCGACCCTCGCCACGCAAGAGCAGCGCTGGGGACACCTTCTGAGAGCGCGAGTCAAGCAATGGCGTGGCGTTACCCTAAGAATTCCCAACGCGGATAGATTGTGCTCGACCCTTTATAAGCGCGGCGGATTCCTGCTCTTCCATCCAATGACTTTCTGGACCGCCGTCGCCGTTGCGGTCTTCGCGCTCATCACTGCAGCGCGCGACACGCCGAGCGCGGAAAACTTTGCTTACTTTCTCAAGACCCGACCAATCTTGCTTACCAGCGCGATGCTCATCGCGCCGCTTTTAGTGTCCGTGTTACACGTTTTAATCCATGCGCTCGCGTGCAAGGCGTACGGTCGCAGAGTGCGCGAGATGGGATTTTTCTTCCTGCAGGGATTCGTGCCGACACTTTATGCCGACGTCACAGATATCTTCATGTCGAGCCGGCGCGCCCGCGTCACGCTCGATCTGGCGGGACCGATGGTCGAAGTCGCGTTGGGAAGTGCCAGTCTCCTCGCTGCCTGGGCGTCGAGCCCGGGTGTCGGCCAAGCGCTGTTGTTTGGCGTCGGCGTGATGCTGTGGGAGAGCGCCTTGATCAACCTTTATCCTTTCAACTTTCTCGAAATGGATGGTTACAATATTGTTGCGGACTTGCTCGCCATGCCGATGCTCAGGCAACAAGCCTTGGCGCTGATTCCGAATTTGGCGTATCGCCTGCGGCAAGTGAAAACGATCGAGCGCGCGGAGTGGCTACAGATCGGTTATCTGGCGCTTTGCCTTGTATCCGTTGCGGTTTATGTCATCGCGCATCTCGACGCTATCCGCTCTCTGCTTTACTTCTCCTAGAGATTATGGAATCACCCCGCGAAGCGCCGTCGCATGAAATTAACATTCACCGCCCGGCTTCTACTTGCTTCACAAACGTCAGATCGACGACTTCCTGCGGATCGACGCCGCTCGCTTGCGGGAATTGATCCGCCATCATGTCCAAGGCAGTTTTAATCGCTTCGACGGATGGATAGGGATACTTGGGCATCCGCTTGCTGAAGTAACCATAAGTTTCCTCCAGCATCTCATCGCTCGCGCCTCTTAAATAGCGCTTCATCACCGCCATACTGCGTTCTTTGTTGGTCTTAAAAATCTGAATGCCGTCGATGAGTGTGCGAACAAGCCGAAGCGTGACGTCGGGATACTTTTTCACATTGACCTTGAGGGTCGAAATACCGACATAGGGATACTGCACGCCCAGATCGTCAAAGTCGAGTAGTTCGCGAAAACCCATTTTCTTGGCCACTAATCTCGACGGCGTCGTAAGCATGGCGGCATCAACCACACCGCGCTCTAAAGCCGGCAGGATTGCCGCCGTTTCCCCAACGGGGACGATCTTGACGTCTCGCCCCGGCTCCAATCCGACTTTTCGTTTGAGAACGTAGTGCAGCAAAATATCCGTCACCGCGCCCGGGCGGCCGGAGGCGATATTCTTCCCTTGCAATTCTTTCGGGGTCTTAATCTGTTGCTTTGAAAAAATCGACGATCCCGTTGCATTCATGAAGGACGCGATGATCACGAGATCTTTGGCGCCGGCCGCATAGCTCGACACAACACCGGTTCCGGTGGAGACGACGTACTGTGCGTCGCCGCTGAGCAGGAGCTGATGGGGCCGCGCCCGGCCGGCGTAGACGGCTTCGAAATCCAAACCGTATTTTCTCCCCAACCGGTCTTCCACAGCAAGCCACAGCGGTACGTAGGCGCCCGTGAATGAGGAGTAAATGATCTTGAGCTTCAGTGGCTCGCCGGCAGCGAAGGATACTTTTGCAATCGCGAGCAGCCCGCCACAAATGAAAATCGTCCAACGAAAAATTCTCCGTATCATGTGTTGTCTCCTCAACGGTGTGAGTTTCGGGCAACGAAACGCGCCGCTTGTTAGTTTCTGCTAAGGTCTCTCAGCCACTTTTCCCATCGATCGCCCTCCCGTTCACTGACCGTCAACGACATCGCCGAACAAACACGCACGGTCTTGCGTTACCATCGTCACGAAATATGCGCCAGGCCGTTTGTAATCGTAACTCTGGAACCGAATGGAGCGCCGATGCTTATTACGATCATTCTTCATGAATGAGCGGTCAAAAGAGGGCAACCAAATGGGGTTGCCCCTACACAACACATTGCCGGTTGATGCCCGACTGCAGCATCCGCACCGAGCGCGACCTGTCACACCCCCGCCAACTCCGCCGCCTCGGCATGGAAAAACTTCATGTAATCGATCCGCGTCGGCGACAATCCCTGCTCGTAGGCGTACTGGGTCATCGCTTCCAGCACTTTTCGATTGTTCTCGATGTTGTAGGCCCAATAATTCTCGCCCATCAATTCGCGCTGCTCGGCGATGGCAGCGGCAATCCACGAGTAAGCAATCACCTGCGGGTCCGAACCTTCGAGACGCTCAAAGGCGATATCGCGCGATCGGCGAAACGCTTTGAGCAATGCCACCGGCGCGCTCGGATGCCGATCGACGAATGTCTGCTTCAAGGTAACGATATGGCTTGTCGGGAAAATGCCCGTCTTCTTGAAATAATTCTGCTCCTCGGTTCGGTAGTCGCGAAACAAGCGGCGCGTGCGCGGATCACGCGCCGAAATCGACGGTAGCAAGTTAGGTCCGATCACGGCATCGATCTTTCCGGCGAGCAACAAATTGTCCAACACATGATCGGCGTCGCCTTCACCGGCGATTTTCTCGATGCGCATGCCGTCGGCGAAGCCGTCGTTCTTCACTCGGGCCGCCAGCCAGTCGATCCGTTTCAGATCGACGCCGTAGTAATGTTGCAGCGCGCCACGCGCCCACACGCCGGCGGTATTGTCCCACTGCATGATCCCGACTCGTCTGCCTTCCAAATCTTTTGCGGTCTCGATGCCCGCTTTGCCGTTGACGAATATGTAAGCGAGACGAAACTTGCGGTTCGGGAAGGCTGGAATCGAAATATGCGCCTCCCCTTTCGCATAAGCGCGCACCCGCGCGGCAAAGCCGCAATCCCACGCGTCGGCGGCGTCCTCATTGCCGACGAATTCCCACTCGAAGCCCTCGACCTTAACGGTGCCGTCCGTGATTGGCATGTTGGTATCGATGGTTGGCTCGCGAAAGTAGAATTTTAGTTTCGGATTGGACATAGATTTGCTCCTTATCGCGGTACTTTGGTGCATTGGAATCCAAACGCTTTCAGCTCTTATCACCAATCTTCCCTGCGGCAAAGTCGACAAGGTGATGGTTGTCGACGCCATACAGTGGCAAATTCCTTTTTTTTGGAATAGTTGTTAGTGGAGCTAGACAGACCCATGTCAGTTGGTGAGCCATGATCAGGCTTGACGCCAAGAGCCGCAGACTCCCTAACTGAGCGGAGGCATAATATGAGCGACCTACACGCCGTCCCTGAGACGCCCGAGCTCCAAGCGCTCCACGCGCGCCTGGCGGAGTATTCCCTCGGTGGACACTGGCAAACGCGCGAGCAAAATCCCGATCTGGTTCCCTACCACTGGCCGTGGTCGGTGATCTATTCATGTTTGATGCAATCCGGCGAAGCCGTGAAGCTCGGCGGTATCGACGACGCTGCCAAACGGCGCACCGTTCAGCTCGTCAATCCGTCGCTTACAGACAGAAAAGCAACTTCGCGCACGCTGCAGATGTCGATTCAACTTGTCAAACCGGGCGAGCGCGCCGAATGCCACCGCCACACGGCGGCGGCGCTGCGTTTCGTCGTCGAAGGCGACGGCACGGGTTACACCAACGTCGAAGGCGAAGAAATGCTGATGGAACCCGGCGATTTAGTCCTGACGCCGAATTGGACCTGGCATGATCATTTCAACCCGGGAAGAAATAACATCGTCTGGCTGGACGTGCTCGACGCTCATCTAACCCGTTATCTCGACGCCGGGTTCCATGAAAATTACGCCGAAGGTCCGGCACAGGCGATTATCAAGCGTGACGGCTACAGCAAACAGCGGTGCGGCGCAATCAGGCCGCGCACGACGAGCGTCGGCAACGCCGCGCTACCCTTTGCGTACAAGTGGCGCGATACCCTGAAAGCGCTGAAAGAAGTCGCCGCCGCGGGCGAGCGCGATGCTGATGATGGCATCTTGCTCGAATACACTCATCCGCTCACCGGCGGACCGACCATGCCGACCATAGGCTGTTGGGTGCAAATGATTCCAGCGGGCGAATCGACGAAAGCACACCGACACACGAGCAGCACCATTTATCACGTCGTACAAGGACAAGGCATCACTTCGGTAGGGAAATCAAAGCGTGCAACAAACGACTTCGCGTGGAGCGCGCACGATTGCTTCTTCGTGCCGTCGTGGAATTGGCATCACTTCAAAAACACATCGACCAAAGAGCCAGCGATTATTTTTTCGGTCACTGATCGACCGGTGCTCGAAAGCCTAGGACTGTTTAGAGAGGAACAAGGATGAAGACCGGAGTACTGAGATTTGAATCCATCACTCCATTACTTCATCGCTCCAGTACTCCAACTTGAATTTGACTAAGAGAGGATCCCATCATGCCACGTCAGTATAAATGCATCTCCGGCGACGGACACATCGATCTCAACCCCGACGTCTGGCGCGACCGCGTGCAAGCGAAATGGCGCGACCGCGCGCCCAAGCGCGTGAAGATGCCGAATGGCTCGGACGCGGTGGTCATCGACGGCGGCAAGCCGAATACGATCGGCATCACCCGCAGCGTGCGAGTCCCGCATGCCGAGCTGGCCAAGCAAGTACCGACCTTTGAAACTTGCGCCGGCACAGGCGGCCCGAAGCAACGCTTGGCGGAGCAAGATCAGGACGGCATCGACTGTGAGGTTTTGTTTTCCCAGATCACGTTCGTGCTTCGTCAGACCAAAGACGACGACTTTTATCGCGACTGCATTCGCGCCTACAACGAGTTTCTTGCCGAGGAATATATGGCGCCGGCGCCGGACCGGCTGGTGTGCATGGGCACGATTCCTACCGCCGGTGTGGACGACGCGATCAAAGAGCTCGAACACTGCGCCAAGCTCGGCATGAAAGGCATCAAGCTCGACCGCTATCCGAGCGGCAAAACTTATCCGACGCCTGAAGACGACAAATTCTGGACAGCGGCGCTCGACTTGGGCATTGCGCTCACCAACCACAATACCGGCACCATGGGATCGGGGAAAGGCGAGCCCGATTATCTCTACCCGAAGGATCCGGGCCACGATGTGCACCAAAAAGACGCTTTCAGATTCTTCACCCGCTTCACCAACGATGCCATGACCGCGACCCTGCAGATGGCATTCGCCGGTGTGTGGGACCGTTTTCCCAAGCTGCAATTTTACTGGGCGGAAACCATGGTTGGGTGGCTGGAATATGGCTTGTGGCAGATCGACGATCACTATCGCCGCTACATCGGTATGATTCACGACAACTGGGGCCTCAATAAACTGGACCGCAAACCGAGCGAGTACTTGAAGGAACGCAACTACTGGGGCTTCCTGCACGATCCGGTCGGCGTCCAACGCCGCGCCTGCATCGGCTACGACAAAATTATGTGGGGCACCGACTTCGCCCACGCCGCCAGCGAGTTCCCCAACTCACAAAAGCACTTGGTAGAAGATTTTGCAGGCGTTCCGGAAAACGAAAAACGCGCGATGACAGTAGATAATTGCATCCGCTATTTTCATCTTGATCGATAACAGAGCGCACTTTTTGCCTGACCTTGCACATTGAACCTCGAACCCTTGAACCGTCGCTGCCGTTCAAAAGTTCAATGTTCAAGGTTCAACGTAAAAATTAGGAGGCCGACCGTGATTGACGTAGGAACAACCCACGAAGACCTCGAACGCTTTCTCGCTGAGCACCATCTTGTCGGCGCCGGATTGCGGCGCGATGGACGAGCGGCACTGCGCCAAGGCAACACCGCAGCGCACTGGACCTGGGATGGCATCTATCGCGGCCTCATGCGCTCCGGCGAGATCGTCACCGTCGGGCCGAACGGCATGACCGGCATGCGCTCGGTGGTCGGCATCGAAGCACGCAGGTTTCCCATCTGGATGAATGCGCAGATTCTCATGCCCGGCGAGCGCACCCAAGCGCACCGCAACCTGCGCAGCGAAACGCGGCTTGTCTGCCAAGCGCCCAAGGATGCCGTATTCGTATGCGAATACGAGGCGTATCCGATGGAGCGTGGCGACGTGGTGATCAGCCCGGCATGGACTTTTCATGATCATTGGAACAAAGACACCACGCCGGCGATCTGGATCGACGGTTACGACAACGGCTATAACCCCAATGTAAACGTCGACGAGCGCATGCCGAACGACAAGCCATACGAAGAAATAAAAAAGCCGGCCGCCTACGGCGAGCGCACTCTTGGTCTGGCACGGCCGATCTCGAACGAAGCGCCGTTTCCCTTGCCGCCGATGCGCTATCCGTGGGCCGATACTCATGCCGCGCTCATGGCGCTCAGAGAAAACAGCGAGACTGATCCTTACGATGGCATCATGATCATGCTCGCCAGCCCGGTCGACGGCGGCGCTACGCTGCCGACGATCGCCTGGCAAGCGCAGTTGCTATCGAAAAACCAAAACACCCTGCCGCACCGTCACAACAGCACGACCTTCTACTTCGCCTTCGAGGGCGAGGGTGCACTGGTCATCGAAAACGAACGCCTACAATATCAGCAGGGCGATATCTTCGCCGTGCCTGCGTGGACCTGGCATCATCACGAAAACACCCACAACGAAGACACAATTCTTTTCTCCATCGACGATTGGCCGGCGATGAAAAAGCTTGGCTTCTATATGAAGGAAGAAGCCAAAGGATTTTGAACGTCCATCCATCCTAATTCAGTGGCATCGTGTAGAGGCAGGTCTGAAACCTGCCCTACCTCATTCAGTCGATCACAACTCCCCTAGAGTCTCGACCAAGATTCGTGTAAGAGAGACAGCACCATGACGCTTGCCGCACCCAATTCGGCCACTTCCATTGCGACCGAAAGCGCTGCCAAGAGCAAGATCGCCGTCAGCCTGCGCGGACTTTGGAAAACTTATCCGGGCGGCACCAGTCCATCGGTCAAAGATCTTTCCGTCGATGTTTACGACGGGGAAATTCTGACTCTGCTCGGCCCTAGCGGCTGTGGTAAGACCACGACGCTGCGCATGGTGGCCGGCTTGGAGACGCCTGATAGCGGCGATATTTTTTTCGGCGATCAGGCTGTGGTCATTACGTCGCAGCGAATTTGCGTGGCACCGAACAAACGCAACGTCGGCATGGTTTTTCAAAGCTACGCCATCTGGCCGCACATGACCGTGGCGGAAAATGTCGCTTTCCCGCTCAAAGCGCGCCGGTTTCCGAAGCGCGAGATCAAAGAGCGTGTGCAGCGTGCGCTTGACCTCGTCGGTCTCGCGGGATTCGAAGATCGGCCGGGGCCGCTGCTCAGCGGCGGCCAACAACAACGTGTCGCCTTTGCGCGCGCGCTCGTCACGGAACCGCGCGTCTTGCTGCTCGATGAACCGTTCAGCAACCTCGATGCCAAGCTACGCGAGCAAATGCGCATTAGCGTCAAGCTTTTACAAAAGCGACTCAACATTGCGATGCTCTTCGTCACTCACGATCAAATCGAGGCATTGAGTTTATCGAACCGCATCGCCCTGATGAATTTCGGCGTCGTCCAGCAGCAAGGCGATCCGCGCCTGCTTTACGAAGAGCCGGTGAATGAATTCGTGCGTGACTTCGTCGGCAGGACGCTGCTTTTCAAAGGCAAGGTCCAAACGAGCAACCCGTCCGGTCAGATGGCGATCGCGCTTGCCGGCGCAGGCGACTGCGTTGTTTTTGGCCGCTGTTACAATCCCGACGGCATCAAGAACGGCGAGTCCGTATTTATTGGTGTCAGGCCCGAAGACGTGGAGATCCATTCAGCGCTCGGCGCGGAGGCACCTTCGGGGATGATCGGCGGCACCGCGCAGGCGGCCTTGTTCATCGGTGAACGCATCGAATACCAGGTGGAAGTCGACGGCCAGGGAGTCATCGTGATTTACGGCGAGCGTCACAAGCCCGTCGACGAAGGCAGCAAAGTGTGGTTAAAGTTGCGGCCCGATGGCCACACAGCGTGGGCATCGGATTGGTCGCATAAGGAAGAATAAATGGGTCGGGCCTACGCCTGCCTCTACGAAAGATCGGATTTTCCGGAGGACTACGCATGATTACTATTGGCGTGCGGAAAAAAAATCGGACACGCGATAAACACGCATGTAGTGTAGGGGCGTATTGTCATACGCCCTTGCTTACCCTGCTATTGCTCGTCTTGCTCAGCGCGCCTGGCGCTTACGGCGCCGCAGCTCCCTCGGCGAATTTCGAACAGGAATGGTCCAAACTCACCGCCGCTGCGAAGCAAGAGGGCGCTCTCGCCGTCGCATCCGGTGGGGCGCCGTCGCGCCAGTATCGCCCTGTCGTTGACGTGTTCTCGAAAAAATTCGGCGTCAAAGTCGAAGTTTCAACCGGCAACGCCACCGACACGGTGAATCGCGTGCTCGCCGAAAGAAAAGCCGGAAGATATATCATGGATGTCGCCTTGATTAGCAGTCGGGAAAACAACCAGAGATTGGTTCCCTCGGAATCGCTGGTGCCCTTTCCTCCCCTGCTCATCCATCCCGACGTGGTGGACACTTCTAACTGGTACCTCGGTCGCCATTGGTACGCTGACAAAGCGTCCGCGTACGCGTTTATCTACCACGTCACCAAAGAGGATCAGTACGAGACCTGGTATAACACTGACAAGCTCAAAGAAGCCGAGGTCGCGACAATCAAGAAACAGACCGATTTCTTCGACCCACGCTGGAAAGGGAAGATCATCGGCCAAGGAATGGGTGATCCATCCGGCATACGGCAGATGATCGACAGTTACTTCGAACCCGACCGAGGGCAAGAATGGATACGCACTTATCTTCTCAACGCCGGTGTAACGTTTTCGGATGATCGCAGGATCCTGGAAACCTGGCTCGTAGGCGGGAGATTTCCGCTCCAGGCGGTCGCCACAGGGAGCGAGGAACTCACGGCGCTGGCGAAAAAAGGGCTCCCTATCAAGCAGGTATTTCTGCCCAAGCAAGTGGGCATGGTGCGGGCCGGCGGTTCCGGTTGCTGCATCTCAGTGTTTTCGAACGCGCCGCATCCGAACGCAGCCAAGCTCTTCGCCAACTGGTTCCTTTCGAAAGAAGGACAGACACTGACGCATACGCTAGTGCCGAACATCGATCGCTCGTCCCTGCGCAATGATATTCCCTTCGGTGAAGTAACACCGGATCAGCGACGCAAATCGGGTGTCGAGTACGCGTTCCCCGACGCCGATCCTAAATTCGGACCGCGCCAGGAAGAAGCGCAAAAATGGATCTATAAAATCTGGGAGTCGAAACAGAAGTAACTACTGCAGGTTCAAACCGTTGCCCATGGACCAATCCTCGACCCTAGACCAGCTGAACGTTCCTGCGAGCGTTGCTACGCCACGCCTGACCAAAGGTCATTTAGTTATGGGGGTGCTGCTGCTCACGCTCGGGTATTTTCTTATCTGGCCGGTGCTGCTTCTCTTAATTAACAGCTTCAATGCCTCTAACGATTGGTTCGTCGAGCCGCGTCGGTGGGGAATGAATCACTGGATAAATGCTTTTCAGCGCCCCGGCTTGCTGCGTTCGCTGGGCAACTCTTTGCTAATTTGGTCGTTGACCGTATCGATCAGTTTTCCCGTCGGCGTGACGATCGCGTGGATCTTGGCGCGGACCAAAATTCCGTTCAGTCATACTTTGGAGTTTTTGTTTTGGGTCTCCTACATGGTGCCCGCGCTGCCCACCACCATCGCCTGGATTACATTGCTCGATCCGGACATCGGCATGATCAACGTCGCTCTGAAGAATTTTTTCCATCTCGATCAGGGACCGTTCAATATCTTCAGCGTGCCGGGCATCGTGTGGGCGAATTTAATGGGTCACGGCATTTCGATCAAGGTGATGCTGCTCACCCCTGCGTTCCGCAATATGGACGCGACGCTCGAGGAAGCCGCGCGGGTCGGCGGTGCGAGCAACTTGCGAACGCTCTGCAAAGTCACGCTGCCGTTGATGATCTCGCCGATGATCCTGGTTTTAGCGCTGCAACTGCTGCGCGTCTTCCAGTCGTTTGAAACGGAGTATTTACTGGGAATGCCATTCGGCTTCTTTGTCTATTCCACCAAGATCTACACGCTGATCCGAAATCAGATTCCCAACTACGGCGAAGCGACGGTTCTGGCGAGCATCACCCTGCTCATGATCGCGGCGATCATTCCGCTCCAACGCTGGATTCTCGGACGGCGTCGCTACACCACGATCACCGGCAGTTTTCGTCCCGGCTTGATCGATCTCGGCAGGGGAAATTATTTTCTTTGCGCGGCGATCGTCCTTTTGCTGATCTTTCTGACGGCCGGACCGCTGGCGGTTCTCGTGCTCGGCAGCTTCATGGAGCGGATCGGTTACTTCGTGCTCGGATTTACTCTGGATCACTGGCGACTGGTTTTGACCGATCCGGTGTTCGTCAGGTCACTGCGCACGACATTGATTCTCGCGACCACTGCGGCGGTCTGCAGTCCGTTGCTGTATTCAGTCATCGCCTACCTTCTGGTGCGTACGCGCCTGCCGGGGCGCGGCACGCTGGATCTGATGATCTGGAGCGCCGGCGCGATTCCCGGAATACTCGCCGGCTTGGGTTTGCTTTGGGTTTTTATCTCGACGCCGGGGCTGAATTTTCTGTTCGGCACGATTTGGGCACTGCTCATCGTCGTCATGCTGCAAGGCAAAACCACCGGCGTCAATATGATGAAAGGCGTGCTGGTGCAAGTCGGCGCCGACATGGAAGAAGCCGCGCGCGTCTCGGGCGCGGGCTGGCTGAGAACTTATTTCCTCATCTGGCTGCCGCTGCTGATGCCGACGCTGATCCTATTGGCGGTGATGAACTTCGTCAGCGCGGCCGGCGCCACGAGCAGTATTATCTTGCTCGCCTCGCGCGGTACCATGACGCTGTCGCTGATGGCGCTCGAATTGTCGTCAGCCGCAGTGAGCGATCGAGAAGCGGCAAGCATCATCAGCATCTTCATCATCTTGCTCACCATGACGGGCGCTCTGCTCGTGCGCTACTTCGGCCGTCGCTTCGGCGTGCACCACGACATGCGCGCCGCCGAGACCGCTCCGCCACCAAGCGCACCGGTCCCTAACTAATTTTTGTAATCCGATTGTAGGGGCATGTCCCCGTGCCTGCCCTCCCGGAAGGCAACCAAAGGGGAGTGCCCTACTCGACGCAACGAATCGGATTGCTTTTTACCCTCCTCTGAAATAATCAGACCTAACAGAAACAGGAGGTTTCACGATGGCTGAAACAAATGTGGCCGATACTTTGGTCGAATACCTTAGCTCCAGAGGCGTGCAGAATATTTTCGGCGTGCTTGCCCATACGTCGTTCGCGATCGGCGACGCCATCGCCAAGCGGCCGCACATGCGCTTCGTCAACGCACAGCACGAGGGCGGCGCTGGCAACATGGCGCTTGGCTATGCGCGCACGACTAAGAAGCCTGCCGTCTGTTTGGTTTCCGCCGGCGGCGGCGCCACCAATATCGTCACCGCCGTCGCGCAAGCTCACAAAGAATCCGTGCCTCTGTTCGTCATCTCATCGGATATCGACACCGCCGCCTCGGCGAAGGGTGCTTATTCGTCGTTCCACGGCATGGAGCACGTGAGGCTTTTTCAGCCGATCACCAAGCAGAGCGCAAAGCTCGAACGCGTCGAAGAACTAGGATCGCTGCTCGACACGCTCTTCCGCCAGACTACGCGCGGACGCCAAGGACCGGTTTTTCTCATCGTCCCGGAAGATTTACAGCATGAAAATCTTCCCGAGCCGTTGAGCTTCGTGCCCACGGCGGAGCCCGTCGCACCGGCGATGGATGCGGCCGCCGCGCGGGTCGCCGTGGATCTGCTACTCCAGGCAAAAATTCCGGTGGTGCTCGCCGGCACCGGTGTCGACTGGGCGGACGCGCGCGAAGAGGTGCGCGAGCTGGCCGAGCTATTATCGATGCCCGTTGCGGTGAGTTACACCGCCAAGGGCGTTTTTCCCGAGAACCATCCGCTCGCGCTAGGCTGCCTCGGCTTCGGCAGCCGCCCTTACGCGCGCAAGTTCTTTCAAGAATCCGATTTGATTCTCGCCTTGGGCGCAACCTTCAGCGAAGGCACGACGATGCGCTTCGGCCACGAAATCATTCCGGAGAGGACCAAGATCGTGCAGATCGATACCGATCCCGATGAGCTCGGCAGCAACTATCCGACCGCCCTTTCGATTCAAGCCGACGCCAAGATCGCTCTTCGCGCGATCATCGATGAAGTCAAGAAACGCCAGCCGAAGACGGCACCGAACGGTTCAAGAGCAGAAGCGGTGCAGCAAGCCAAACAAGCATGGAAGAACGATCTCAGCGAGAAAAGCGCTAAGTCCGGGTTGACCTACGAGTCGGTGATGAGAACGCTAAACGAACTGCTCACCGGCAACGAAATACTAACGACGTCCGGCATGACCGGCGACACGCTGCGTGGGATCGACGCGGTGAATCCGATTATTCACGCCGGCGAGTTCCGCGCCATTGGTACGGCGCTCGCAACGGCAATGGGTGTCAAGCTCGGCCGCCCTGACGCGAGAGTGATCTGTGTCACCGGCGACGGCTCCTTTATGATGGAACAACAAGAGCTCGCCACCGCGACCTATCACAAAATTCCGATCTTCGTGTTGATTCTCCGCAACAACGCCTACGGCGGCATGAAGCGCGACCAGATGAAAACCTACGGCGGCCGCGTCATCGGCACCGAGCTCTTCATACCTGATCTGCCGAAACTCGCCGAGCTCTACGGCGCCAAAGGCTTCAGCGTGACAAAGAAGGAAGAGTTGAAACCGGTTTTTCAGCAAGCATTGGCATCGGATGACTTCGTCGTGGTTGATGTGAAGCTGGATTAGTTCGGCCAGCGACGCGGCTTAAGTCGAGGGGAGAAACCTAATTCTTAAAAGGAGGATCAGCGATGACCACGAGAGACGTGAACCGTCGGCTCGCGTGAGTTCCTAGTCAATCCCCAAAATCGATGTTTGCAATCCATGCAACGGAAAGGTCGGATACGAGCGAGGCTGAGAACCTTCTCGAAAAAATTCCTAAAGTGGGATTCTCTCACATTTGAGCTGTCGCAGAGACGACATGCTGGTCCCCTGTGATTATCTGTCATAGCCAAGTTAAAAGGAGCAAGGTCTGTACCAGATTAAACCGTTATCGATGGATGGAATAAGACCGCATCCAGACCAGCGAATTTCCATGACAATATCAGCGCTGGGAATAATCTACGTTCACGTTGACCGGTGGAAGCGACAATCACCTCCGGTAGGTTTTTTCCATCAGAGCATAAAAGTTGTGAGAAAAATCCAACAATGCTTTCGTTTTTGTTGAAGCGATTCAAAATTGACGTCTGGGGTTTAGTGGATTGGACGGTCGTGACACCGGCTAGGTCTTCATGACCTTTGCTGCCGCTTGGGGCGCAATCTTTTCCATCGCGCAGACGTGCCATTTACCGCTCAAGCCGTCTCAATCGTCCTCCTACAGTCTTGAAATTTTGCCGGTGAAGCTCTGGGGGAATGTCCGTTTCCGCGCTGTCAGCAGAAGCACTTTGGCTAGCAGGCTGTTCTTTTACCGGCAGCCCTTGAAAATTGACAGGCAAGGGAGCGACGGAGGAATCCGTTGCAGGGCCTGAGTGTTGACTTAATGTCATCTTCGATGTCAATCATTCAACACGTCCCTGACCATTTTCGTTTTCTCTAACACACTGCTCGTTTTCCACGGAGGGAATAAACAATGCCACTTCAATTACGCCGGGTAGTCACTGGACATGACGCCAACGGACGCGCGGTCGTTAAGATCGACGAGGTGTCGAAAAATCTCGTCTCGGGCCGACCGGGAGCGACGGCTTGTGTGGTCTGGACTTCGGAATCTTTTCCGGTCGACAACACGGGCGACGCCGACGAGGGACTGCGTAAGGTCGGGACGACGTTAAAGAACGGCACGGTGTTCCGAGTCGTCGAGTTCGCGCCGGGAGGCGCGCCGCGGGTTCATCGGACGGACTCCATCGATTATGCCGTCGTCATGGCGGGCGAGATTGACATGGAGCTCGATGACTCTGTCGTCCATCTCAAAGCCGGCGACGTACTCGTGCAGCGCGGCACGATCCACAATTGGGTCAATCGCGGCACCGAGCCTTGCGTGATCGCGTTTGTCCTCATCGACGCCAAGCCGGTCGAGGTTAACGGCAAGGTTCTGCATGCCGAAGGGTAGCGTCGCGCCAGCAGTCGAGAATTTAGGCCACGAGACTGAACAAATCAGTGCAGAGTAGCGAGAGTTGACGATTAATCACGGCGTCGTTTGCAGCGCCGAGGCGCTAATTCAATTCTGCAAAGAATCGTTGGCAACTTACAAAGCGCCTAAGGTCGTGGAATCTTTCCATCCTCCCGCGCACCGGGCTTGGCAAGATCGATCGAGCAAAGTTGGAAGGCTTGCATCGAATAAAATGAGGATGTAACGAGATGAAATCATGTCACTGACTATGGTGGCAGGGATTTGGTTGCGGATCTTCGAAACGTTAGGGCCCAGTGCCGCAGCGCACCGGGCCCCGAATTCGTTTCAACAAGCTCGCTGTCGATGAAAGGCTGAAACCTTCAACGACGTTATTGGCTTTGCTGCTGGTGTAATGATTTCCAGGTGTTTTGACGTTGAGCCCTGTCAGCCGCCAGCTGCGAATATAATGTTGTTACCTGATTCTGTTGTGTCGAATTCAACAACGACCACACTTGCTGAAAAACGCTGTACCTCTCCTGCTGTAGCTGGCTTTCCAATCCATTAACCTGACTTATAAGGTTAGCGTTCGCCGTGCCAGTGGAATAAAGCGCGCTGTTGAGCTGTTGACGGAGCGGCATGAGCTGGCTGAAAATCTGCTGAGAATTTTGCCGGCTATTTTGCATCAGGGTATGCACCTGGGTCTTTTGATCCGCTGTGAGCTGGGCGGCGCGCATCAGGAAAAATAGATTGGGCCCGCCGGCGCTTCCCCCATGGCCATGACGCATCTGCGCAAAACTCGGGAGGGCCCATAAACCGACGCCTAGCATAATGAGAACTGCGATTATCCTGACATATTTCGTTTTGAACATCTAAAACCTCCTGCGTATGATTTTGTTTACAGCCAATATAGCTTCTACGACTATAGTGCTAAATCAACCCATAGAAAGCCTCCTCGATTTGTCTTGTTAAGTTTGTTTTCTGCGCTTTCACGTCGAGGATTAGACGACGCAGGTAAGAAAAGTGTTTACCTGCCTTGACGCCAAATTAGACTAGAGTGAAGAACGCGTACCCCAACGAAACAAGATTGCCAAAGCCTCAGTGCAACCAACCCTGGTTTGACGAAGCAATTTGTTGACCATGCAAGTTTGGGACGCGAGATCGGCTCGGATCGGCAGACCGTAGGTCTGCTTAAGCGCTAACAGCGCCCTTCGCTGAGCTTGTTTCGCTGGTGCTCCCAGCGGTGAGGCGGGACTGTATGGCCATTTGCCGCTGTTGGGAGTGTGGCAAAAGTGTCCAGACGAGGAATCTTCGATCGGCTCGGAATGAACACAATCATCGATACAGCTCGATCGAACCTTGTGAGATTCGACAATTTCCTGGGACCCAGGTTATCCCGACTGCGCGATCAAACCCAGCAAATCGCAGACGCGATTCGAATACCCCCACTCGTTGTCGTACCAACTGAGGCACTTTAGATATTTGCCGCCGGTGACGCTGGTAAAGGCCGGATCAAATATAGAAGAGTGTGAATTGCCGATCACATCGGACGATACGACGGACGTTTCCATCATTTGTAAAATACCCTTCATCCGTTTCGACTCGGCTGCCGCTCTGATCGCGGCATGGACGTCATCGACGCTCACCTGTTTCTCCAATTCGACGAATAAATCGACCACCGAGCCGTCGGGGACTGGAACGCGCGCGGCTATGCCATCCAGGCGTCCTTTCAGCTCGGGCAAGACCTCGCCCACCGCTTTGGCCGCGCCCGTGGAGGTCGGTATGATATTTTCCGCCGCAGCGCGACTGCGCCGCCAATCCGAGTGCGGCACGTCGGCAAGACGCTGATCGTTCGTGTAGGCGTGCACCGTATTGATGACGCCTTCCACGATGCCGAACGAATCGTTGAGCACCTTGGCCAGCGGCGCCAGGCAATTCGTCGTGCAGCTCGCGTTGGAAATCATGCGGTGCTCCGGCTTGAGCCCGTCATCATTGACACCGAGCACGACCGTATAGTCAATCGCGTCCTTCGCCGGCACGGTCAGCACCACACGCTTGGCGCCGGCCTCCAGATGTTTGCTGAGCTGTTCTCTGCCGGTGAATATTCCCGTCGATTCTATGACGACGTCGATGTCGAGATCGCGCCATGGCAGTTTGAGCGGATCTTTTTCCCGAAGCATTCGGGTGCGGCCGTGCGACGTCACCATCTCATCGCCTTCGAGCCGCAAGGCGCCCTCGAAGCGTCCCATCACCGTGTCATAGTTGAGCAAGTATTTGAGCGCGTCGTGGTCGAAGACATCGTTGATCGCTACCAGTTCGGCGTCGGCCCGCTTGTCGAGAATACGAAACACAGAGCGGCCGATGCGGCCAAATCCATTAATCGCGACTCTCATGATACACCTCCGGTGGCGTCAAGCTTGCTATATTGCCGCACCACGTCGAACACCCGGCACGCATGACCCAAACTTTCATACCAGGCCAGAACTTTGACGATTTTTTTTCCTGCTTTGAGTGTCGCGCGCGAATCGAACAGCAGAGACTGCCTGCAACCGATGACATCGGAAGAAACAATCGGATCATCGGTCATGGCGATCAAGTCCGGATGCCGAGCCGCGACGGCGCACATGGCGTCGTTCACTTGGTTGACCGTAACGCTGCCATCCCGCATGACGCAGTTGACATCGAGCATCGAGCCTCTCTGGACCGGCACGTTGAGTGCATAACCGCTCAACTTTCCCGAAAACTTCGGTAAGACAACCTCCACCCATCGCGCCGACTCATTAATGTTGGGAATAATATTTTCCGCCGCGGACCGGCTGCGGCGAAAGTCTTCGTGCGCATAATCCTGCAGCGACTGATCGCTGGAATACGCGTGGACCGTCGTCATCGATGCGCAGTCGACTCCCAAAGCCTGATCCAGAGACTGCAGTAAGAGCGCAAACGCGTTGGTTGTCGCCGAACCGGCCGAAATCATTTTATCTGTTTCGGCCGCGTGGGTTTCATTGACTCCCGGCACGACAATCCGGTCGATCGGTTCCGACGGAAGCGACGCCAGAATGACGCGTTTCGCGCCTGCGCGCAGATGCCCGGCCATATCCTGGCGGCGCCGATATCTTCCCGTCGCGTCGACGACGCAGTCGACGCCGAGAACATCCCACGGAACTTCTTCCGGTCGCGCGATTTGCAGCATTCGGGTGCGGAACTTTTCGTTGATCAGATAGTTGTCTTGAAGCCGGCAAGTCGGCTCCTCAACGCCGTCGCTTTTGAGCAGGTACTCGATGATTTCCGGCTTGCCGATATCGGCCACAGCGACGATTTCGATATCGTCTTTTTCCAGCGCGAGGTGATAGAGGTGCCGCCCGATCTGTCCCAAGCCCATAATGCCGACCCGGATTTTCCCGTTACGCATTTGGTCACCTCCATTTTCTCCAACATTAAGCTACTAAGGTTGGCGTTATTCTATACCCGAGCATGTTAGAAATCGATTAACTAAAACAAAAACATTCTTCGGGAGAATCTCGAAACGGTTTGGGCACCGATCGCGCGTCTCAGGCACGCTTTTGCTCAGAAACGGCGGCAGAATTAAAAAGCTCTGAGTGGAACAAAGCAGTTATTCTTCGGGTTGTCGACGCCGCGTCCGATCATTCGGTTTGTGTTCCTGCGAGTTAGTCAGAACACCGCCGAATCGCGGGTTCAATCATAAAAAAACCATTCAATCTCACGAAATTTACGAGGTGCCGCCACGCATGAGAAAGGCCTCCGTCTTGATCGACAGAAAAATAATTTATACCTGTTCGAAGTTAACCGAAGCTTGTCGTTGCCAATCGTCCAAGCTAAGCGCAAGGTGAGACAGAAATACGACCGGGCAGCCGTCATCTCCTCTCCGCCTAATGTATCATTACATCCCGGACGTTTTGTCTCGAACCAGACGCTGAACGTAACATAGACTATCCCGTGAGTCGGAAACATTCTGGCCGCAAGTGACTGTTCCCTTGAGCACACCTTGACTCGGGAAGGCGTCGGCGGTGTTATTTCCTTTAGCGGGGCAAAATTTGGCCCAATCGACGATGTTTTGGCACTGGGTTAAATTGCCCCCGCTCGCTATCACCGGAATCAGATAGCAACGCGACGGGTCGGCCTTGAACATAGGTTTGAGGTTGCCATTAAATACCGTTGCATTCACGCCGTTTGCGACATTTCCACAATAGCCAGTATCAATTGCGGGTTGGCCCGCACAATAAGGCAGCTTGTCGAACAGGTCACGCACCTGGGTGCTGCTTGCGTTATCGATTTGGTAAGTTTCCCAGCCGCCGGTGCTTTTGCCTCCCGACTGAAAATCTAACTGCACATCACCGGGTTGGCCGCAAAGACCTTGCACGGCTACGATCGGCAATCCTGGCAGCGCCTGGTTCACAGCAACGGCGCTGACACTCACATCGGCCGTCTTATTAGTGGCTTGCCCAAACAAGTTGAGCAGAGGCGTCAAGAACAGTGGGGATTTCATGGCTTTCGCCGCGCTCCCGCCGTAGGGGTTGGTATTTTCTAATGCCACCCGAGCGCCGTTCGCATTGTTGATATTGATTCCTGACGTGGTAAATTCGCCGGTCGCGTTGTCATATTTCACGAGTGTCACGTTCTTTTGATTAATTTGATTGTTAGGACTGTCTAGATAATTGTTTCCGGTGCCGGGATTGGTCCCACCAGGATTAAACTTGGCCGCTCGGTCTGTAACCGTCGGCCAACTTCCACTTGGGATTGCGGAAGCGGCAGCCAGAGCCGCCGCATCCACGGCCGGCTGTCCCTGAGATCGAACGTATGAAAGGTGGCCGGTGTCTAATCCCATGCCCACCATGATCAACAGCAAAACAATCATTAGAGTCATGAACACGAGCGCATAACCTTGTTCATTTTTTACCGGCTGCATATAAGCCTCCCGTGATCTAAGCAGAATAGGGCCCGTAAGTGGTCGCGGTCGTACAGTAATCATTGTTCATGTACGGCTGATATTTGAAGTGCATCTGCGTTGTCCGAGAGATAGTGATAGAGTTTGGAGCGGTGCCGCCAAACAATCTCATTATCTGATACATGAAAAATTTGTACTGACCCTGCGCCGTCACCTCGACAAATTCCATACAAGCCGTTCCTGTGTAAAATGTCACCGTGACAGTCTTGTTTGTCAGATAGTCAGGCAATCGGCTAATGACTTCTGTTTTTACCGTACTTGCTTCAGCCGAGCTGAAGAATAAGTTCGGGACGGCTCCGCTCTTTTGGAGTCCGCTGCCGATTCGAGCTCCCTCCCGAGCCGCATTCTGAACGAGGTTACCCATAAAAAACGAAACACCGAAATCGGCCGGTATATACAAGGCAATCAGCAACAGCGGAGTAACGAGCGAAATCTCAACGATACTCTGACCTCTTTGATTATTTCGCATCATGCTTTTTTCGCTTACAGCGTTCATGGCTAGTCCTCCTTTTTTCGTGCGTTCACTTCGATTTCATGCGTTAGCACCCAGTTTGGGGCTCCCATCTCATGCGTGTTTGACGAGTTATTGGCGTATTGTTTAGGTTTCCTGTGACCCCCATCCAATGTAGAAGCTGGTAGAAAAAGAAGTTGTAAGTTCCGGATACCGTGACCGCGACCATCCGATTACAGTTTGTACCCGTATCAGGATCCAATTGCAGTGTGATAGTAGCGGCCGGAAGGAGGGCCGACGAAAGCCTTCCTGCCGTTTCCGTCAAAATATTTCCTGTACAAGAAGGCATGGCGCAGGTGGTCGTTCCGCTTACGAGCGTACGATCGGCAGCCGCAATTCTAGCTCCTTCACGTGCCGCATTCTGAGCAAGCTGCCCGGTATAGAACGCAAGCCCAAAGTCTGCCGGTATCCATGCGACGATCAGCAAGATTAGAAATGTGAACGTGAACTCGACAAGAGCCTGGCCTGAGCAACGACTTAAACTAATTGAAGCGTTTCGACCAAGAAGCGGGGAATATGAATCGAATGACATCTATCGAACTCCTTTTGCTTTCGAACCGTTTGCTGTTTGGCACTGGCAGTTGATGCAACCTGTATAATGGGCAAGATTGCTGCCAGTTCTGGGCCGTGACAACTCAATGACGAAACGGTCTTTGAGTTCTCATTCTTGTCCTTGCAGCGTACTTTTCGTGTGCATTACATTGGGACGATGAATCAAAATTGTCCGCTATTTATCTGGATAACTAGAACTACAGTATCAGTAACTTTCTGCATCGAATCCTGAAGTTAACAGAAAAAACTGCCATTTTGACGGGCCCTTTTTTAATGGTTCCGTCTCACTCACAATTACGCCGGCAGCGGCAGACGTTGCCTGCGAGCATAAGCCAAGCGCGCACAATACGGGGAGCAGAATCGAAGCGATTTCCTGAGCTGCTACGCCGCGCGTCTCTGGCTCGTGTCTCGCCCGAACTTCCTCTGAATTCCCACTAAGAGCGTGCGGGAATGATGGACATCGGTAAAGTTAAATTCTGCGTGGCA
>WNGI01004893.1_pt1 | contig 29044 bp, 29 predicted proteins | sample 5400621 | NCBI WGS metagenome assembly WNGI01 (sample SAMN13153374, study PRJNA577476) | soil metagenome | isolation source: 20 cm soil or saprolite under Garry oak tree replicate 1 | place: USA:California | collected 2016-06-15
TGCCGCCGGATGACGACGGACATCGTGATCATCCTCTCCGTCCTCGGCGCCGTGGGGCAGGTGCTGGTCGCCGTCGGGATCGTCGTCGGCGTGCTCGCGCTAGCGGGCGTCCGCGGGCCGCTCGACGCGGTCCGCAACCTGCTCTGGGGCTACGAGGTGTGGGGAGCCTTCGTCGTCGCAGCCATCGCGACCGGCGGCAGTCTCTTCTACTCGCAGGTCGAGCACTTCACCCCCTGCGAGTTCTGCTGGTTCCAGCGGGTCCTGATGTACCCGCTCTCGATCCTCACGCTCCTGATCGCCGTGCGCGGCGACAACCGAGCGGCGCGCTACCTGATCCCGCTTCCGGTCGTCGGGGCCGGCACGTCGATTTACCACATCCTGATCGAGCGCGGCGTGATCAAGGAGTCGAGCGCCTGCCTCGTCACCGGCGGCGGCTGCAGCACAAACTGGATCATCAAGCACTCGTTCGGCTATCTCACGATCCCGGAGCTCGCCCTGACCGCATTCCTTCTTCTCATCGGATTCTTGGTCCTTGCTTCCACCGGGGAGTCCGAGGTACCGGCTACCCTTCCCGCGCATGCCGAGCGGTAAGAGGGCCAGACAGCAGAGGCAGCAGGCCGCGGCGGCAGCACCGCCGCCCGTGCGCTCGAAGGGCGTCGGCGGAGCCCGTGCGCGCCAGGCGTCGCCCCGCGCACTCGCGATCGCGGGCGCGGTTGTGCTCGCGATCATTGTCGCCATCGTGCTCGGCGTCGTCCTGAGCAGCGGCAGCGGTGGCAGCGGCGGCGGCGGTGCGATCGTCTCGTCGAGCGACATGGAGGGCTTGCCGCCGACCGGAAGCCAGCAATCGGCCGGCGCGCTGCAGGGCGCAGCCGAAGCGAACAACCTGTTCAAAGGAATTCCGCAGAAAAGCCTGACTCTCGGCAACCCGAAGGCGCCGGTGGAGATGGAGTTGTTCATCGACGTCCAGTGCCCCATTTGCAGGGACTACGAGGTCAGCAACCTTCCCTCGGTCGTCAACAAGTACGTCCGGACGGGAAAGGTGCAGCTGGACCTGAAGCCATGGGCCTTCATCGGCGGGGCGGGTTCCCAGTCGTTCACCGGCCGGCTGGGCCTGATCGCCGCCGCCATGCAGAACAAGGGCTTCGAGTACGCGAAGGTCCTCTACGACAACCAGCCGGAGAACTCGGAGAACACCGGCTACCTGACCGGCCAACACATGGCGCAGGTCGCGGCGAGCGTGGACGGCCTCAACATGGCGCAGTGGCTGAAGGACGTCAACGGCTCCGCAGTAAAAGCGACTGCGAAGGACGTCGACGACCTCGCCGCCGCGCACCCGAATGAGGTTACGGGGACGCCGACCATCTTCGTCGGCCCCACGGGCGGGAAGCTACAACTCGCGATGCCGCCCGGCAAATACATTCCGACAGACGTCGAGCCAGCGCTAAACGCTGCCATCGCAAACCAGTAGGCGGCGTAGCGGCGAAAGTTCGCAAAGAGCGGGCACTTTCTACTTGACCTCTCCCGCCGCGCTCACATAGGCTCTGCGAGCCGGTTCCGATGGACTTTCGGGTTCGTCGGGGCCGGCGTTTTAGTGGTCCGTCCGACAGCGCCTGTACATTCCCGCGCCCGATGCTCGGACTTTTAGCCATCCTTCTCGTCCTGCTCGCGGCGCTCGCCGCGGGCGCGATCTTCCTGCCGCGCCTGCTCCGTGGCGAGCTCGGAGCGCTGCAGGAGCGGACGGCGAGCGAGCTCTCGGCGCGGAACGCCGAGTTCGAGCTCCGCCTGCAGGGCCTCGAGCAGACCCTCAACACGCGGCTTGCTGCGACGACGCAGTCGACGACGCAGATCCACGACCGGCTCGGCCAGATGACGCAGGCAACCGCGGAGATGATCGAGCGCGCAAAGGAGCTCGGAAAGCTCGAGCAGGCGTTGCGGCCGCCCAAGGCTCGCGGCGGCTTCGGCGAGCTCCTGCTCGAGAACCTCCTGCGCGACCGGCTCCCGCCCGACGCCTATGACCTGCAGTACACGTTCGACACCGGCGAGCGCGTCGACGCCGTCATTCGCGCCGGAGGGCGGCTGCTGCCGGTCGACGCCAAGTTCCCGCTCGACAACTTCGAGCGCATGACGGCCGCCGAGGGCGACGAGCAGCAGATCCACGAGCGGGCGTTCGCCCGGGACGTCAAGGGACACATCGACGCGATCGCGTCGAAGTACGTCCGCCCCGAGCTCGGCACCTTCGATTTCGCCTTCATGTACCTGCCGGCGGAGGCGATCCACTACGAGCTCGTGAGCGGCAAGACCGGCGCTCTACTCGCCTACGCGCACGAGCGGCGTGTGTTCCCCGTGTCGGCGACGACGTTCAGCGCCTACCTCCAGATGATCGTGCTCGGGCTCAAGGGGATGCAGATCGAGCAGCGGGCAGAAGAGGTCATGCGCTACTGCGCGGCACTGCAGAAGGAGTTCGGCAAGTTCAAGGAAGACTTCGATCTCGTCGGCACGCACCTCTCGCGGGCGCACGGCAAGTACGCCGATGCCGAGAAGCGGCTCGACCGCTTCGAGACGAAGCTCGACCAGGCCGCGGACGAGCAGGCGGAACTCGACGCCGAGCCGCCACGCGCGCTCGACGCCGCCTAGACGCCTAGAACCGCAACAGCGCCGCGAGGCCCCCGACCGGCTCGAGGTCGCGATGCTCCTCGCCGATCACCTCGACGGTCCCGCCGTGGGTAAGCGTCTGGTGGACGGCGAGATCGAGGCCGGTGTCGGCGGCCTGGAGAGTCGTCCCGTCGAGCGGGCAGCTTCCGCCCTCGGCCTGCGCACGGCCGCAGGCAGGACAGACATAGGCCGGCCGGTCGGCGCCGTCCTGCACGAGTAGAAGCTCGACGCGACCGTCGGATGCAGCCTGCAGCGTCTCTTCCCAGCCTGCCGCGGCACGGCCGTTCCGAGCTGCTTCCTCGCGCCAGCGCGCGAGCAGCTCCTCCTCCCTGCCGGCCCGCCACTCGTCGAGCAGCGGGCGCGCCGCCTCGAGCAGCCGCGGCGCGTCGACGTGAGCCTCTGCCGCAGCCCAGCCGACGAGCGCCGCCCGCGTCTCGGGCGCGAGCAGGGCTTCGAAGCCGGATCGTGTCTCCTCCGGTCCGGCGAGCACGACGCGAACGTCCCGTAGCCCGCGCACGCAGCGATCGAGCGCGTCGGCCACGTCCCGCAGGTGCCGGTCGACGATCGTCTCGATGTGCCGCTCGTACCGCGCTTGCGACCAGCCGCCCTGGTCGTGGCGGCCGGGGACATCCGTCGTCTCGTCCGCGAGCGGGATCAGCTGGCCGGCGTGGAGCCGATAGACGTCGCCGCGCTCGCGGCCGACGTACGCGACGAGCGCGCCGTCGCCTTGTCCGACGAGGCGAACGAGTGGTGCGAGGTAGAGCTGCTTCGCGATGCGGGCCTCGTCATCGACCGGCCACGGCAGTGGCAGCGGCAGGAAGAGGTCGTCGTGCTCCGCGCAGAACACGGCCACACCACGAACACCCTCGCGGCTGAACTCGCGGCCGAACCAGCTCTCGATCCGCTCGAGATCCCGCGTGAGAGCCTTGCGCTCGTCGTGTGAGAGCGTGGCGCGCTGCTCGTCGAGCTGGCGCTCGGCACGCGCGAGCAGCGACCGCGTGTGCGAGGCGAGGTCCCCCGCGGTCGGCACGATGCTCGGATCGAGCCCGACGTAGAGGCTCACGGCGCAGCCGTGCTTCGCACGGAAGGCCGCGAGCTCGCGCAGCTGCTCCCACGTGATCGTTGCGGCCACCTCGCCCGTCTCCCCTCGGTAACGATTCTTATACCTGGGCAACGGCGTCCCGCTCGGGAACGTCAATCCGGCCCAGATCGTTTAATACATCAGACAAGTTTTCGAGAGAGGAATCGATGAGCGACGTACGTGATCTGATCGTGATCGGCGGAGGGCCCGCGGGATACACCGCGGCCCTTTACGCTGCGCGCGCGAACCTGCGCCCGCTCGTGATCGAGGGCTTCAACTGGGGCGGCCAGCTCATGATCACGAGCGACGTCGAGAACTATCCGGGCTACCCCGACGGGATCATGGGCCCCGAGATGATGGCGGAGTTCCGCCGCCAGGCAGAGCGCTTTGGCACCGAGTTCGTCACCGACGACGTGACCCGGGTCGACTTCTCGGAGCGGCCGTTCCGCGTCTGGGTCGAAGGCGAGGAGTACCGCGCCCGCTCCGTCATCGTCGCCACCGGCGCGAGCGCCCGCTGGCTCGGGCTCGAGTCGGAAGAGCGCCTCAAGGGGCGCGGCGTGTCGGCGTGCGCGACGTGCGACGGCGCGTTCTTCCGGGACAAGCACATCCTCGTGGTCGGCGGCGGCGACTCGGCGTTCGAGGAGGGCCTCTTCCTCACGCGCTTCGGCTACAAGGTCACGCTCGTCCACCGCCGGAACGAGTTCCGCGCCTCGCAGATCATGATCGACCGGGCCCGCAACAACGAGAAGATCGAGTTCAAGACGCCGTACGTCGTCGAGGAGGTGCTCGGCGAGGACTCGATCAGCGGGCTGCGGCTGCGGAACACCGACACCGGCGAGACGGAAGAGGTCGACGCCGGCGCGCTCTTCGTCGCCATCGGCCACGACCCGAACACGAAGCTCTTCATCGACCAGCTCGACCATGACGCGAACGGCTACCTCGTCGCGAAGCCCGGGACGACCGAGACGAACATCCCCGGCGTCTTCGCGGCCGGCGACGTGCAGGACCACGTCTACCGGCAGGCCGTGACCGCGGCGGGCACCGGCTGTATGGCCGCCCTCGACGCCGAGCGGTTCCTCGCCGCCGACGAGGGGCACAGCGGCACCGCGCTGACGGCGCCCAGGCCGGAAGCCGAACCGACGAAGGTGTAGCGCTACCCCGAGCTAGCCTGACGCCGTGCCGAACTTCATCTGCCCGAACTGCAAGGAGCGGTCGATCGACATCGACCGCAAGGAGGGGATGTTCGACGAAGCCGTCGCGTGCCATCACTGTGGCTTCGGCTTCCTCTTCGAGCTGATGGACGACTACTACCCGGCGCCGACGACCGGGCTCGTCACCTGCGACCAAGAGGGCCGCGTCCTTGCGATCGGCCGCGGCGTCTTCGAGCTGAGCGGCTGGAGCGAGCGGGAGGTGCTCGGCGCGGACGTGGTCTCCGCCTTCGGGCTCGCGGGATTCGAGGAGGAGAAGAACCCGGTCAAGCTCTCCCTCGAGTGGGGCGTGCGCCGCCTCAACGAGCAGCTGCAGCTGCGGACGCGAGCCGGGCAGGTGAAGCCCGTGATCGGCGACTTCTTCCCGGCGCTCGACGACGACGGCGGCCTGCTCGTCGCGCTCACCCCGGCGCACGGCTAGATTGTCCGCCGGCGCCCCGAGGCGCCTGGCGATGGGGCTCGCCGCGAACCGCCGCAGAGGCTGATGGCTCCTACGATCGAGAGGAGCTGGAATGCGGACGGTCGTGATCGAGATCGTCGACACGCCCGAGCAGATCGACCGCGTCGTGCCGATCCTCGACGAGATGGTCGGCGAGGGGATGCTCACACTCGAGCGCGTGCAGATCGTCTCGTACCGCTCTAGCGACGAATAGCCGCTGAGCGCCACAATGGGGCGATGGAGTCGCTGCGCGGACACCTGCTCGTCGCGTCACCGGCGCTGCTCGACCCGAACTTCCGGCGCGCCGTCGTGCTGGTGACCGAGCACGGCGAGGACGGCGCGGCGGGGCTGGTGCTCAACCGGCCGTCGCCGGTGGAGGTGGCCGGTGCGGTGCCGCAGCTCGAACCGGTCGTCGACGACGGCGAGCCGGTCTGGGTCGGCGGCCCCGTGCAGCCGGAGGCCGTGCTCGTGCTCGGCGAGTTCCTCGACCCGGACGACGCCGCGGTGCCGCTGTTCGGCGCGCTTGGTTTCCCGTCGCTGGCGGAGCCGGACGAGATCGTCCCGGCTACGACCCGCCGGCGGGTGTTCGCCGGCTATGCGGGCTGGGGCGTCGGACAGCTCGAGGCCGAGGTCGCGGACGAAGACTGGATTCTCGAGCCTGCCCTCCCCGACGATGCGTTCACCGACGATCCGGAGGAGCTGTGGCGCGACGTCCTGCGCCGCAAGGGCGGGATCTACGAGCTCGTGGCCCGCATGCCCGAGGACCCGCGGGACAACTGAGCCGCTCGAACGCGAAGACGTAGGTCAGTCGCGGCAGCGGGAATCGCTCGCCGTAGCGCGACGCGAGCTCGTGGACCGCCTGCAGCGACTCTTCCCGCTCTTCCGGCTCCGCTGTGAGGAACGCACTCGCCGTCGAGAGATAGCCGACGAGTGCGTCCGGGCTTGACTCCTCGAGCGTCTCGACGACGGTACGGCCCACCTCCCGGAACCACGGCTCCCCCGGGAGCTCCTCGTTCCGGTAGGGCTCGTGGCCCGCGTAGCCGATGAGCTCTCCGAGCTCACGCTGCAGGGGGTCGCGCTCGTTCCACCAGTTCCAGAGCAGGACCAGGCCGCCACCGGGCTTGATGACCCGGTGCAACTCGGACAGCGCGCGCGGGCGATCGAACCAGTGGAACGCCTGGCCGGCGAAGGCAGCCTCCACATTCGCATCGGGAAGCGGGATCGCTTCCGCCGGCCCTTCGAGCGCCTCCGCCTCGGGCACGGCCACCCGGAGCTGCGCGAGCATCGGCGCTCCCGGCTCGACCGCCACGACCTCGAAGCCGAGCGCGATAAGGCCGCGGGTCAGCTTCCCTGTCCCCGCTCCCACGTCGAGGACGCGCGCGCCCGGCGCGAGCCCGAGCTGCTCGGCCGCCCAGCGCAACGCCTCTTGGGGGTACTCCGGACGGTGCCGCTCATACTCAGCCGCCACCGACTCGAAGCTGCGCGCGCGGTCAGACACGACTGGACGGGCAGAGGTCGTTGACGACGCAGTCCTCGCAGCGTGGCCGGCGTGCATCGCAGACGCGGCGGCCATGCCAGATCAGGAGGTGCGGGAAGCGTCCCCAGTCGGCACGCGGCACGAGGCGGACGAGATCTCGTTCGATCTTCACCGGGTCCTCCTGGCGGGTGAGCCGCAGCCGCTGCGAAAGGCGCCGGACGTGCGTATCGACGACGATTCCCTGCGGCTCCCCCAGCTCGGCCGCGACGACGTTGCCCGTCTTCCGCGCGACGCCCGGCAGCCGGATCAGCTCTTCGAGACGCCGCGGCACCTCGCCATCGAACTCCTCGAGCAGCGTTCGCATCGTCCCGCGCAGGGCCTTCGTCTTCTGCCGGTAGAAACCGGTCGCGAAGATGTCGCGCTCGAGCTCCTCCTGCGGGACGGCGAGGTAGTCCTCGGGCTTGCGGTACTTCTCGAACAGCGTCTCGGTGACGCGGTTGACGTTCACGTCGGTCGTCTGCGCCCTCCTTCTTCGGCCCGACGCGCTTGCGAGCCTCTCTCAGGTAGCTACGAGGCAACAGCCTCCGGGAGCCGCGGGCGCAGCCGAGGGCCCGCGCAGACGAGATCGAGTGCGGGGCAGCCGGCGCAGGCGAAGTCACTCGGAGTCGGCGGGAACTCGCCGGCCTGGATCCGCGCGATCGCAACGGACAGCTCGGCCTCGAGCTCGGGCACGTCGCCGCGCGAGAAGACGGCTTCCACCGGCCCGTCCGGCCGCTCGAGGAAGTGGTAGACGACCTCCACCTCCTCGGCGCCGGCCCGGAAGCACGCGAGCGCGTAGACGAGCCGCTGCAGCCGGTAGTCCTGCTCGACGATCTCGTCCGGCGACGCCTCGCCGAGTGCGTTCGTCTTGTAGTCGACCACCAGCGCCCGGCCGTCGCGGAGATGAAATACGTCGATGAATCCATGCACGAGCACGCCGTCGTGCTCGAACGTGAAGTGGCGTTCCTTCTCGACGCCCCCGAGGGCCGCGACGCGGCGTGCGAGATCCGAATCGCAGTACGCGGCGACGAAGCCGCGAATCAGCTCGTCCTCGAGTTCCGGTACGACCGGCGCGGCGAGGTCGATCTCCTCGAGCAGCGCGTGGACGGCGCTGCCGATCTCCGTCCCGGACATCTCACCGGTCCCTTCGCCCTCGACCGGACGCTCGCTCATCCCGAGCCCATAGCGGGTGAAGTACTTGTACGCGCACTGCTCGAAGAGCGAGAGCGACGTGAACGAGAGCCGGCGCACGCGGTGGAGCGGCGGCTCCGGCAGCGCCACGAGCGGCGGCAGCTCGGGCGCCGTAGGCAGGGCAGCAACCTCCTCGAGCGCCGCGAAGAGCGCAAGCTGGCGTTCCTCCTGCTCGGGCTCTGTCTCCGCCAGAGCAGGCTCCGGCCGGTAGCGGTCCAGGCGAACGAGCAGCCGTGCGTCGCCGCGTACGAGCTCGATCGGCGCTTCGCCGGCTTGCCTCAGCTGCTCGTCGGCGGCGAGCCGTTCGAGGACCCACGCGATCGGCGTCGGCGTCTCGCGCTCGGAGCCGAGGTCGACCGAGCCGGACACGATGAGCCGCTCCTTCGCCCGTGTCATCGCGACGTAGTAGAGGCGCAGGCGCTCGGCCCGCTCCGCCTCCTGCCGTGCCTCCTTCACCGCTTCGTAGTCGAAGGCGCCACGCCGCCTGGCCGTCACGGGATCGGCGACGCGGAAGCCGAAACGGCCGTCAGGCAGGGCGAGGATCTCGTCCGGCGACGGCGGCACGCGGTCGCGACCGGCGTCGGCGACGATCACCACCTTGAACTCGAGCCCCTTCGCGGCGTGGATCGTGAGCAGGCGCACCGCGTCGGCGCCCTCCTCCTCGGCGACCGCCTCGAGCTCGCGCGCGCCGACCGCCTCCTGCTCGGCGACGAAGCGGACGAAGCCCTCGACGTCTGGCCCCCGCAGCTCTTCGTACGAACGCGCGAGCCGTGCGAGCTTGCGCATGTTCGCGTAGCGCCGGCGGCCGTCCCACTGCGCGAGCACGGCGAGGTCGTAGTCGTGCTCGGCGACGATCTGCTCGCACAGCCGCTCGAGGGAGAGCCGCGGCATCGCCTCCACCAGCCGGTCGTAGCGCTGGCGGAAGGCGCGCATCAGGCGTTCGTCGCGGTCGGCGAGCCCCGGCGGCAGGGAGTGCTCGAGGCCGGTGAAGAGTGGCCGCCTCGACGCGACCCGGCGGAGGAGCGCGAGCGCGTCGTTCGAGACGCCGACGAGCGGCGACGCGAGCACCGACAACAGCGCCGTGTCGTCGTAGCGGTTCTGGAGCAGCCGGAGGTACATGAGCAGGTCGACGACCTGCTGCTGGCCGAAGTAGCCCTTGCCGGTCGCGCGGTACGTCGGCAGCCCCGCCCGCCGCAGCTCGTCCTCGTACCACTCCGCATCGGTGCCGGCGGCGAAGAGGAGGACGATCTCGCCCGGCGTCGCGGCGCCGGAGTCCACGAGCTCGCGGACGCGCCGCGCCACCGCGCGCGCCTCGCCGCGCCGCCAGTGGACGCCGCTGTCCTTGTAGCTCTCCTTGTCGGTGACGAGCAGCTCGACGGGGTGGCCGAAGACCGGGTCGGGGAACTCGGCGGCGGCGGCGAGCGACTGGAACTCGCCGCCGAAGTGCGAGCCGAAGAGCTCGTTCACGGCCGCGAGCACCTCCGGGCGCGAGCGGTAGTTGAGCGTCAGCGAGAGCGGCTGCTCGACGGCCTCGCGCCGCTCGCGGAAGACCTGCACGTCGGCGTGGCGGAAGCCGTAGATCGACTGGAACTCGTCGCCGACGAAGAACAGCTCCGTTTCCGCTGTCCGCAACAGGTCGACGATCTCCGTCTGCAGCCGGTTCGTGTCCTGGAACTCGTCCACGAGGATGGAGCGAAAGCGCTCCTGCTCGCGCTCGCGCAGGTCCGGCTGCGCCCGGAGGAGGTCACGCGCCTCGAGCTGGAGATCCTCGACGTCGAGGGCCGACTCGCGCGCCTTCGCCTGGGCGTACCGCTCGGCGAACAGCGTCAGCAATTCCTGTAGGAGCGCGCGGTCGCGCGCCGCGGCCTCGTCGAGAGCTGCCTGCTCGACGGCCGCGAGTGTCTCGCAATACGCCGCGGCGCGGTCGCCGCGGGCCTTGAAGCCGGTCAGGCCCATCAGCCGGTCGGGCCGGAGGTCTCGCGCGAGTAGTTCGAGCAGCTCGGCCGCCGTCCGCTGTTGGGCATCCGTCGCATCTGGATCGGCAACGAGCGCGGACGCAGCGGTGCGCAGCTCGTCGACGCGCTCTCCGAGCTCCGGCCGCGCGGCCACCGCGAGATCGAGCTCGCGTCCCGCCGCGCGGAGCGTCTCGTACACGCTCGTCAGCATCCGCCGCAGCCGGTCGCTCCCGTAGGTCGCAAGCAGCTCGAGCCGCTGCGGCTCGTCCCCGGCGCAGAACTCCGCGAGCGCCTCGCCGAACGCCTCCGACCGGAGCACGGCCGCCTGTGCCTCGTCGAGCTCGCGGAAGCGCGGGTCGAGACCGGCGGCGAGCGGATACGCCCGGAGGAGGCGGGCACAGAAGCCGTGGATCGTCGAGATCCAGGCGCCGTCGAGCTCGCGCGCGAGGTCGTGCCGGCCACGCTGGGCGAGGGCGGCGCGAATCCGCGTCCGCAGCTCGCCCGCCGCGCGCCGCGTGTACGTGATGACGAGGATCGAGTCGACGTCGAGCCCGCGCTCTGTGACCGCACGGACGACCCGCTCGACAAGCACGGCCGTCTTGCCGGTGCCGGCGCCGGCCGAGACGAAGACCTCACCTCCCGCCTCGACCGCGGCGAGCTGCTCATGGTTCAGCTGATAGTTCAGCTCGTAGGCGCTCATGGTCGCTCGATCCGGCAGACGGTCCAGAGGTCGCACCAGGCCGGGCACTCGCCGCCCAGCGGGTCGTGGCGGACGTCACCCTCCCGCATCCGCTCGGCGAGGGCGGTCGCCGTGCCGCGCGCAGACTCGACGACGCCCCAGAACGCCTCCTCGTCGAGGTAGTCGTGCGAGACGTAGCCTGGGAGCGTCTCGGTCTCGGAGCCGCGCACGAGGCCGCGCGGCTTGCGGGCTCCTGCGAGCGGGCGGTACAGGCCGCCCAGCGGCTCGAGCCCGACGAGGTCGCGCAGGACGAGCATGTAGAGCGGGATCTGAAGGCGCAACTCGCTCTCGATCTGCCTGGCCGAGTGCGCGCTCTTGCCCGACTTGTAGTCCTGGACGACGCCGCGCGCGCCGAACGGGTCGACGTCGATCCGGTCGATCTTCCCGGAGAGGGTCAGACCCCCGCCGAGCTCGAGCCCGCGCTGCAGCTCCGGCGCCGCGCGCTCGCTGCCGAACGCGACCTCGAAGCGCCGCGGCACGAGTGGCGACGACGACTCGCACTCTTCCTCGACGAGCGCCGAGAGATCGCGCCAGAGCGTCTGGTGGAGCTCCCGCTCCTGCATCTCGGTGAGATCCATCCGCACCCGGCTCACGGCCTCGTCGAGGCACTCCCGCATCAGCCTCGTGGCCGCCTCGAGGTGCTGCGGTTCGAGCTTCTCGATCCCGAGCTCGGCCGGGACGCGGGTGAAGAAGCGGTAGAGGGCGTTGTGCGCGACGCTGCCGCGCTGCTTCGCGTCGGGCGCGGCGTCGATCGTCTTCGGGTCGAGGAAGCGCTCGACGAACCAGGCCGAGGAGCAGTCGGCGAAGCGCTCGAGCTCCGTCACGCCGAAGGACGTGCGGGAGCCGAGCTGTTCGAGCACGAGCGGATGCGTCAGGCGTGTGGGCCGCTGGAACGCGGTGAGCGCACGCTGGAGCCTCCGTTCCCAGCCGTTGGCGCGGGCGAGGCCCTTTGCCGCCTCCGTGTCCCGGGCGGCGAGCTCTGCGAGCGCGCGCAGGCGCTCTCGCTCGGTCGGCGCGTCCTCGAGCGGCCAGGTCAGCGCCGAGAGCGGCCGCCGCTGCGTCCACCGGCGCACGTCGTCCCCGTCGAAGAGCGCTTGCACGTCGTGCCAGAACGGGCTCGCCTCGCGCGGGCTGCCGTCGTCGTCCGCCGCCTCGCGCACGAGATGCAGCCGCTGCGACGCGCGCGTGCACGCCGTGTAGAAGAGGTAGCGATCGTTCTCGACCGGGTCCGGCCGCTCGAGCCGCGCGCCTCTCGCGTCGAGCGCGCGCCGCGCGTCGTCGTCGAGGAACGGCGAGCCCCCGCCGCGACGAGGCAGGCTCCCCTCCTCCAGCCCGAGGACGAAGACGGCGTCGAAGCGGCGCGTGCGGGCGCGCAAGAGGTCGACCACCGCGACGCGCCCCACTTCGTCGCCTGCGCGGCGAGTCAGCGCGGCACGCTCGACCGCCGCCAGAACGTCCTCGCGGGTGAGCTCTCCACTCAGCTCGCGCCAGCCCTCGAGCTCGGCGAGCAGCCGCCTCAGCGCTTCGTACGCCCGCAGGTCGAGCCGGCTCGAGGCGTCCGCCGGCGGCCGCTCCAGGCCGTAGGCGTTCCGCAGCATTCGCTCCGCGAGCTCCCGCACCGCCTCGATCGGGTCGGCGGCGTCACGCAACTCGGCGAGCGCGGGCAGCGGCGCACCGCGAAGGTGCTCCGCCTCCTCAACCACGCGCTCCGGCGCCTGGATCGCGTTGCCACGGAGGCGTCCCTCGACGAAGTCGACGGCGCGCCGCTCGAGCCCCGAGAACGGCGAGCGGAGGTAGCGGAAGAGGTCGCTGCGCGTCCCTCCTCCCCACGCGAAGCGCAACAGCGCCGCGAGCGCGTGCACGAGCGGTGTCTGGGTGAGGCGCAGCTCGCCGTCGACGGAGTACGGGATGCCGAACGAGCCCAGCACGGTCTCGAGAGCGCCACGGATCCGCTCGTAGCCCGGCACGACGAGTCCGATCCGCTCGGGTGGCATGCCGCCGCGGGCGAGCGCGAGCACCTCCTCGCCCACCAGCTCGAGCGTGCCGCGGCTGCCGGCTCCCTCGAAGAAGCGCACGACACCCTCGAGCTGAGGTGCTTCTCCCGGCTCGTCGGCGAAGAGCGCCCGCTCAAGGTGGGCGAGCGCCGGAGGCGCGACCGCTCCGTAGCGCGGCGGCAGCTCCTCGACGTCGCCGGAGGCCAGGCCGGCAAGATCCTCGGCCGTCCGACGGAGCGCGGCGAAGACCGGCCGTCCCGGCTCGTACGGAAGCGAGACCGTGACCTCGGTCCGCGCGGCCAGCGCCTCGAGCAGCGCCCACTCCGCGCCGGTGAGGTCCTCGAACCCGTAGGCGAAGACCGGCTCGCCGTGCCAGGCGTCGAGGTCCGTCCGCAGGCGCTCGACGGCGTGACCGCGCAGCAGGCCGCGGTCCCAGCGCGCCAGGCGGTCGAGCTCGTCGCGGTAGCCGGCATAGAGCGCGCCGAGTGCGCCCTCGACGGCGTCGGGCGACAGGAGTCCCTCGTCGAGCTCGCCGAGCGTCCGCTCGAGCGATTCGACGAAGCCCGCATGGGCCGCCGAGCGGGTGTAGCCGTTGAGCTCGGCGCCGCTCACGACCCGGCGGACGAGGAGCGTCTGCTCCAGGCGTCCGAGCTGCCTGCGAGCTTCCGTCGATCCGGCAGCGAGCCTGCGAAAGAGGTCGTCGAACGTGCCGATCGAGCCGCCCAGCAGCGCCGGACGCCGGGCCAGCAGCTCGAGCTCGACGCGGTCGACGTCCGCCCGGTTCGGCACGATGAGCACCGGCTCGAGCCCGTTCCGGGAGTCGAGCACGTCGAGATAGCGGTCGAGCAGGAGCTCGACCTTGCCCGCGTTGGCAGGGCCCGCGATGAGGCGGAGCGGCACCCGCCTACGCTAGCGCGAGCGCGGGACGGTCTCTAGACGGAACTCAGCCCGTGGTCGCGGACTTCGGCTTGCGGCCGCGGCGGGCGACCGCGCGTCCGGGCGTCCGGCCGGCGCAGGTGTCGCAGAGGTCGGCCTGCTTCGCTCCGCGGCGTGCGTCGGTGAACGTCACTCGCATCATCGCGCCCTTCCCCTCGTCGACCTCGTTACCACAACTGTCGCAGACGAGCACCGTTTTCCGAGCCACCGTTGTCCTCCTTCGCAAGGGCCAATTCCGAGGAAACCTACAGAAACTCGGAGCGCGCTAAGCAGCCTCGCGTGCACGTCGAATTCGCCACGAACGCAACAGACTGAGCATGGCCTGTTCTTCCGGCGAGAGGCCTACATCGCGTGCCTTGACGACACGCAAATGCCGCGGGCGAAAGTCGTCGATCGTTCGCCCGTCGAGGTACTGCTCGACAACCGCAGGCGAGACGTACGACTCGCGCGTCACTGCGGGCGTATTTCCGAGCCGCTCCGCGACACGCCGCATGACCGCAGTGACCGAACGCTTCTGCTCTTGTTCCGAGTCCGGAAATCCTTCCTTGGCGGCGCGCTCTGCGAGATAGATCGCGGCGAGCAGCGTGCCGCCCCAGGTGCGGAAGTCCTTCGCGCTGAATTCCTCCCCGAGGTAGATCTTCACGTATTCATTCAGCTGCTTGTTCGTCAGGTTGTAGATGCGGCCCTCCCACTCGTACTTGAAGACCCGCGGGCCCTTGATCTCGAGCATGCGTCGCATGGCGGCGGCGAGGTCGGGATCAACGACTTGGGTGCGCACCCGGATCCCATGCTTCGCAGGAAAGGAGAGGCACACTCGCTTGCCGCGCACCTCTACGTGCCGGCGCAGCAGCGTCGTCACACCGTAGGTCCCGTCGCGGACGTATCGCTCGGAGCCGACCCGAAGCCAGCCCAGCTCGATCAAGCGCAAGGCGATCGCGGAGACGCGCTCGCGGTCGAATTCCTCCTGGTCGAAGTGGAGGGCCATCGACTCGCGTAACGCCGGAAGGGCGTCGCCGAAGCGGATCAGCATGTCGTACTTGGCCCGCTCCTGCTGGGCTCGATAGTCGGCGCTGTAGAGGTACTGCTTCCGGCCTGCGGCGTCGAAGCCAGTGGCCTGGAGCTTGGCCGTCGAGCGCGGCGAGATCGAGACGTCCTTCCACGCCGGCGGGATCGCGAGCGCCTCGATCCGGGCGAGCTTCGACTCGTCCGTGATCCGCTTGCCGCTGCTGTCGTAGTAGCGAAACGCGCCCTTTCGGCCCTTCCGGCTCCACCCCATGTCGTCGGGTTGTCGTCCGAGGGCCGAACCGGCAAACGCCGATACCATCGGCCGCCTATGCGCGACGAGCGGACGATCGTCGTCCTCGAGGGCGACGAGACCGGGCAGGAGCTCCTGGAGGAAGGCCTCCGTGCTCTCGAGCCCGACGTGATCGGCGTAGAGCTCGAGTTCCCGCGCTTCGACCTCTCGCTCGAGCGGCGCCGCGAGACCGACAACGGAGTCGTGCACGAGGCCGCGGCGGCGATCCGCGAGCACGGGCTCGGGCTGAAGGCGGCGACGATCACGCCTGAGGGGCGCGGCGACGTCGGCTCCCCGAACCGCATCCTCCGCGAGGAGATCGGCGGCAAGGTGATCGTCCGCACCGGCCGGCGGATTCCGGGCGTCGCGCCACTCGGCGGCGTGCATGCGCCGATCTCGATCGTACGGATGGCCGTCGGGGACGCCTACGGTGCGAAGGAGTGGCGCGAAGGCGAGGGCGACGACGAGGTCGCGTTCCGCACCGAGCGCATCGAGCGCCGCATCTGCCACGCCGTGGCCGAGTTCGCCTTCCGCCAGGCCGAGCGGACGGGCGCCAAGGTCTTCGGCGGCCCGAAGTACACGGTCAGCCCGACGTACGAGGGGATGTTGAAGGAGGAGATGGACGCGGCCGCGGAGCGCCATCCCGAGGTGCCGTACGAGCCGCAGCTCATCGACGCGACCTTCGCGCTCCTTCTCTCCTCCGCCGGCGACCCGCTCGTAATCCCCGCACTCAACCGCGACGGCGACATCCTTTCCGACCTCGTCCTGCCGCTCTTCGGCTCGATCGCCGGCTCGGAGTCGCTGCTCGTCGCCTTCGAGTCGGACTTCGAGCCGGCGGCGATCATGGCCGAGGCGGCGCATGGCACCGCGCCGTCACTGCAGGGAAAGAACGTCGCCAACCCGATGGCGATGATCCTCGCGGGTGCGGCTCTCCTCTCCCACGCCGGCGAGGAGGCGCAGCGCGCGGGGCGGGCGATCCGCGAGGCCTGCCTCGAGGCGGTCGGGCAGGGATCACGCACCGCCGACCTTGGCGGCCACCTCGGCACGACCGAGTTCACCGACGAGGTGATCGGGCGCGTCCGCGCCAAGCTCGAGGTCTGGGCGAGTATCTAGGAGGCGACTGCGGCGCGCTGCCAGGTGTCCCAGCCGTCGGCCCACGCCTCGACGAAGAGCTCAGCCGCGACCGGGTCGAACTGCGCGCCGGCCCCTACCTCCACCTCGGCGAGCGCATGCTCATGTGTGAGCGCGCGGCGGTAGGGCCGCGGCGAGATCATGGCGTCGAAGGCGTCGGCGATCGCGAGGATGCGGGCCTCGATCGGGATCCTGCGCCCGCTCAGCCCCGCCGGATAGCCGTCGCCGTCCCAGCGCTCGTGGTGGAAGAGGACGTACGGGAGCGCGTCGTGGAACCGCCGCAGCGGCATGACGAGTTTCGCGCCGGCCGCCGGGTGGCTCCGGATCTCCGCGACCTCCTCGAGCGTGAGGGGCCCCGACTTGCCGAGGAGCTGCGGGCGTATCTTGACCTTGCCGACGTCGTGCAGCGGCGCGGCCCAGCGAAGTGAGCGGATCCGCTCACGATCCCAGCCCAGCCCCAGCGCGACGGGCTCGGCGAGCGCCGCGACGCGGGCGCCGTGGCCGAGAGTCTCGTCGCGCTCCTCGAGTGCGCGTGCGATCGAGGCGAGCATGTCCGCACGGATTCCGCGCGGGGGCGCGGACTCCTACCTCTTCCAGATGCCTCCGATCGGCGTTCCGGTGCGCGAGAAGCCGAGCCGCGGCAGGCGCCAGGCGTCCTCGATCGTGCGCAGCAGGCCGTAGTGGTTCGTGGCCCTCGTGAACCTCGAGCCCCGGCGCACGGTCGGGCCGAGCGCGAGCGCCTCGATGCGGCCGCCGCCTCCCGTCTCGCTCGTCCCCTCGTCGAAGACGACGAAGACGACGCCGCCGCGCAACGCAGGCGAGTGCAGCAGCGGCACGACGTGCGCCTTCAGCCAGGCGTCGCCGGTCGCGACCGAGCAGTCATGCATGTCGTTGCAGAGGCTCGGGACGACCAGGGAGAAGTCTGGGAGCCGGTGGCGGGCAAGGTCGCGGCCGAGCCGCGTGAAGGGGACGACGCGGTCGCGACGTGCCCGCGAGCGGGCAACGTCGCGGAAGTAGAGGAACGGGTCGTGCTTCTTCGCGTACCGGCCGGACGAGCCACCGGTGAACCCGGGATACGGGAGATCCTCGGCGTACGTCTTCCAACTCGGTGCAGTCGCTCGAGATCCCGTGCGTCGAGCCGGAGACGAGCGCGAGGTAGTTCGGGAGGCTCGGATGCGCCACGGCCTCGTACTTCGTCAGGGTCGCGTAGCGGCGCGCGAGCTCGTTCAACGTCGGCGCGTCGGCGTTGCCGGCAATCGACGACGCCTCGTGGTTCTCGAAGACGACGACAACCACGTGGGTGAAGTCCGGCAGCCGCACGGAGGGCGGCGCCACCTTCGGGACGGTCGCGCCCGCCGACCCGCCGCCGCAGCCGCCGGCGACGGCTGCAAGCGCAAGCCCGAGGGCGAGCCGCCGGGCTAGAGCCGCCTTTCCAGCCACTTCTTCCCGGAATGCGTGAAGAAGAAGCCGACCACGACCACGACTGCGATGGCGACGGCGGCATAGATCCCGTAACGCTGGATCGCGTCGGCGGCCGCGTGCCCGGAGTAGTACGCGACGAGCCCGACCGCGACGGCCCAGCAGATCCCGCCGAGCGCATTCCAGAGCAGGAACCTCCACCACGCCATCTTCGCGAGCCCGGCAACCCACGCGGCCGTGTAACGAAGCACCGTGACGAAGCGGCCGAAGAAGACCACCTTGCCCCCGTGCCGCGCCATCAGGCGCTCGGTCGGAGGAAGGGTCTTCTCGGCGTAGCGCCGCAGCGGCCCCCAGCGCTCGAAGAGGGTGCGGCCGCCCCACCGGCCGATCAACCAGTAGCCGAGGTTGTCACCCACGATCGCCGCCAGGGCCGCGAGCGCGATCACCCAGTAGATCGAGTAGTGCCCCTGCGACGCGAGGATGCCGAAGGCGATCAGAGCTGTCTCGCCCGGCAACGGAACGCCGAACGACTCGAGCATGACGACGACGAAGAGGAGCGGTAGCCCATGGCTCGTGAAGAAGTGCGTCAAGGTGCGTAGGCTATTCGCCGGATGAGGGTCGGCATTCCGCGCGAGACGACGGAGGGCGAGCGGCGGGTCGCGCTCGTCCCCGAGACCGTAGGGAAGCTCGCCGCCGCAGGCTTCGACCTCGTCGTCGAGAGCGGCGCCGGGGATGCCGCTTCATTCCCCGACGAGGCCTACAGCGAGGCGGGTGCGACGCTCGGCGATCCTTGGGAGGCGGACGGCGTCGTCAAGGTACGCAAACCGTCGCCGGACGAGCGGGAGCGGCTCCGCTCGGGCCAGCTGCTGATCGCGTTGCTCGAGCCGCTCTCGGACCAGGCCGGGATAGAGGCGCTCGCAGAGCGCGGCGTGATGGCCTTTGCGCTCGAGTCGGTGCCGCGGATCACGCGCGCGCAGCCGATGGACGCGCTCTCGTCGCAGGCGACCGTGGGCGGGTACAAGGCCGCGCTGCTCGCGGCGGAGCACCTGCCGCGCTTCTTCCCGATGCTCATCACCGCCGCGGGCACGGTTCCGCCCGCGAAGGTGCTCGTGATCGGCGCCGGCGTCGCCGGGCTGCAGGCGATCGCCACGACCCGCCGGCTCGGCGCCGTGACGACCGGCTTCGACGTCCGTCCCGTCGTACGCGAGCAGATCGAGAGCCTCGGCGCGAACTGGCTCGACCTCGGCGTGACGGGCGCCGAGGCCGAGGGCGGCTACGCACGCGAGCTGACGCCCGAGGAGATGGCGGCACAGCAGCAGGCGCTCGAGGGACGAATCGCGGACTTCGACGTGGTCATCACGACGGCCGCCGTGCCCGGCCGGCCGGCTCCGAAGATCATCCCGGCCTCCGCAGTCGAGGCGATGCGGCCGGGATCAGTCATCGTCGACCTCGCCGCCGAGACCGGCGGCAACTGCGAGCTGACCGAGCCGGGCGAGATCGTCGAGCGCGCCCGCGTGACGCTCGTCGGGCTGACGAACCTCCCGAGCACGATGCCGTACCACGCCTCGATGCTGTACTCGCGGAACGTCCAGGCGCTCCTCCTCCACCTCGCGCCGGAGGGCGAGCTCACGCTCGACTGGAGCGACGAGATCACGAGCGGCGCCTGCGTCGCGGGGAAGCAGGAAGGAGCCGCGGCATGAGCCACAACACCTTGCTGGTCTTCGAGGTGACGATCCTCGTGCTCGCGATCTTCCTCGGCATCGAGGTGATCTCGAAGGTGCCGACGCTGCTGCACACGCCGCTGATGTCGGGGACGAACGCGATCCACGGCGTCGTGATCGTCGGGGCGATGATCGTGCTCGGCCAACCCGACAAGAGCGCGTTCACGTGGATCGTCGGCTTCGCCGCGGTCGTCCTCGCCGCTGCGAACGTCGTGGGCGGCTTCGTCGTCACCGACCGGATGCTCGAGATGTTCAAGAGCCGCGAGCGGCCGAAGAAGCCGGACGAGACGTGAGCTACAACCTCTCGAACCTCCTCTACCTGATCACGATCGTGTCGTTCGTCCTGGCGCTGCGCTTCCTCTCCAGCCCAGCGCACGCGCGGCGCGGCAACCAGATCGGCGCGGCCGGGATGGTGCTGGCGATCGCCGTCACGTGGGTCAAGGTCGGCTCGACGAGCTGGTGGGCGATCGCGATCGCGATGCTGATCGGCGGCGGCTTCGGGGCCGTCGCCGCGCGCAGAGTGCGGATGACCGCGATGCCGCAGATGGTGGCGCTGTTCAACGGCGTCGGCGGCGGCGCCGCCGCGCTGATCGCGCTCGCCGAGCTTCACAAGGTCCTGCCGCCTCCCGGCGCGCCGAAGGTCGACATCGCGCTCGGCATCGTGCTCTCCGGGCTGATCGGGTCGATCTCGTTCGCGGGCTCGATGGTCGCCTTCGCGAAGCTCCAGGAGCTGATCGGCGGCCGGCCGATCACGTACGCGGGGCAGCAGTTCGTCAACGGCGCGCTCTTCATAGGCGCGCTCGGCTGCGGCATCGCTCTCGTCGCCGGGGTCCAGGACGAGTGGCTGCTCTGGGTCACGATCGCGGCGTCGCTCGCCTTCGGGGTGCTCTTCGTGTTGCCGATCGGCGGCGCGGACATGCCCGTCGTGATCTCGCTGCTCAACGCGTTTACGGGCATCGCCGTCGCGCTCGGCGGCTTCGAGCTGGAGAACAACGTCTTGATCGTGGCCGGAATGCTCGTGGGCGCGTCCGGAACCCTGCTGACCCTGATGATGGCGCGGGCCATGAACCGCTCGGTCGCGAACGTCCTCTTCGGCGCGTTCGGCCAGGTCACGGAGGCGGCCGCTGCGGTGGCGGCGGGCAACGGGGGCAGCGTCCGGAGCGCCACGGCCGAGGACGTGGCCGTCATGCTCGCGTACGCGCACAAGGTCGTCTTCGTGCCGGGCTACGGCCTCGCGGTCGCACAGGCGCAGCACGACGTCCGCCAGCTCGCGGACCTGCTCGAGGCGAAAGGCGTCGAGGTCTCGTACGCGATCCATCCGGTCGCCGGACGCATGCCGGGGCACATGAACGTCCTGCTCGCTGAGGCGAACGTGCCCTATCCGCAGCTGAAGGAGATGGACGAGGCGAACCCCGAGTTCTCGCGCACGGACGTCGCGGTCGTCGTCGGCGCAAACGACGTCGTCAACCCGGACGCGCGCTCGAACCAGGGCTCTCCGATCTACGGCATGCCGATCCTCAATGTCGACGACGCGCAGACCGTCGTGGTGCTCAAGCGCTCGATGAACCCGGGCTTCGCCGGGATCGAGAACCCGCTCTTCTACAACCCGAAGACCGTCATGCTGTTCGGCGACGCGAAGGAGTCGATCACGAGGCTCGTGGCCGACGTCAAGACCCTCTGATGGCGATCGTCGCGGCGCACATGCTCCTGTACACGCCTGAAGCCGACGCGGTGCGCGCGGTGCTGCGCGACGTCTTCGAGTGGAAGCACGTCGAGGATCATCCGGGCTGGCTGATCTTCGCGCTGCCGCCGTCGGAGGTGGGCGTCCATCCGTCCGAGAGCTCGACACAGCATCAGATCTGCCTGATGTGCGACGACCTCGAGCGGACGATGGCCGAGCTCGGGGCGAAGGGGATCGAGTTTCGCGGCGAGCCGGAGGAGGAGAGCTTCGGCATCACGACGACGATGGTGCTGCCCGGCGGCGTCGAGATTCTCCTCTACGAGTCGCGGCACAAGACGCCGCTCGATCTCTAGCCGAAGAAGCGCGCCGGGTCGAGCAGCTCGAGCTGCGGCGACTCGCGCCCGAGGATGGCGTCCGCGACCAGCTCCCCGCAGGCGAAGCCGAGGACGTTGCCGTGGCCGGAGTAGCCGCCGGCGGCCCAGACTCGTCCGTCGCGACCCGGCACCGGGCCGACGAGCGGCAGCATGTCCTGCGTCAGGCCGAAGATGCCCGCCCAGCGGTGCGTTACCGCCACCTCCTCCCCGACGAGCTCGTGGAGGAACGACTCTAGGGAGGCCTGGATCGCCGGCGTCGTCTCCTCGACGTCCGTCAGCTCGTCGAGGATCGACACGTCGCGAAAGCCGCCGAGCAGGATCCGGCCGTCGGGCATCTGCTGCCAGTAGTCGAAGCCCTGGCGCGCGTAATGCGGGCGGTCGTACAGCACTCGGTCGAGCGGCTCGCTCGCGATCATCTGGCCCCGGGTCGGCCAGACGAGGTCGGCGAGCTCGGGGACGAGGCCGTGCCCGTACCCGTCGGTCGCGACGAGGACGCGGTCGGCGTCGAGCGCCGCGAGGTCCCCGACCTGGTGGTGCTCGCGGAACTCCGCCCCGGCCGCGGTCGCGGCCGCCGCCAGGCGCCGAACGAAGCGTGCCGGGTGGATCGAGCCGTCGTGGGGATGCGAGATCGCACCGTGGAAGTGGCCGGCCGCCCCGCCGGGAACGTCGTCGAGCCAGTCCGCCTCGAAGCCGTCCTCGCGCAGCGCCTCGTACTCGAGCCGGATCCCCTCGCGCTCCTCCTCGTCGCCGGCGAGGCGGTAGCTGCCGGTGCGCCGGAGCGCGTCGCCGGCAAGCTCGGCCATCCGGTCGAGCGCCTCATGGGTCCAGTGCCAGAAGGACGCAGCGCGCTCCGCGCCGTATGTCTCGCGGGCGACGTCGTAGCGGGCGGCGCCGCCGCCGAGCGCGAAGCCGCCGTTGCGGCCACTCGCGCCCTCGGCGATCCCGCGCGCGTCGTGCACGCGCACGCGCAGGCCGCCCTCGGCGAGACGGAGCGCGGCGGAGCAGCCCGTCACGCCGGCGCCGACGATCGCGACGTCGGCGCGGCCGTCGAGCTTCGTCTCGGGCCGCGCAGGGGTCGGTTCGTCGAGCCAGTACGGATTCACGAAGCGCGACGGTACATGCCGTCGCGCACCAGGACGCGCCCTTCCAGCTCGAGCTCGACGAGCGTCCGGGCGACCTCGTCGGCGCCGAGCCCCGTCTTGCGCACGAGCTCGTCGGCGCTCGCGGGCAGGAGCTCGAGCAGCGGAGAGTCCTCGCCCTGCACCGGATCCGGCTCGATCCCGAACGAGGCGAGGACGTCGGCGGCGCCCGTCAGCGGCGCCGCGCCGAGCTTGAGCAACGCGTTCGTGCCTGCCGAGAGCGAGCTCGTGATCTCGCCCGGAACCGCGAACACCTCGCGCCCCTCCTCGAGCGCGAGATCCGCTGTGATGAGCGCGCCGCTGCGCTCGCGAGCCTCGACGACGACGGTTGCCGCGCAAAGCCCGGCCACGATCCGGTTGCGCGCCGGGAACCGCCAAGGCGCGGGCTCGACCCCGGGGGCGTACTCCGAGACGATGAGGCCCGCGTCCGCGACGCGGCGCGCGAGCTCGGCGTGCGCGGCGGGGTAGTCGCGGTCGATGCCGCAGCCGAGGACTGCAACGGTCGTCCCCTTCGCCTCGAGCGTCCCTCGATGCGCCTCGGCGTCGATGCCGCGGGCGAGCCCGCTCACGACGACGAGCCCCGCAGCGGCCAGCTCCCTGCCCAGGCTCCGGGCAACTGACGCGCCGTAGCCGGAGCTCGCGCGAGCACCCACGATCGCGACGGCCGGCTGAGCCAGAAGCTCGGGCTTTGCCACGCCGCGGAGGAAGAGCCCAGCCGGCGGATCGTGGATCGCACGCAGCAGCGGTGGGAAGTCCGGCGCCGACCGGGGCAGAAAGCGGTGCCCTCCCGCAGCGAGCTGCTCGCGATACGCCCGCTCGTCGAACCGCCGCTCGAAGGCACGCCAGCGCTCGCCGCGCGGCGGGCGGATCAGGTGCGTCCCCGTCTCCGACGCGTAGACCGCGAGCGCGAGCTCAGACACTCGAGAGCTCGTCCGGCGAGCGGTAGGAGAGTGCCTCCGCCACGTGCTCGGCTCGCACCGAGTCGGACTCCGCAAGCGCCGCAATCGTCCGCGCGACCCGGCCGACGCGCGCGTAGCCGCGCCCGGAGAGGTGGAGGCGATCGGCGGCCCGCCGGAGGAGCGCGTCGGCTTCCACGTCGCGCGAGGGCGGCTTCGTGGCGAGCCGCTCCCGCGCCGTCGCGACACGTCCGGCCACCGCAGTGGAGCTCTCACTCGGCGCGGCGGCAAGCTCTTCACCGCGGACGCGCGGCATGGCGAGGAGGAGGTCGAAGCGGTCGAGGAGCGCGCGGGAGAGCTTGTCCCGGTACCGCGCGAGCCGTTGCGCCGAACAGCTGCATGGTGCGGCAGGGTCGCCGCGGCCGCCGCAGGGACAGAGGTTCATGGTCGCGACGAGCATGAAGCGGGCCGGGAAGACGACGCGGCCCGCGGCGCGCGAGACCGAGACGAAGCCGTCCTCGAGCGGCTGGCGCAGCGCCTCGAGCGCGGGCCGCTGGAACTCGGCAAGCTCGTCGAGGAGCAGCACGCCGCGATGCGCGAGGCTCGCCTCTCCGGGCCTGAGATGCGGGCCGCCGCCGACGATGGCCGCGGTCGAGGCGCTGTGATGCGGCGCGCGGAACGGCGCGCGCCAGACGAGCGGATACTCGCCGTCCACGAGCCCGGCGACCGAGTGGATCCGCGTCACCTCGAGCGCGGCGTCGGATTCGAGCGGGGGCAGGATCCCCGGCAACCGGCGCGCAAGCATCGTCTTCCCCGTCCCTGGCGGGCCGCCGAGGAGTACGTTGTGCCCTCCCGCCGCCGCCAGCTCGAGCGCGCGCCGGGCGCGTTCCTGCCCGCGGACGTCCGCGAGGTCGGGCGCCGCCGCCGGGCCGTGCCCGTTCGGCGCCAGCGGCGGCTCGGGCTCCAGCTCGCGCTCGCCGCGCAGGTAGGCGACAGCCTCTGCGAGGTGCCGAATCGGGATCGCGGCGACGCCGGCGAGAGCTGCTTCTCGAGCCGAGTCCGCCGGACACAGGAGACGCTCGGCGCCGAGCCTCCGCGCGCCCTCGGCAACGGCGAGCACACCCCCGACCCGGCGCAGCCGGCCGTCGAGCGCGAGCTCGCCGACCGCGGCGGTGCGCTCGAGCGCGCTACGCGGAAGCTGCTGCGACGCCGCGAGGAGCGCGAGCGCGATCGGCAGATCGAAGCCGGAGCCCTCCTTGCGCAACTCGGCCGGCGCGAGGTTGACTGTGATCCGCCCCGGCGGGAAGCTCAGCTCGGCGGCGGAGATGCCGGAGCGAACACGCTCACGGGCCTCCTGGCAAGCACGGTCGGCAAGTCCGACGATCGCGAAGCCGGGGATGCCGTCGCGAACGTGCGCCTCGACGTCGACGCGACGTGGCTCGAGGCCGACGAGCGCATGCGTGACCGCGCGTGCAAGCACGTCTCGAGGCTACGAGCGAACTGTTGGCGGCTAGGTGCCGGGTTCTTCGCGAATTCCGCGCATCTCGGCCTCGGCCAGCACGTGCCGGAGATACGAGCGCCACATCCAGGTCCCGGCGAGGCGGTTGAGCGCCCAGCCGACCTTCCCCTTGAGGCTCGGCTGGAATTCGCGGCTGTGACGCATGACGACCTCGCAGCCCTCGGCGTTCGGGGTCGCGGTGAGTTCCCAGGTGCAGCGCGGCCCGACCACGTTCGAGTCGATGACCGTCTGCCGGATCGTGCCGGGCTGCGACCAGTCGTAGCGGCTCCGCCAGCTTCTCGCGCGCGTCGGAGAAGTCCGCCGCGGCCGCGATCACCTGGTCGGGCGTGAGGGACGTCGTGGCTGCAGTTTTGACCTCGAGCACGAGCGCGATCGTAGTACCGCCGCCGCATACGTCAAGCCCTAGGAGTCTGCGCGCGACTGCCACCACGGCCAGCCGAGCAGGACGAGCCCTGCGACGAAGCAGACAGCTCCCGCGACCGCCCAGAACGTGCTGCCGGTCATCGACGATCCCTGGATCAGGGTGGTTCCCTGTCCGATCCAGACGAGGCCCGTCAGGCACAACACCGCTCCCAAGACGCGCCGGACGACGATCACGGAGGTCCCTACGCGCGGCTGCGACGGCCGGTTTTGGCGCATGCGCTAGGCCGATCCGGGGAGCTCGCCGCCAGCGAGCCGTGCGTCGACGACGTCGTGCGCAGCAGCTTCGGCGAGTGCGTGGCCGGTGAGGGCGGCGAGGAAGTCGGCCCGCTCGAGCGCGTATAGGCGCGTCTCTGTCGCGGCGGTCACCGTCGCCGTCCGTGGCACGTCACGCAAGAGCGCGATCTCGCCGAAGTAGTCGCCCGGGCCGCTCTGCTTCTCGCCGTCTTCGAGCCCGATCCGAACCGTGCCGGAGTCGACGAGGTAAAAGCGGTCGCCCACATCTCCGGCGCGCACGATCGTCGCCCCCTCGTGGACCTCGAGCGGAACGAGCTTCGTAGCGAGTCGCTCCTTCGCAGCGAGCGACAGCGGCCCGAACATGGGCACCCCGTCGACCAGGAGCTGCTGCCTGCTCGGCGCCGCCACGTCGTCGAGTGCCCTCATGCGGCGGAAGCCGGCGACGGTCAGTACCGGCAGCAGCACGCCGACGAGGACGAAGGCCGTGCGCGCTCCCAGCTCCCTGACGAGGATCGGTGTGGCGATAGACCCGAGGGCGAGCGCTCCCATGGCCGCGCCCCAGATCAGTCCGAGCACCCCACTCAGCGCGTCGTCCCGAATCGCCCGCTGCAACAGCGTGAAGCCGGAGACGTCCTCGATGCTGTTGGAAGCGCCGACGATCGCGAGGAGCACCAGCGCGGCGATCAGCTCCGTGCTCGGCGCCACGAGCAGGATCGGAATCCCCCAGCCGAAGAGCGAGAGCGCGAAAATGCGCGCAAGCCGGCGGCTGCGCATCGTCGAGGACACGACCGCTCCGACGACGCCACCGGCTCCGATTGCTGCCGTGAGGGCACCGACGGTGCCGCCTGAGCCATCGAGAAGCTCGAAGGCAGCCACCACGATCAGCACGTTCAGACAGCCGCGGACGAACGCCTGGGCGACCATCAGAATCACGACGACGGTTGCGCCGGGATGCTGGCCCACCGTGCGCCAAGCAAAAGCAGGGCGGCGGGCCGAGGCAGCTCGCCCTGTCGCTGGCCCTTCCGCGTGGACGCGGAAGACGAGGTAGACGCCGACGGCCAGGGCCGCCGCCGCGACGGAGAAGGTGGCGCCGACACTCACTTGCTCGACGAGCACGCCCGCGACCAGCGGCCCGATCAGCGTTCCGACACTCTCGACGGTGGACGTGGCTGCGTTCGCCGCGACCAGCTCCTCCGGCGTCGCAGTCAACGACGGGAGTAGCGCCTGGAGCGTCGGCCTGATCAGCGTCGAGGAGATCCCGACCAGTGCCGCACAGGCCAGGACGCCGCCCCAGGAGCCCGCGTAGGCCGCGACCGCGGAGCAAGCCAGGGCGAACGCGCCGAGCAGCATTGCGGCAAGCAAGAGCCGCTCGCGCCGGAACCGGTCGCCGAGCGAGGCAGCGACGGGCGCGATGAAGCCCGCGGGCAAGAGCCGGACCAGTCCCGCGAGTCCCACCGCCGATGCGCCGCCCACGTCATAGGCGAACACCCCGAGCGCGACGAAATACGCCCACTCGGCGCTGATGGCGGCACCCCATGCGAGCTCGACGTACCTGACGTTCGCGTTCCTACCGGCGAGCGCGGCGGCGGCCAGCCTGCTGCGGAGAAGAGACACCCTCGCGATTGAACGCCTCCACGCCGCTCTTGACAAGCGCGAAAGGGGCCCGGGCCTCGGCCCCGGGCCTCATTTCGCTTCGCCTGACGTCCTACGAGTCGAGGAGGTTCTGGTCGAGCAGGTTCTGGTCGAGCAGGTTCTGGTCGAGCAGGTGCCCTTCGACCTCGTCTGCGCCTTTGTCCTCGGACTGGTCGGCGCCATCCTTGAGGTGGCCCTCGACGTCGAGCTCTTCGTTCTTCAGCAGCTCGTTCGACAAGTTGAGCGGCTCGTCCGACATGTCTCCTCCCTTCGAGGATCCATCGCACCGAATCCAGTGCTGTGATGGTCCAGACGCGGCTGAGAAGGGAAACCTTCCCACGCTCAGGACGCGCGCGCAACGAGGACGTCCTCGAAGTACTCGCCCGCCCGCCGGCCCGTGCGCCGGTTGACGTGCCGACGGAGGCGCGCCTCGAGGTGGAGCCCGGCGCGTTCGAGGATCTCCGGATAGAGGTCGCGCCGGTCGTTGACGACGACGAGCACGGGTGCGTCAGGCCGTAGCGCGGCAGCCGCCCGCTCGAGGACGGCAGCGATGCCCGCGCGGTAGGCCTCGAGCGCGGCGAGCGACGTCCCGGCCGCGGCGGCGCCGATCTCGCGCTCCCGCTGGTCGTCGAGCTCGAGTAGCTCGTACGCGTAGCGGTGCTGCTCGTGGTAGTCGATCAGCCCCGGATACGGCGGCGAGGTGAGGATCCCGTCGTAGGGCCCGGCGAGGTCGAGCTCTCGCGCGTCGCCGTGCAGCACCGTCGCCTCCCGCTCCGCGTCACGCAGCTGCGCGAAGGCCTCGATCCGCGCCAGGCTGTCCAATGTGTACCGGCGGAGGAAGCCGGCCGCCGAGTCCACCGGCCGGCACTCGCGCCGGTGCTTGTGGCACCAGTACTCCGTTCTCTGCGGAGCTTTCGGCGCCTCGAGGTCGAAGTGCGCCGCCCGCCGCGCCGACCGCGCCGCGCGCGAAAGGATCACGCGCAGGACGTCACCGTGCCGGTACTCGGCGATCAGCTCGCGGAACCCGACCAGCTCGGCCGCCGCGCGCGGCGCGTACCACGCGCGCAGGTACCCGCTCGCGCGCGCGCCCCGCTGGGGGAGCGACTCGACCCGCGCGGCGACGTCCCGCAGCTCCTCCCCCAGCTCCGCGAGGTCGTACGGCGCCGTCTTGACGCGCATCAGGAGGCAGTTGAACGCCGCGATGTCCACCCCGGTCGCGTCGAGCCCGGATTCGAGTGCCTGGACGAGCGTCGTCCCGGAGCCGGCGAACGGATCGAGGAGGCGGTCGCCGGGCGCGAGGTAGCGGTCGAGCAGAACTTCCACGAGCTGCGGGATGAACTTGCCGTGGTACGGGTGGAGCCGGTGGACGTGCTTCGTCCGCTCGCGCTCGGGCAGCTCGGCCTCCGACCACGAGAGGTCGAGGTCCAGCGTCGCGTACAGCTCGTCCTGCGTGACGGCCACGCGACGGGATTCGACGCTGGCTTCAGAACGCCTGCGGCACGCGCTGCACGCGGCCGTCGCGCACGGCTATCACGTCGAAGCCCACGGCGAGGCGCGCGAGGTCGGGACGCGCGCCCAACCACGCCTCGGCCGCGCGGCGCAGCCGCCGCTGCTTCTCGGCCGTGACCATCTCGAGCGGGTCGCCGAACCTCGCGCTCTTCTTCTCTTTGACCTCGACGAAGCGAAGAGCCCGCCCTCGCCTGACGATCAGGTCGAGCTCGTTGCCGCCGGCCCAGACGTTCTCGCCGAGAATCCGCCAGCCCCGCAGCCGGTACCAGCGCGCCGCCTTCCGCTCCGCGGCGAAGCCGGAACCCCGTCTAGGCAACCGCCTCCTCGCCCTCGTAGCAGAGCGCCTGGAAGCTCAGCCGGT
>WNGI01003095.1_pt1 | contig 29014 bp, 24 predicted proteins | sample 5400621 | NCBI WGS metagenome assembly WNGI01 (sample SAMN13153374, study PRJNA577476) | soil metagenome | isolation source: 20 cm soil or saprolite under Garry oak tree replicate 1 | place: USA:California | collected 2016-06-15
CGGCTCAAGTTTTTGCACCTCCCTCCACTCCTGTTCAGGGCATGGGGGGAACCCTCACTTCTCAGGTGCAAATAGCCGAACGATTATTCACTGCGCCTGTGCTCGAACCAAACGGTTCCGTCGCCGTCTGCTTTGCTACTAACTTGGATGCCGTTGCTCGCGATCTGGCCGCCCAAATTATCGATTCGCGGGGTGTCGAGGTCACCCAAACCAGTTCATGTGGGACACAACTAACATCGGGAGTCACATGCGATTCAACCGCTCATTTTGCTAACAATTCTCCCCTGCGTTGCGTCGTGGGAACGAGCGGCAGGGCGACAACTCTTCGTGGAGGGATGACCACCTCGAGCGGTCTTTTTCCGTTCACCAGTCCGGCAAATCTGACGGTCACGGCACAGTAACATAACGCGGACTCATTGAAACGAGTCCCGTCTCTACAGAATTCATTCGGTCGATGCGCTCTTCACGTCGCGGCGGATGGCTGCGCGGTCGAACTTATTGGCTAAGACCTTCCCGCCCTACTTTGACCTATAAATTTTCATGCAAGGAGGCACTATGGAAACATCTAATCGCCGTGGAGCACTAATTCTCCCGCAATCACCGAGTCGTTGATGATAAAGTGTCGCGGAGGTTCGGTCGCTCGACTGGTTTATAATGCATCCGTGCTTGACCGCGCTAATTATTCAACCGCGAAATCTGAGGCTACGGCACATCATACTTTCCGACACTGTGACCTGATTCCCGTGTTGCAAAAATTTACCAGGCAAAATTGCCGCCCGCGGTACAAGACGGCAATTCCCAAGCCTTGACGCAATCTCCCGAAAGTTTCCTCGATCATTAAGGCACAATGTGTGCTCGGGATGTACTTGTGCTGGGGCAGGGCAACCCACGTTCCAATGCACTCACCTTCAATTGAGGGTCCCTGCTCCGGCGCCATTTTCTTTTGTGAGTACATTGCTTGATCAAGCGGGGGGTTACTCGTTAGCTTCTGCTCTAATCGGCAAGTCTTGTATCGGGCAAAATCACAATTAGGTCCCAACACGGAGAGGGGGTGAAGATACCATGAAGCTTCTAAAGCGTTTACTAGTTGAGGAGCATGGTCAAGGTTTGGTTGAGTATACCTTGATCGTCGTTCTAGTTGCCCTGGTCTTCTGGGTCGCTATTAAGAACACGAACGTCGGCAGTCAGTTGGCGAGTGGCTGGAGCAAGATTACGGCTTGCGTTGGTGATCCGTCGGGTTGCGACACGGCATCCTAAGTCGATCGATATTGTGGCGCACCACTTGGCTTGGAGACGAGATTGTATCCGTTTCCAAGCCAAGCCCGCGTTTAGCTCACACGCGAGAACTGCGGGATGTTCGTCACGGCTCGCAGTTTTTCCAAGCGACTTTAGACGGTTCTAGGCTTCGGCGCTGGTGCGTTGCTAATTGGATGCAACAGTTGCAAACCCGGCAACATGTCTCTTGTCGCGAGTTCGAAACTAATCGTACTTGCTTCACGCAACTTTATCGCTGCTGCCGCCGTTCTTTGTTTCCAGTTTGAACTTTTCGCGACAACTCTTAATCGCATTTTGACTGGTCGCTTCCTGGACATAGGCCCTTTCATCGCGAAGGCGGGTCATCCGTCCCTTAATCCTCAGATTGAATTGATTTCTCCATCCGCTCATTCCTAACGTGGCTTTTCACCTCACCGCGTGTTTAATGAGTCTCGAATTGAATGCTCCATCAACGTAATCGTAGCTTCCCTTCTGCCGCAGGAGTTCTTGCAGAACATCGCGGAGGAACGAACGAAGTATCGGGCTATGTTAAAACCGACAGCGCATTGATTTCGCATGCGCAGCCCTCCAGAGGCACCAGTTAAAGCTGTAATCGTCCATGACGACCGGACAAAAAGAAACGTAAACGTGGACCGGGGAGACCGAAATCGCCAGAGGGAAGCAAAACCGTACAAGCTAGGGTTAGAGCTGATCTGGATAAAGATTTCAAGCCGCAGCGGAAGCGAAGCAATATATCAGATTGGGTACGAGATATATTGATTTGAACTTCAAATTAGGACACCACTAACATCGTAACTTTGGGTGGCAAGGATGCGACTGAGTTACGGTGAGGGTCGATAAAGGAAAATGGACGAATTTCGTTATTAAAGACTCTTGAGGCGACTGGAATTCATGCGAGGGGCTGCTCTTTGACTGCTTCTTCGACATTCTGACACCACGTAAACCCGTTCTTTAGCTCACGCCTACGCCGCTTCCCTGCATGCCTCGGACTCCTCGTACGCCTTCTGCCGCCAGGCCGGCACGTAGCCGCAGTTGCGGCAGTAGAACTGCTCGGGAATGTGGTCGTGACATCGTGGGCACCTACACCCATCGTCCTTTTCGGCTTTCATTGTCTCGCCCTCACTTTCAAATTTGTTTGCGTACGTTATCCGCAGTCATCATTGCGAAGTAGGCAACTTCGGCAACCCACGACGGTTCTTATAGGCCTCGATATCCTTCCGCGCGGCGCTATCTATGAGCAACTTGCTCCGCACATCCGCTGTCCTGAGATTCTCTTCGAGCTTGCGCTTCTTTTCATTCACTTCGATGATCTCCCTTGAAAGCGTCGCTTGGAGTTCGGTGTCAGCCACTGTCCGCATATCGTTTCTCCTGTCGGATACTAACCCTCCTTAAGCAACAAACAGTCCACCGGGTAAGAAGTGGAATTCTCTGCTATTTGGCGTGACAACTGACTCTCCAGTTGTCACGTCCGCGACAGGACTGACACTGACTCGGCAGAGCGTCACGTTCTGTATTCTGAGGTTTGTTTTGAGTTTGCCGGTATTCGATAACAGTCAAATTGCGTATCAGAGCGGACTGCGCCATGTGGCCAATCATGGCAAGATATCTGTGCCGCTCATGCCCACGATGTAACGGTTATCTCTGTATTGTGCTCCGAGAGGCGGGACGCAACACTCCGCTTCGAGGCCGTGAACCGCGAGTGCCTGGGCTGCGGCTATCGATCGCTGCAATACATGCGCAAAGTATGAAACCGCTATTTCCAGGATGAACGAGGAAGTGCGCTCGGGATCAATCACGAGAGAGAAAATGCCAATGGTGAAAAATTAATAACTTGCGGAAAGCGTCGTTCAGTTCAATATCGGGCTAAAAATCTGGTTTTCTCTTCCATCGTCTCATCACTACCGTTCGCGGGTCCGGTTGTTGTCAAACACCGTCGTGTTATCGTTGAACCTGTGGTCTTGGTTGTCGCGAAATGTCATCTGTGATTAGTGCCGCGCCAGCTCAAGTCATAAACCTTTTGCGTCGGTTCACATGAATCATTCATACACGCCAACCCGACCGGATCGCTCACAGCCCGAGATTCGCTTTATCACACGGCACCTAACGGCCACGTCATTTCTTCAGCTTGTCGATAATTCTTGTATCGTAAAACTGGTTTGGCGAAGCATCCTTTGCTGCCGGCAGAACGGTGCTCCCAAAGAATCTGAGAATCTGTTCGAAGCCGCGATCAGTAAAGCTGAGATCCCTATTGAATCCAGCCTGTTTGGTAAAAAATTCGTAAGTCTTGTCCAACATCACGGGGTCGTTGTCTTTGGTATATTTAGCAAGGACGCTCTTCGATAACTGTGGATTGTCATACCACGCACGGATACCCCGTTGTACGGCGCGCAACAATCGCAGCCAGATTTCCGCTCTTTTTTCGACTTCGCTTTCTCTAATCACCAGCCCGATGTTTTGGTAAGGCAAGTCGTACGTTTCAACAAGCCTTGTAAATCCCTGCGCATCCGCTTTGAAACTCACAGGTGGGGTTAACGCCGATGCTGCGATCTGTTTGGATTGCAACGCGGACCACTGGATTGCCGATCCGCCGAGCCGCAAGAGTTGAACGTCGCTTTCCGGTTTCAGACCGAGCTTGGTTAGAGCGGTTCTGACTCCGTAGTCATTCGGCGATCCGATGCGATCTGCGCCCACAATCTTTCCGCGCAGCTGCTCCGCCGACTTGAACTCCTTCTGGGCGTGGAAGGAAAATATCATCTTGTTGAGTAGTCCGGCGATCATCGTGATGTTCCCGCCCGCCAGCACCACCGGAACGATAGCGGGAGCGGAAATCTGCACAGCATCGACCTCGCCGGCAACAAGGGCGGCAATGGCAGCGCTCGATTGGATGTATACGAGTTCGACGTCGACTCCTTCAGTCTGGAAGGCGGAAGACGCTGCGGCCATCCACACGGGTGCCATGGCCCCGATGGGAGATACATAAGCAGTCCTAAGCTTAGCTGGCTTCTCTGCCGCTACGACAGGGGCTGGCGCGCGCAAAATCGCCAGTCCAAACGCCACAACCGCGAAAAGCATCCGGCCTTTTATCTGATGCATAATTCAGCTCGGCTTCTTATTCCCAAGGAGCGCATGCTCGACGGCTATCCTTCCAAAGGTCATTCCACCGAGCAGCGTTAGACCGGCCTGGTAACCGGCGCCGTACTCCGTACGCACTCTAACAGTGCCGCCCGCATATAAATTCGCAATGGCGTGTCCTCGTAAGTGCATCACCCGTCCATGAATGTCCGTATAAAGCCCCGCGGACGACGACTCCGTAGGCGTTAGTTCCACGCCATAAAACGGCGCCTTTGACAATGGCCCCAAGTTGGGGTTGATCGGATGTTTACTGTCGCCAACTTTCCGAATCCATAAAGATTGACCCCGACCAAATTCCGGATCTAGTCCGGCGCTGGCATTATCATTGAATTTGGCCACTGTTTGCTGGAGCTGCTGCGCGTCGATGCCCAATTCTTGTGCGAGACCCGCAAGCGACTCAGCTCGTTTGATCCAAGCCGGCAACGGCCTTTCTGGCGGAATGTTGGCAAACGGATAGCGCTCTCTGAAGCGAGAATCAAATAGCAAAAAAAATGGAATGTTCGCGTATCGATGTTTTTTAACCACATCAAATTCTCTGAGTTTTACGACAAACTCTTGGAAGAAAGCCTCGTTGCCGAATCGCTTGCCTTCAGAATTCACCACGATGGAATGAGGATAGGCTAGTTCTTGTATGCCAGCGGAGTGAAACTCAGGCTCGCTTCCTGGGCGCGGGATCCAGTAACCCACCATAGAGCTTAAACTTGTCGGAATATTCCGGATAAACGCACCCAGTTCCCCTGCCATGACGAGTCCATCACCCGTCTGGGTCGGCGGGTGATGCGGCGCGGAATTAGGAAACGATTGGTAAGCGCGAACGAACTCAGGGTTACATTCATAGCCGCCCGTGCCAAGAAAGATTCCGCAATCACCTTTTATCTGTTGCGCGCGATCTCCCTCTCTCACTTCAACACCAGCGATCCGCCCGTCCTCCAGCACGAGCCTTGTCGCCGGCGATTGCGTCAAGAGGGTCACTCCTTTTTCTATACACTTGAGGAGCAACCATGCCACCAATCCTTGACCCGCCGCATAGACGGACGCCGCGTGCTCGAGGTTTTCCGGAGCCCAGGAGTAACGATTTCCGAGCCCTCCCCATTTGATCGCGTCAGACCAGGAAACACCTCCCGGCATATACGGGCTTTCCAAAAGAGCGGGAGCGGAATCAGGCAGGGCTCTCTTTGGCAGCGGCACGACTTCGAGTGTTCGACCAAGGGCGAGTGAACCGGGCGCGCCCGGAAAGTAATGGTCGGGAAGACCCTCGATCATTCGAAAGGGAACACCCAGTTGTGCGAATGCCTCAATCGTCGCGGCCGCCTCTTTTACGTACATGCGCATTTTTTCTTCTTCAGCAAATCCTCCCGAAAGAAAGCGCAGGTATTCGAGCCCTTGTTCATCGGAATCGTTAATGCGGGCGGCGCGCTGAAGCATGTTGTTGGGTGCCCAAAGGCCCCCGTAAGAATAGGCCGTGGCTCCCCCAACAACAGGCGCTTTCTCTATGACGATCGCCTTTAGACCGCGGTGCGCGGCCCACAACGCATTTGCCAAGCCTGATGCTCCCGAGCCAACTGCTATCCAATCAAAGTGCGGATCCATAAATCGTCCTTTCAGTCGGAACTAACGGAAATTAGGGCTTGCAATTGTGGAAGCCGCCAACATTGCGATCCGGTTCAATTCCATTGATCCACGAGTTTCTAGCTGAGACCGATGTCGAAGAGCGACGCTGACCATCTTTTTTTGCCTATGACGCGGCAGCAGCCCGTTGCCTTGCTATATGACACAGACAGCGCAGGCGCCAGACCTATGTTTGGGGCCATGCGGTTAACTGCGAAGGCTTTAGGTATTCAGTTTCAAATAGTAAAAGCAAAATCACAGAATCCAGATTTCGAGGGCGCCTCCTACTTTTCACCTCGCCGCGTCATTGTTCGCCACAATGGAATTGAGCCTCATTCTAAAGGTCGGCCAGCAACCCAGTAAAGACCAGCACGCGCCGCGGAATAGACTTCCGTCCACTCTGCAACAAATGGAACCATAACGTTGTCGGGAACAAATTTCCGGTAGGATAAGCTTGCTTAAAACATCCGTTACCTACGACTTCAAATTCAATGCGAGGATTCAACGCGATTGTTTCACAATCGAACAGTTCCGTACGCACAATAATAACAATTAAGGTTGACTAAACAGAAGCGTGTTTAGGGTTCAGTCTTAAGGATAAGAATGCCTCGGACTCATGGCAACAATTGCTATTTACGAGGATTCGCAAATCAGCTAGCATTTGCCCCTATGGCGGGAAGGTCAGATGATCATATTCGGGCGAAATGTTTCCATCCGAACGGAGCGTTCATCGAATTTGCCGAGGATGAGATCGAACAATGCATTACGGAGCGATTCGAAAAGATCGTGCGAAAGTTCCCGGATCGGACGGCGGTCGAAACCAGACGGCACCGTTTAACGTACGGTGATCTCAATCGGACCGCCAACAAAACGGCGCATGCGGTGTTGTCAACGTGGGGCGATAAAAATCGCTCCATCGCGGTGCTCATGGATCACGACGCGCCGGTCATTAGCGCCATCATGGGCGCGCTGAAGGCAGGCAAGTTCTATGTGCCCTTGGATCCCTCGCTTCCCTATGCCCGGAGCAAGTTCATTGTGGACGACGCGCAAGCGCAAACCATCATAACCGACACGAAATATTTATCGTTGGCGAAGACTCTGGTGGAGTCGCCGAGCCGGCTGCTGAACATCGACGATATTGAAGACGTTCCCGATACGGATCCTCCAGTGCGCGTGCGGCCCGACGATCTCTGCTGGGTCATCTACACGTCGGGTTCTACAGGAAAACCCAAAGGGGTAATGCAAAACCATCGGAACGTCCTCCATTTCATGATGAACTACACGAACGGTCTTCATATCAGCGCGGAGGACCGGTTGACCCTGCTCTATTCATTCAGCGTCAACGGAGGCGCTCACGATATTTTCGCCGCTCTCTTCAACGGCGCGACGATTTGTCCGTACGATCTGAAGACGGAAGGTTTCGCCGAACTCAGACAATGGTTGATCGACGAAAGAATCACGATCTACCATTCGGTTCCGACGGTCTTTCGGCAGTTTATCGAGAGCTTGACCGGCGGGGAGGATTTCCCTGACCTTCGCATCGTGCGGCTTGGGGGCGAACCGGTTTACAGGCGAGATATAAACCTTTTCAAGAAATACTTTTCAACCGATTGTATCCTCGTCAACCGGCTGGGGAGCTCTGAGACGGGAAGTCTGCGGATGTTCTTTTTGGACAAGGAAACGGAAGTCTGTAACAACCTGGTCCCGGTCGGCTATGCCGTTGCCGACAATGACGTTCTGCTCCTGGATGATTCCGGAGCGCAGGTCGCCGGCGATGAAGGCGAAATCGCCGTCCGGACCCGCTACGTTTCCCCCGGATACTGGCGCCGCCCCGATCTCACGGCCGACTCGTTCCTCGATGATCCGTCGGATGAAAACCGAAAAATTTATCGCACCGGGGATTTAGGACGCCTCTTGCCGGACGGCTGTTTGTTGCACCTGGGACGTAAAGACTTTTTCGTAAAGATCCGCGGATATCGCGTCGAGCTCGACGAGATTGAAATGACGCTTATGGAATTTCCCGGCATCAAAGAAGTCGCCGTAACGGCATTGAATAACAACTCCGGCGACGAGCGCCTCGTGGCTTACGTCGTGCCCAAAACGGCTCCCGGACCCAACGTCAGCGAAATAAGGCGATTTTTGGAAGAAAAACTTCCCGACTACATGATCCCGGCCACCTTCATCACTCTGGATGCCTTGCCTCTGACCGATACTCTGAAAGTCGATCGAAAGGCGCTGCCGAAACCGAACGGGTTACGGCCGGAGATCGCCGTGCCTTATGCGGCGCCGAGAAACTCGATCGAGGCTGCACTAGCGAAGATCTGGGCCGAGATGCTGGAGCTCGATCAGGTCGGCGTCCATGACAATTTCTTTGATCTCGGTGGGCACTCTTTGGCGGCCACTCGGGTTATCTCGCGCGTTGTACTAACATTCCCCTTGAATCTGCCCGTTAAGGTTCTTTTCGATTCGCCCACGGTGGCCGAGATGGCGGAGGTCATTGCCGCGCATCGAGACAACGATCCGCGTAACGCAAGACTCGATAAAATTCTAAATGAGGTGGAATTGCTATCCGACGAAGAGGCTGAATTGCGTTTTGAAAAGGATCGTTCGGCGAAATCTAGAAATTAAATTGACCGGCACCGTGCGAAAGCTCCATCCGATGAGTTGCAACTATTTTCCACACTGTCTCGCAGAAGGGTTATAACGGGGACCCCACCCCGGCCTGCCGTTTTGGTTTTAAGAGAACTATTCTTTCCGGTTTTTGCAGCGTAGGACGGATCGAAATGCACCCTACGTTCAATCTATGCCGTCGAAGCCATCAACTGGTACTGGAGCGCGCTCAACGCCAAGCCTAACTACTTAAGGCGTGGAAACGAGTATATCGGGCATGATTATCAATACTTGATGTTCCTCGTAGCTTGTAAACGCTAACACACAACTCGTAGATTGCGGAGCCTGTGCGATCATCAACGACTCGATCGCCCTGAACCGTCTCGTATTCAATCTTGATGACGGGCATTTTCGCAGTCGAGGCACTGTTGGAAACACTCAGCAAGCGAGCTCCTTTACTCGTCACATAACTCCCGATCGCCCATAAGATTTGGGACAAGCTGAGAAGGTCTTTAACCGCTGAATCACGATCGTTTCTCTCTCGTGCTTCTCGATCCAAATGCTCGATATCATCCAAGGTATAATGCAGCGTGACAGGGGTGGGAGCCGGAGGCGATTGGTAACCCGCTTCGACAATGTAGAGATGTGCTTCACATCTTATGAGAAAGGTTTTGATGCTGCGCAGTTCTAAGTCCTGGCCGATGGTGCGTAAGGCTTCTGAATAAGAATTGCCAGACTTCTTGGTTGCTTGAGCCATACGACAACAGGTAGACGCATAACAGATGCCAGGCCGAAAAAACGTTGTCTGGTGGAAATTCTCTTGGCACAAAAAATCGTGGCCGTCGTAAAATACCTTGAGAATTCCGCCAATTATGGATGTTTGGGTGTGACGAAGATCACTTACAGGCTAACTCCCATTTTATGCACGCCACTTTTGCCAATGAGTTGGGTGACAATGCTTTGACCGTCTTGTCACGGTTTGATGCCAGAGTATACGAGCACTTTCACCCCCCTCCCCTCCCGGTTACCTGCATGTAACGGTTATTCGGACGGCCGCCGTCCTTTTACGGGTAAAGTTACAAAACGCAAATTCGCGCGCCATAGAGTCGCTTAACCAACGCGGGTTTGGTCCTCGCTGAAGTAGCCGATCGTTGTCTACCGTTCTGTAAACCGATTTCCACCATCGGCGTCTAGTAGGGCGCTTGACTGGGCGCGTTTACGGGCATCCCGATTCGAATTCACACTGTCCCCCGCCGCTAATACGACCGCGTAAGCCCGGAGCATTCAAGACGGCGGTTAGGCAACCTGATGTTTCTTATGACGCGTAGCGCGAACTTTCTTGACAGCTCGCGAACTACTGGATTATAAGAGTCTCCGCTTGGCTGAATCGTGCTTTTATGAATTCGCCTTCGTGCCGCGCGCGGGGCAACACTGCATCACTGCCGCTCCCCGCAACGGATAGCAAAAGAGGATTACAATGAAGAGAAACATTTCACGCTTGCGCGCGTTGCTTTTCATCTTTTCTGTCTTACTCCTCGTGCTTGCCTTACCGCTTGGTTACAGTGCCGATCGGGCATTTACGCTGGCTGCTAACACTCAAGATCCCGGTACTGCTGCGACAGATAGCGCTGGTCTATCGCCTATCGCTCCGTCCGATTTAAGTGTCCGGCTAGCCGGGTTGAATCTGGTTCAGGCAAATAAAAAAGTTACTTCTACCGACGGCACCTCCAGCCAAGCGGATGCGGCCAGGGCGACGCCGCTCGATGGCGTACGCTTGCTGGAGCAGTCCACGTTCGGTCCTACAACGGATTTGATCTCTCACGTTGCGCAAATCGGCCTCAGGAAGTTCTTGCACGAACAAGAGGGAGCCGCGAAGACGGATTATCCCATTCTAGAGTTCTGGCCGCAGACACGGCCCGCAACCTGCACCGGAAATTGCCAACGGGATAACTATTCAAATTACCTTTTACAACAACATTTCTTTCTTAACGCGCTAAATGGCCAGGATCAGCTGCGCCAGCGGCTTGCGTTTGCCTTGAGCGAAATCCTCGTCGTGTCCGCTTCCGACGTGCCGCTGCCGAGTTGGATGCGCGGTTACCAGCAGCTTCTCTACAGCAGCGCCCTAGGCAACTTCCGCCAGCTTCTCTATGACGTCACCCTGAATCCGACCATGGGGCGCTTCCTCGATATGTTGAACAACCGCTGCCAGACGCGCACGCCGCCGGATGTCAACGTCTGCCGCAACGGCCTCACCTCTCAGCCCAACGAAAACTATGCGCGCGAAGTCCTGCAGCTTTTCTCCATCGGCACTTTCGTTTTGAATCAAGACGGCACCCGGGTGCTGGACCAGAGCGGGAATCCGATTCCGACCTATGATCAGGCAACCATCGAGGAATTTGCGCGGGTCTTTACGGGCTGGGTATTAGCTCCCGCGCTTCCCGCGCCCGCGGAGTCCGGCGCTACCACGGTGCCGAATTATCGCGACGCCATGGTTGTCCATAAAGATAGTCAGGGCCGCGAGGATTATCACGATCGGGGGCCGAAAACACTTTTGAACGGCTTTCAGCTTCCCGGAGGGCAGAGCACGGAACAGGAACTTAACTCGGCCATCGACAACATCGCCGACCACCCCAATGTTGCGCCTTTTATAAGCAAGCAATTGATCCAGCGATTGGTGACGAGCAACCCGAGCCCCGCTTACGTACAGCGTATCGTCAATGTTTTCGTAGCGAATCGAACGTCGCCCACGCAACTTCTTCAGGTGGCGCGCGCGATCCTTCTCGATGCGGAAGCGCGGGGCTCTGCCAAAGACCCGATCAGCGATCCCAATTACGGCAAGTTACGCGAGCCGGCGCTTTTCATCACGAACATCTTGCGGGCGTTCAATGCGAGCAGCGACGGCATATTGAATTCGCTCAGCGTCGGCGGCTCTGCCCTCGGTTCCGCCGACATGGGAGAGGACTTGTTCAACGCGCCGTCGGTGTTCAATTTCTTCCCGCCGACCGCGCGTGTTCCCGGAGAAAACGCGGTAGGACCGGAGTTCGCCATCTTCTCTTCGTTGACCTCGTTGCGTCGCGCCAATTTTATCAATCGAGTGATCTTATCGACAATCCCAGCCGCGCCGCCCAATCGGCCTTCAGGGACATCGATCGACCTTGCTCTCTGGGACCCGCTGGCGGCCGATCCGGATCAGCTTCTCGACGCGCTCAACCTGCTGCTCTTGCACGGCGCGATGTCGGCGGAAATGCGCGCAACTATCAAAACCGCCGTGACGAGCGTGCCGGCGAGCGACCCGAGGCTGCGCGTGCGCACGGCCATCTATCTCATCGCGACTTCGTCGCAGTATCAAGTGCAGCGCTAAAGGAGTAAATCGTGGCACTCACACGGCGAGAATTTCTTTGTCGATCTTTCGGAGCTTTCGGCGCGGCAGCTGTGGCGTTTGAAAGATTCGGTATTTTCAACGCCATGGCTCAGACGGCCGGCGACTACAAAGTCTTGGTCTGCATCTTCCTTTTCGGCGGCAACGATGCCGGCAACATGGTGATTCCTGACAGCGACTATGCAAGTTATGCGGCTGCACGGCAGGCCGCCGGCATCGCGATTCCACAGAGCAGTCTGTTGCAAATCTCTCCGCCGAGTATCGCGGGCAGTACCTTCGGATTACACCCGAGCTTGACTGGCCTGCACGAGCTGTGGAGTCTGGGAAAACTGGCCGTCGTCACCAACGTGGGCCCCTTGGTGGAACCGACCAATCGAACCAGCTACAGAAACGCCACGGTACGCATCCCGCTCAACCTCTTTTCGCACTCCGATCAACAGAACCAGTGGCAGACATCGGTTTCCGACGCGGCGAGTCCAGCCGGTTGGGGCGGCCGGGTCGCCGACAAAACCGCCGACTTGAATATCACAACGTTTCCACCGATAACATCGGTCGCGGGCACGCCGATTTTTACCAGCGGAAACATTGAGCGCCCATTGGCGATCGCCGCGGCTCCAACGCGGCTCGACGGCGCCTTGCGCCTGGATGGATTTCCCAACCCGCCGGATAACGACGCGCGCTACCAGACTCTACAGAGTCTTTTGCAGCTCGATCAATCGTTGACGTTGGTGCGCGGCGCAAGTCGAGTGACCAATGAAGCCTTGACCGTGGAGCGAGCGTTGAGAGCAGCGGGCGATCCCGCAGTGCCGCCATTTCCGTTGAACCCGCGAACAAGTCTCGGCAATCAGCTCGAGCAAATTGCCAAGCTGATCAGTTTTCGAAGCGCCTTGGGCATGAAGCGGCAGATTTTCTTTTGTTCGCTCGGCGGCTTCGACACCCACAACGGCCAGGTCACCGGCGGCGTTCCGACGACCGGAACGCACGCGAACTTGCTCGCCCAGGTCAGCGGCGCCATGAAGACGTTTTACGACGCCACCGTGACCCTCGGGGTGGCTTCGCAGGTCACCACGTTTACCCTGTCGGATTTCTCCAGAACCTTCGTTCCGAACGGAACTCTCGGAACCGATCATGCCTGGGCGGCGCACCAATTCGTCATGGGCGGCGCAGTTCGCGGCGGTGACTTTTACGGCGTACCCACTTCGAACGGCACCGTTTTCCCGACCTTGGCGCCCAATGGTCCCGACGACACGGACAGCGGAACGAGTGCCCGCGGCCGATGGATACCGACGGCCGCCGTAGACCAATACGGCGCGACGCTCGCTTCGTGGTTTGGCGTAACGAGCGCGGATCTCCCCGCCGTATTCCCAAACATCGGCCGCTTCGGTGGGACGAATCTGGGGTTCATGTCGTAAAAGAGCTATCCGGAACCTGCAGCTACACTAAACCGCCCGCAGCGCCTGAATAATGTTGAGCCTTGCGGCATGCACCGCCGGTAAAAATCCGCCGACAAATCCCATCAATAAAGAAAATGCCAACGACGTGGCAACGATCGAGGGCGAGAGCGCAAAGGAAAACGCCAGCTCCGAGAACGAGCCGAAGTTGAGCGTCGAGATCGTGAAGAACTGCAGCAGCGCCGCAATCGCGAGCCCGAGCAAGCCGCCGCCGAGCGACAGAAACAAAGACTCCAGTAAGAACGCCAGCAGGATACTGCGCCGATAAAAGCCGAGCGCGCGCAGCGTGCCGATCTCCACGGTGCGGTTGGCCACCGCGCCGTACATGGTGATCATCGCGCCGATCATGGCGCCGGTGCTGAAAATCACCGTGATGAACAATCCGAGAATCCGAATGAACATCGCCATCATCTCCGACTGTTCCTCGAAAAACGCCTTTTCTCTCTTGGGGACAAAGTACTGCAGCCGGTTGTCGGCGTCGAAGGCGCTAACCACGGTCGAAAGATCGTCGGGTTGCTTGAGACGCGCTGTCACCGTCGAAAATGACGATCGTTTGAACGCGTCCATGATCTGGTTGCTGTCGCCCCACACCTCGGAATCGAATCCGCTACCATCGCCATCGAAGAGCCCCACCACCGACCACAGATCTCCGCCAAACTTGATCTTCTCGCCAAGCTGCGCACCGGCAAAGCGTTTGGCGATGCCGGCACCCACGATCACTTCGCGCGCGCCCCAGCGAAACATTCTGCCGGCGGTGACTTTCACCTGAGGGCGCAACTCTAGGGCCGCCTCTTCCACGCCGCGCACCGTAACGTTGCTGATGCCGTTTCCGCCGAGCTTATTTAAATTGATAATCACGACAACTTCCTTCGAGCTTAGCGGCCGCCCGTCGGGAGAGCGCGCGACCTCTGGCAGATTGGTCACGATGGCCGCTGCTTCCCGATCGATGATGCTCATGATCTCGCTCGCCGCCGCTTTACGGGCGACGATCATATTGTCATCCGACCCGGTCGAACGCAGCGCCGTTGGCCATCATCAATACCGCGCTGAAAACGAATAGCACCAGCGCGATGCCGAGCATGGTGATGAGCGTCGTCAGCCGGCGCGAAGACGAACTGCGCAAAATATATTTGAGCGGAACTTGCACAATGGATTACCCGACGTGCCGCAGTCCGTCGACAATGCGAGTCGTAAGCACCCGGCGCAACGGTACGATAGCGGCGACCAGCCCGACGACCAAGCTCGCGACGCAGCCGATCATGATCGTCTCGGGCTTGATATAAAAGATCGGAAACCAGCCTTTCGGCAGCGCGGCGTGGAAACCACGAACCGCCGGGACAGTCGCGGCCAATCCCGCTGCGCTGCCCATCAACGAGAGTATGAGCGACTCGCCGGCGAGCAGAAGAAACAACTGGCCGCCGGAAAATCCCAGCGCTTTGAGTACGGCGAACTCATGGGTGCGCTCGCGCGCCGACATGATCATGGTATTTCCGACAACCAGCAAAATGATGCCGATGATGACGAACGACATGAGGTTCATCGCGGTGATCACGGCGCTAGCCGACGACAAGAAGTTCTGTTGAAATGCCCGCTCGGTTTCGGTCTTGGTTTCCGCCGAAGAATTTTCGAACAATTTATCTATGGTCTCGGAAACCGCCGCCGATTCGTCCGGGTTGGCGATACGGACAATATACCAGCCAATATTTCCCGCTCGCTGTGGCGCTTCTTGCCGCAATCGCTCATCGACGTACTTATATTGAACCATCATGATCGTGGGGTCGGCAGTTTGATCTCGTGGCCGGTAAATGCCGCGCACGACAAATGCCCACTGGCCGGGATAGACGTCGCCTTCGAGATTCATGATATCCCCGATCTTTAAATTATAGCGGCGCGCCAAGTCGGTCCCAATGATGCAGGAATCCCGCGCACGCTTGAACGCCTCGAGCTGATCTCGTTCGATTAAGTACTCCGGATAAACGTCGAAGAAAGTGTCCGAGTCCACCGCCAGACGCGCGAAGAACTGATTCTTATCGATATAGACGCCGGAGAACCAAACGGCATAGGTCACTTGATTGACGCCGGGCAATTGGGCAATGCGGTCGCGGTACGCGAGCGGTAGAGGAAACACGAACGACACCGCATGGCGCGTGATCAGACGATTGGCCGCGGCGGCTTCGACGCCGGCGTGCCACGCCGTCACCACCGTGCGGAGCAAGCCGAACGCCATCACCGCCACCCCGACGCCGACGATCGTCAAGACGCTCCTGAGCTTGTGCCGTAGCGTGTTGCGCAGCAGTAACTTTAAAAGTTCCATGTTTGGCCGATTCGGCGCGATGCGCCGAATCCCGTTCAAAGTTCAAGGTTCAACGTATCCGGCCCGTCTCCGACTTTGAACCTTGAACATTGAACCTTGAACGTAAGACCCAGTTAAGCCAGCTCGCCTTTCTCCAGATGACGCACGGAGCGCGCTCGTTCGGCCGCGCGAGGATCGTGAGTAACCATGAGAATGGTTTTGTTGAGCTCGCGATTTAATCGATCCATCAGTTCGAGCACTTCCTCGGCGGAAGTCTTATCGAGATCGCCGGTCGGTTCGTCGGCGACCAATATGACCGGATCAGTGGCAACCGCCCGAGCGATCGCCACACGCTGTTCCTGTCCGCCGGAAAGCTGGCGGGGATAATGATGCAGGCGATCGGCGAGTCCAACCACACTCAGGGCCATCTCGGCATGGGCGCGCCGTTCCTGCTTCGACAACGGCGTTAAAATCAGCGGCAGCTCGACGTTTTCGAGCGCGGTCAGCACCGGGATCAGATTGTAGAACTGAAAAATAAAACCGACGTTGCGCGAGCGCCATATTGCGAGCTCGGTTTCGTTTAACGCTGCGACGTCGACTCCGTCAATCAGAACCTTTCCCGACGTCGGCCTATCGAGCCCGGCGATAAGATTGAGCAACGTGGTCTTACCCGACCCTGACGGCCCCATGAACGCGATGAATTCACCCTGGGCTATCTCCAGATTGATATTGCGCAAGACCGGAATTTCGAGACTGTCGCGCTGATACGACTTGAACAACTCCTGCACCTGGATAAGCGGCGATTGCATCGGCTCGACGGATGGCTTACTTGGTTTTGACGCTGACCTTAGCGCCGGCCTTGATTTGCTCATCCGCCTTGTTGATCACTTTATCGCCCTCTTTTAGACCGCCTGTGATTTCGATCAGGTTCGCGAGCTTCTTGCCCGTGGTCACCGGCACTTCAACGGCGCGGTCTTCTTTGATTTGAAAGACGACCTGGCGGCCGTCTCGCGTCGCCACTGCGGCAGCCGGTACGGTCAGTACCGGCTTGACGTTGGTGGCGTCGGCGCTGGCGCCGGCCGCGAGAAAGGTAATCTTCGCGCCCATCTCGGGCAACACCCGCTGGTCGTACTGCTTGAATTTAATTTTCACCATCACCGTCGCCTTGGCCCGGTCCGCCGTGGGCACGATATTGCTGACGTAGCCGGGATAGCGCTGCTGCGGGTAGGCATCCAAAGTGATTTCACAATTCTGGTTCCCGCTGACGCGCGTGATATTCGCCTCCGAAACGTCGGCATCGACTTCCAACGATGACATATCGGCGATGGTGACCACCGCCGCCCTCGAGCTCACGGCGCCGGCCAGAGGCGCGACGATTTCGCCCACGTCGGCATTCTTCTTCAACACCGTGCCGTCGAACGGCGCGATAATGCGCGTGTTTTCAACCGCGACCTCCGCTTCTTGCACAGCGAACTTCGCCGCCTCGATGGTGGCCAGCACCCGTTTGTAGCGCGCGTCAGCGGCGTCGTAATTGGCCTGCGCGATGGCGCGCGTGCCGACCAATTTCTGCATGCGCTCGAAGTTTATCTTGGCATCATCGAGATCGGCTTCGGCGACGCGTAAATTTTCCCGCGCGCGCCGCAGACTCGCCGCCACGTCGGAATCGTCCAGGCGAGCGATGATTTGCCCTTTCTTAACTCGATCGCCTTCTTCCACTGCCAGAAATACCAGCGTGCCGGTTCCCTTGGACGCCACCGCGGCTTTGCGCCGCGCGACCACGTAACCGCTCGCCGTCAAAACGGCATTGGCTTGGGAGGGAGACGTCAATGTCGCGGTGGCGAGCTGGACTTCGACGCCGGAGCTGAACCAGTTTTTCAGTAGGAGCGCGCTTGCGAGCAAAACCACGATGACGATTGTCCAAACGATCCATCGACCGCCTGATCGCTGCTTGCGCGACGATTGCTCGCCGCGCGACGAGCGATCAATCCGCAATGACGACAAATCTGAATCTGTAGATGCCATAAAGTATTCCAGGGTACGGAGAATTCGCGGTTTTGCAAGACGAGAGCGAGATGTTAACTTGTCCCATATGAGCTCATCGACGGCGTGGAATCCGCAAACCTATTCTCAAAACGCGCGCTTTGTCTCGGATCTGGGCGAGCCCTTATTGCAGCTCCTCGATCCGCGCGCGAACGAGCGGATTTTGGATCTCGGCTGCGGCGATGGCGCTTTGACCGAGAAGATCGCTGCTCTCGGCAGCTTCGTGATCGGCGTCGATGCCAGCGCGGCTCAAGTCCTGGCGGCGCAGCAGCGCGGCCTGCTCGCGGCGGTGATGGACGGGCAGCGGCTCAGCTTCAAGCCGGGTTTCGACGCCGTGTTTACCAATGCCGCGCTGCATTGGATGAGGGAGCCTGAAAAAGTTATTGAAGGCGTGGCGAATTGCTTGAAGCCGGGCGGCCGTTTCGTCGGCGAGTTCGGTGGCAAAGGCAATGTCGAAACTATTCGCGCGGCGCTCCACGCCGCGCTCGACAAGCGCGGTATCGATCCATGGACGGTTGACCCTTGGTACTATCCCTCCGCAGAAGAATACACGCAGTTGCTAAACCAGTTCGCTTTTACAGTCGAGTCCATCGAGTTAATTCCGCGGCCGACGAAGCTTCCCGGCGATATTCGCGCCTGGCTGGAAGTTTTTGCCCAACCATTCTTCAAAGCGCTCATCGATGACGAACGGGAAAAATATCTCGAGGAGGTTCGAAATAGATTGGCGCCGCAGCTGCGACAGCCGGACGGCGCATGGACCGCCGATTACGTGCGCCTTCGCTTCAAAGCGGTCCTAGAATAGTCCAATGAAAACGTTTTGAACGATTTGACCGACTTGAACGTTTTGAACCGCACCTACGATTTAAATCCGCCGTACACCACCGTCGTCGCAAACTTCCAAAAGCAATCCACATCGACAAACCCAACTTCCTTGAGCCAGGCGAGTTCCTCGTCGAGATAGCCGTTGTTGTGCGGCCCGTGAAAAGTGCTCGGCGTCGCCGCGCGCACCTCCGCCAAATTGGTTTTGCCGTCGGATGATTGCCTGATGAAGCGATCGAGATATCCCTCCCTAGCGCTTCGATATCGTTGGCTTAACTCTTTTGTCGGAGCACGAACGTTGTCCGCATTGATGAAACAGCCGCCCGCGCGCATCAACCCGAAGACTTCCTGAAAAATGAAACGGCGGCGTTGGTTCGCAGTGAAATGATGCAGCGCGCGCGCCGAAATCACCGCGTCAAAGCTTCCATCCACCGAGGAGACCCAATCAGGGGCTTCAAGCGATGCTTGAATAAAACTCATCCGATCCCTGAGGTCGGCATTCCGCTCTTTGCCAAGTTTCAACATCGCTTCGGAAGCATCCAAACAAACTGCAGTCGCGTTGGGCCGCTCGATTAAAACCGCCACAGCAAGCGCGCCGTAGCCCGCACCGATGTCGAGGATTCGGATGGCCGCGTCGAGCGGCTGCGGAATCATGCGCAGCACCATCGCGGTCTGCGCTTCGCGAATGGGCGCTTGCCAGCCGCCCTTGCTGGCCCAGCGCTCGATGAATTCCTGGCTGCCCCAAGTTTGCTGCCATGAAGCATCCGTTACGGACGACACTGAATCGGATTCCGCCATGTTGCCTCCGAATCGACTGAAGATTGCTCATTGCTAGCTCACGCTAGCGAGCCTGTCAACGCGATGTTTCCCATCCGTGCACGCGATGACTTGAAACAATCCTACGATTGCTGCTAAGCGAATATCGATATTCAAGTTTGGAGGTCTCATGCAATTTTGCAGGCTGTATACTGGCAACGATGGGCAATCTTATTTTGAGGATTTCGATCAGGGCGAGGGTTCGAAACATTTTTTGACCAATCTTTCCGTGAAGGCGTTAGTTTTCAAAAACGACATGAATCGCGACGATCTGCACGGCTGGCATCCCGCACCGCGACGCCAATGGTGCATCACACTTTCCGGCTCAGTCGAGATCGGCATCGGCGACGGCACAAAGCGGACCTTCGGACCGGGCGATGTATTCCTCGCCGAGGACGAGACTGGTCACGGACACACCGCGGTGCCAAAAAATTGGGTTCGTGCGTTCGTCCATCTTTAGTCCTTATGCGCTGATAAATTCGCGAATGACTCTATGCGCCGCTTCGGGAGCACTGGCAAAATAGTTGTGCTTTTGATTCGGTAGGATGACGAACTGCGCGTTGGGAAGACCCTCTGCCAAAATGGCCGACGACATGCGGTGAGTCATCACCACTTTGGGATCGCCTTCGCGATCCCCGACCATGATCAATGTCGGCACGCGAATATCTTTAAGCCGCGCGCTGGTGTCGTGGCTCTGCCGTGCCAAAACATGGCGCAGATAAAATTCCACAGGGCAAATATTGGCAAGCCGGACGCGGAAGAAAGCTTCGACGCTGTCGGCGTGATGCTTTACAAACTCGTCAGTGAATCCCACCTGTAGCGTGTGTTCCCTGATATATTTTTCATAGCCCCACTCGATCATTTCTTTGCATAGGGTGAGCGGCAAACCCGGCGGCCCGGGAAACGACGCGCCGGTTGAGGCGAGAATCAATTTGCTGACCCGTTCCGGATATTCCAACGCCAGCAGCTGCGCGACCCGTCCGCCCATCGAATGACCGAGAACGATCGCATCTTTCACTTTCAAGTGATCGAGGATCGCAACCGCATCGTCGCAAAACATCCTTGTCGTATAATCGATGGACGGTTTGCTCGACCGGCCCGTGCCGCGATAGTCGTGGATGATCACCTTGTGGTCCCTCGAAAACGCGGGGACCTGGAAGAGCTTCCAAATCTCCCCGTCGCAGGCCGTCTCACTGAAAAAGATGAATGGCTGTCCTTGGCCTTGGACGTCGTAGTAAATTTCATCGTCTCTGACCTGTACCGTTGGCATCTCGCACTCCAGGTTTTAGCAGGTTGCTGAACAGCCCTCTCGGAGTCCTTCGACGAAGCTCAGGACGAACGGAGAGGATTTGATATCGTTGATGTTATTCCGTTCATGCTGAGCATGTCGAAGCATGAGGCTCTCGAGGCATCCTAAGGTTCGTTAGCAACCGGCTAATCTTTAATGAACTCACGAATGATCCGATGTGCTTCGTCGGGATTCGAAAAGAAATAGCTATGCCGTTCGTTCGGCAACACCACAAGCTTGGAATTCGGAATACCCTTGGCCAGGATTTCCGACGACATCCGGTGATTGATTTCACTGGTCATGTTTCGGTCGCCGTCGCCGACGAGAATCAGCGTGGGCTGCTCGATGTCCGTCAATCGCAGGCTGGTATCATGACTTTGGCGCGCGAGTAGATGGCGCAGGTAGAACTCTACCGGGCAGAGATTGTGCATTCTGACTTTCAAGTAGTTCTCGATTTTTTCCGGATTGTTCTTAACGTACTCTTCGGTCCAACCGACCAAAATCGTATGCTCCCGTTCGTATTTCTCGTAACCCCATTCGATCATTTCTTTGCAGATCTTTAAAGGCAACCCTTTGGTCAGAGGATAGTGCGCGCCGGAGGAGGCCAAGACCAATTTATGAACCTTCTTGGGATGATCGAGGGCGAGCAACTGGGCGACTCTGCCGCCCATGGAATGGCCGACGACGATGGCGTCTTCGGCGTTTAAATAATCCACTAAGCCCACCAAATCCTCGCAAAATATCTTGGTCGTGTAATCGGCGGACGGTTTGCTCGACTGACCCGTGCCGCGGTAGTCGTGAATGATCACGCGGTGATCCTTACAAAATTCTTCGACCTGATTGATTTTCCACACCTCGCCATCGCAGGCCGTCTCGCTCAGAAACACCATCGGCCGGCCTCGGCCGTGCTCTTCATAATAAATTTCAACGTCGTTCAATTTGACCGTCGGCATGTCGCATCTCCTCGCTTATCACGTGGCAACTGATTCGATGCATAATCGAAGCAGTTTCTCTTGGCAAGGAGGCGCGCGTGAAATTTCTTGACTCCACATGCGCGGCGGCGATATTCCAAAAGCTGCCGCGCATCGTGCAAGTGCTTCGGAGGCCCGATGATAGAAATTCGATTTCTTACCAAAACGGTTAGGCGGATAGCTTGCTTGCTGTTGCTGTCCACACCGGCGCTCGCTCTGTCTCAGGAATTGACCCGGCTGACGTTCCCCTACGGACCGCTGGGACTCAACAGTCTGCCTTGGGTGGCGGCCAAGGAACTCCGCCTCTTCGAAAAAAACGGTCTCAACGTCGAAATGGTCTACGTCGGCGCCTCCGCGGTGATCGTTCAGTCGATGCTTTCCGGCGCCGCCGACGTCGCCGGCTTCGGCGGTCCGGCGGTCGTCACCAATGTATTGCGCGGCGGTGACATTATTCAGGTCGCCGCCATGGCGCCCTACTTCACCCAGTCCCTGCTCGTGCGCTCGGACCTCCGCGACCTCCGCAGCTTGCAGGGAAAGAAAATCGGCATCACGCGCTTGGGTTCGGTGACCGATTTCGCGCTCCGGACCATCATCGAGCGTCATAATATCAGGGACGTCAACGTGCTCCAGATGGGCGGCTTCCCGGAAGCCGTCGCCGGATTGTCGCGCGGCGTCATCGACGGGGCCGTATTGTCGCCGCCGCATAACTTCCGCATGCTCAAAGAAGGTTTTCGCGAGTTGGTCTCGCCAAAGGATCTTCGCGGCATGGGCAGCGGCTTTTTGACTCAAGGCATCGTCGCACGGAAATCATTTGCCGCCGTTCATCGCGATACCGTCGTACGCCTGATCAAAACCACCGTCGAAGCCACCAAGCACGCGGTTGCGAATGAGGAATTCAGCAAGCGACTGATCTCGAAATACCTCGGTGTTAACGACGCCGATCTCTTGCGCCAGAGTTATCTCTACGTCTCGGAAACTTTCGTGCGCGAACCTTTTGTGCCCGAGAGTACGATGCAGTCGATGGTCCAGCGCATGGCGCAGGTCAATATGATCGATGCGAAATCGGCTCAGTCGACTCCGACCAGCGCTTACTTCGACAATAGTTACGTCGCGGAACTGAAGCAGAGCGGCTTTCTCGATAGTGTTTGGAAATAGCGGCGTCAGACTCATTGCCCCGTTTGGTCTTTTTCACGCTATGTGCTTGACGCCTAACCTCCCTTTCTAATAGGTAAGAAGAGTCGAAACTTTCTTTGCGTTGGAGGTTCGTGGTGGGTTCAATCTTAATTCTGTGCATGGCGATGATGATCAGTGCTTTCGCGGGGGCTCGATCCGGCGCCGCGCAAGAGCGAATCCGCCTCGGCTTGAGCTCCATCAGCGCAACTTCCGGCAGCATCTGGGTTGCCGAGGAAAAGGGACTTTTCAAAAAGCACGGCGTCAACGTCGAAGTGATTTACATCGGCGGCGGCGCGGCGCGGGTCGTGAGCGCTCTGCTTTCGGGTGAAATTCAGTTTTCCGTCGGCGGCGGCGACGCCGTGATCCGCGCCGCTCTGCGCGGCGCCGACACCGTGCTGGCGTTCTCGCCGATGAACCGGGGATTGCAGCGCTTGATCTCGCGTCCCGAGATACGAACGCCGGCCGAGCTCAAAGGCAAGCGCGTCGCGATCACTCGCTTCGGTTCCGCCGGCCATTGGGCCTTCCAACTCTTCGTCAAAAAATGGGGCATGCGCCCGGAAGATTTTCAGCTCATCCAGCTTGAGGCTTCACCGGCGATGTTCGCCAACTTGGAAAAAGGCGGCTGTGAAGCCGCGGTTTTGACGATGCCGTCGTTTTTCGTCGCAGAGGAGAGAGGTTTTCGCACCCTCGCCGACCCCGCCGAGATGGATATTTATTACTTGCAAAACTCCGTCGACACCACGCGTAGTTACTTAAAAGCCAATCGGGCCCAGGCCATCCGCTTCGCCAAAGGTTTGATCGAAGGCGTTGCTTATTTCAAAAAATACAAGAAAGAGAGTCTCGAAGTGTTGCAAAAAAAACTGCGCATTCAGTCGGCTCAGGAAAAAGACATCAAATATCTTGAAGCGTCCTACAATCTTTTGGCGACGAAATATTACAACCCCACGCTCTATGCTACACCCAAGGCGGTGGAAACTTCTCTCGAATTCATCGCCGCAACCGAACCGAAGGCGCGCGGCGCTGATGTCAAACAGTTCGTTGACGAAAGTATCCTGAGAGAAGTCGAAGCCAGCGGCTTCATCAAACAGCTCTACGAGACGGAGTATCGATGAAAAAAACTGGAGTGCTGGAGTAATGGAATATTGGAGTGTTGGGGCGAAAACCCAATACTCCATCACTCCACCACTCCATTACTCCAATTCCCGAAGGGAGCCCTAATGTCCGACTACAAAGAAATTCTCTATGACAAACAGCGCGGCGGCGTGCTGATCACGCTGAATCGCCCTGAAGCCTTGAACGCGATCACCCGGCCGATGTTGAAGGAGATCCATAACGCGCTCGATCAAGCCGAGGCCGATCCGGAGATTCGCGCCATCGTGATTACCGGCGCGGGGCGCGCGTTCAGCTCCGGTTTCGATCAAGCGACGACCAGTGGAAGGCGCCGTGACATCCAATGGCCGCAGGGTATCCAAACCGGTATGAGCGCGGCGGATCTGATGAACTACTGGAGCGCCGACGACGTCAAGCTGATTCGAATCTTTGAAATGACCAAACCGGTCATCGGCGCGGTACGCGGCTGGGCGATGGGCGGCGGTTGCTGGCTCGCCCTCTATACGCACATGACGATCGCTGCCGAAGACGCCGTCTTCGCGCAACCTGAAGTGCGCCACGGATCGAATACGAGCTTCATGTGGACCTTGCTCGCAGGATTCAAGAACGCCCTGCGCTACGGCCTCGTCGGCGATCACATCGACGCCCAGGAGGCGCTGCGCATCGGCCTGGTGAATAAAGTCGTTCCGGTCGATCAACTGCTCGATGAGTGTTTCAAGATTGTCGAGCGCATCGCCCACGTGCCGCCGGAAACCGTCAAGATCAATCTGCAGATTTCGACCATGGGCTTGCAGATGATGGGACTGCGCGACGCCCTGCGCATGGACGAGACGCTGTCGATCCCGGCGCATATGATGCTCAATGAAGAATTTCGCCGCCCGCTCGACGAAGCACGCGCGACGCAAGGCACCAAAGCGTACCTGCAAATGCGCGATGGCCCGTTTCAGCCGGAGCCGTTTGGGCCGAGAGCGAAGAAAAAGGCGTAAGGCTTGAAGCAACAGTGAAGAGGACCTGATTCGGTGCCTTACCCATTACTCTAACGCTCCAGTACTCCATTACTTACTCCAATTTTAGTACGGAACCATGACTAACCCGCCTGACAGTACCGAGGCTTCCACTTGGCGCGATCTCTCTCCTCTCATAAACCCGCGCTCTGTCGCGGTCGTCGGCGCGTCGCAACGCGCCGACGCGTTGCCCAACCGCGAGCCGCGCGGCAATCGGGTAATCCGCAACTTGAAGAACTTCGGCTATTCCGGGCGAATTGTTGCGATCAATCCGAAATATACCGAAGTCATGGATTGTCCCTGCTATCCGGATATCGGTGCGATACCCGAGCCTGTCGATTGTGTCGTTCTAGCCGTGCCCAATCGGCATGTGCCGGATTTATTGGAATCTGCCGCCGACGCCGGGACTCGCGCTGCAGTCGTATTCTCGGCGGGCTTCGCCGAAATCGGCGCAGAGGGGAAGGCGCGCCAAGCGCGACTCGAAGCGCTATCGCGTGAACGTGGCTTTCTCATCTGCGGGCCCAACTGCTACGGCGTGCTGAATGTCTACGGCAAAGCCACGCTTTTTGCCTCGACGATCCCGCCGGGTTTCCTTGCCGGTCCCGTCGCGCTGGTTTCGCAAAGCGGCGGCCTGAGCACGACCATCGCGAATGCTTTGATGCTCAACCGCCACGTCGGCTTGAGTCATATTATTTCCTGCGGCAACCAGTCGGGCGCGACCTTCGAGGAATACTTTAACTACTTCGTCGAAGACGAAAACACCCGTGTCATCGCCGCCTTCGTCGAAGGATTCAAGCAATCCAATAAATTGCTGGCCGTCGCCCAGAAAGCCGCCGCGCGCGGCAAGCCGTTGATCATTCTCAAAGGCGGCCGATCGGAAGTTTCAAAACGCGCGGCCGCAACTCATTCCGGCTCCTTGGCCGGCGCGGCCGAAGTCATCGATGCAGCATTTCGCCAATGCGGCATTATTTCGGTGCGCAGCTTGAACGAATTGATCGACGCCGTCAGCGTCTTCTCCTGCGATAGTTTCGTAAAACACTATCACGGCGGACGGCGCATCGGTGTGCTGAGCGGCTCGGGCGGCGAGTGCACGCTTGTTTCGGACGCGGCCGCCAACGTCGGGCTCGAAGTTCCCGAATTGACGGAGACGACAAAGTCGCAATTGCAAGAATCAGTCGCCGACTTTGGCAACATGAACAACCCGCTCGACGGCACTGGCGCCATGTACGACGACGAAAAAATCTTTCCCCGTCTGCTCCAGGCGTTGATCGACGACGCCAATATTGACGTTGTCACAATCAATCTCGAGGCCAACGACCCTCGTCCAAAGGAATTGAAGAGCGGTTACCGCTTTTGCGCAGCCATCGAAAAGGCCGCGGCATCGAGCGACAAACCGATTGCGGCTTTCAGTTCCGTTGTCGGCGGTCCGGTCGATCCCGAAATGCTAATGCCGTTGCGCGAAGTCGGCGTCCCGCTCATGGAAGGCGCGGAATGCGCCACGAGCACCATCCGCCATTTAGCCGAGTACTATGAGTTCCAAGAAAACCGCCTGGCAAACACGGATAAAGACACCGCGGTGCCCGCTCCTCATACAAAACTCCCAGCTGGAATTTTACCGGCGCAAGCCGCTTTTCATCTCTTTGAGGAATTTGGCATTCCAGTCGTACCGACAGTGCTCACGCAAAACGCCGATGAAGCGGCAGCCGCCGCCGAGCCCATGGGTTTCCCTGTCGCGCTGAAGATCGAGTCGGCCGAGATCACGCATAAGAGCGACGTTGGTGGCGTGGCGCTGAAGCTCGCGAACTCCGGTGAAGTTCGCGCGGCATACGAACGAATCCTCACCGAGGTCATCCGTCGCTCTCCCGCGGCAAAGATTGATGGCGTCGTCGTTCAACGTATGGCGTCAGAAGGGATCGAAATGATTCTCGGCGTTAAACGCGATCCCTTATTCGGTCCGGTCGTGCTCTGCGGCTTCGGCGGACTTCTCGTAGAACTGCTCAAAGACGTCGCCATTGGCATCCCGCCGATTTCACGTGAGCAGGCGCTCGACATGATCAAGCGACTGCGCGGTTTTCCAATATTCAGCGGCGTGCGCGGCAAACCGCCCGCAGACGTGGAAGCTTTGTGCGATTCAATCGTCGGCGTTTCTCGTCTCGCCGTCACCCTTGGCGATCAACTAGTCGGACTTGATATCAATCCGTTGATTGTTTTGCCCAAGGGACAAGGCGTCATCGCCGTCGATGCGGTCGTGGAGACTCAATGATTACGAGATACTGGTGTTCTAGGAACTCGTTAGAGCGAATCCAGGAATGCTTCGACAAGCTCAGCATGAACGGAACTTTCTTGACCATTCCGAATCTTTCTCCGCTCATCCTGAGCCTGTCGAAGGATGTTCGGAAAATGAGTCGCCAACCGACTCACTCGCTAAAAATAATTTGTTCGATAGCAAGTGCAATTTTTCTAATTCTGCTACTACCGGCTCTACTGTCGGCTCAAGCCAAGCCGCTCAAAGAAATCCGCGTGCCCTACGCCCTCGGCGGCTCGACGAGTTTTTTTTGGGTGGCGCAGCGCTCCGGCGCCTTCGAAAAACACGGACTGAAAGTCCTGCCCATCTTCATGCGTGGCGGCCGCGAGGCGGTCCAGGCGCTTATCTCGCGCGACGTCACCATGCTGCAACAGGGAAGCTCCGGAGTCATCCTCGCGTGGGCGCAAGGCGCAAAGGATCTCGTCGTTCTCGGCGCCACCGGCAACAAACTCGATTATGTCTTCGTCAGCACGTCCGCGATCAAAAAACCCGAGGATCTCAGAGGCAAAAAAGTCGCCATCAGCCAGTTGGGCGCCAGCACCGATTTCATCGCCCGCTTGGCCGTGCGCCAGCTCGGACTCAATGAAAAAGACGTGACGCTCCTTAGCATCGGCGCGCAGGGCGAGAGATGGGCCGCGCTCGCCGGCGGTCATGTCGACGCGTCGGTCTTTCAGCCGCCGATCACTCTGCGCGCGCGCAAGGCCGGCTTGCCGGTTTGGGTAGACTTCTCCAAGAGCGACTACGAATACGTTGTCGCCGGACCGGTGACACTGCGATCCTTCATAAAAAGCGATCGCGAGACGGTGATGAACTTCATGCGCGGTCTAGCCGACGGCATGGATTTTTACCGCGATGAAAGAAACAAGAACGCGGTGCATAAATATTTGGGCGAGTTTTATAAATCCAACAACATCGACGAACTCGAAGAAACCCGGCGCGTCTACACCCAAGTCACGCCGGGTTTGCCGGTGGTCACGCTCAAAGCGATGGAGAACATGATCGCCAGCGACCGCATGCTATCGACGATGAACATCAACGGCGCCGACGTGATGGATCTATCGTTTTTGAAGCAGCTCGAAGAGGAAAGAAAAGCCAAGAAATAGTTCCGATTGTTCCAACCGTTTCAATCGTTCCAGACGTTTCGGGAACACGCAATCCGAGGTTTTGAACGACTGGAACATTTGGAACGAATGGAACGACTGGAACCGAAACCAAAGGAGGCCGAATGCCCGACTACAAAGAAATCCTTTACGAGAAGCAGCGCGGCGGCGCTTTGATCACGCTGAACCGTCCGGAGGCGATGAACGCGATCAGCCGCGGCATGATCAAAGAAATGCACGAAGCCTTGGACGAAATAGAAGAGGATAAAGACGTTCGCGCGGTCGTGCTCACCGGCGCGGGACGAGCCTTCTCGGCCGGCATGGACCAGGGCAATCGCGCCGGCCGGCGCCGCGATATTCACTGGCCCTATGGCATCGTCACCGGGCAGACCGCCGCAGAAGTCATCGATTCGTGGCGTGTCGACCCACGCAATTTTCGCCGCATGTGGGAATTCGGCAAACCGATTATCGGCGCGATCAACGGCTGGGCAATGGGCGCAGGATCGTGGCTCTCACTCTTCACTCACATCACTCTGGCGTCCGAAAACGCGGTCTTCGCCCAGCCTGAAGTGCGCCACGGTTCGAACACGAGCTTCATGTGGACCTTGCTCGGCGGTTACAAGAACGCTTTGCGTTACGG
>WNGI01000503.1_pt1 | contig 28980 bp, 29 predicted proteins | sample 5400621 | NCBI WGS metagenome assembly WNGI01 (sample SAMN13153374, study PRJNA577476) | soil metagenome | isolation source: 20 cm soil or saprolite under Garry oak tree replicate 1 | place: USA:California | collected 2016-06-15
AAACGCTGACCTTGCCCTGGTTCTTGACCACGAATCCGCCAAAGGCGAGCTCGCCCGGCGCGTTGTCGCCTCCGCCGTCGGCCATGATGAACGCCGAGTTGGGGTTGCGGGGCGCATCGAACTTGACCGCGTCGCCGTCTTGTAGTTGGTTGATGGGCGTCTGCAGCGCGATGTTGATGGGGCCTTTCTTCTGGCCTTTGGGAGGGGCCGGCCAGAAGAACACGAGGATGGGGAGGAGTCCGGTGATCACCGTCGCAGTCATCAGGCTTGCAAGCCACCAGCCGAGAAACGACCGGCGGGTGATTCGCCGAGGCGCCGCAGCGTCTGCCATCCGGCTCAAATCTTAACGATCCAGGTAGGAAGGGAGGCCCACCGCCTGGCGGACCTCGAGCATCGTCTGGCGGGCGATCTCGCGGGCCTTTTCGCTCCCCTGGTCGAGGGCGCGGGCTACGAGCTCCGGGGTGAGCTCCGCCCGTATCTCCCGGAAGGGGCGAAACACCTCGATCAACCGCTCGGCCAGCAGCTTCTTCTTGTCGAAGCACCCGATCTGGGCCTTGCGGCAAAGCTCCCAGTAGTGCTCCCAGTCGTCAAAGAAGAGCTTGTAGTAGGCGCAGACGTTGCAGCTCCGCGGGTGCCCTGGGTCGGTCTTACGGGGCCGCTTCACGTCCGTGACCATGCTCAGCACCTGCTTGCGGATAACCTCGGGCTCGTCGGTGACGCCGATGATGTTGCCGACGGTCTTTGACATCCGCTGCTTGCCGTCGGTCCCCTTGATCAGATTGGTCTCCGTCAGCAACGCTCGGGGCTCGGGGAACACAGGCGCGTAAGTGCGGTTGAACTTGCGTGTCACCTCGCGAACGAGCTCGAGGTGCGCGAGCTGATCCTTGCCGACAGGGACCCCGCCTCCTTTGACCATCAGGATGTCGGCGCCCTGGAGGATCGGGTAGGAGAGCAGGCCGAGGTTGATGTTGTCGGGATGCTGCTTGGCCATGTCTTTGAACGTGGGCGTGCGCAATAGCCAGCTCAGGGGTGTGACCATCGACAGGAGGAGCGACAGCTCGGCCACCTCGGGCACCTTCGATTGCAAGTAGAGCACGCTTCGCTTGGGATCGATGCCGACCGCAATCAGGTCGGCGGCCAGGTCGAAGACCTTGTCCTCCGCCTTGTGGCCGTCAGGCTCGGTGGTGAGGGCGTGGTAGTCGGCGACGAAATAGAAGCACTCGTACTGGTTCTGCAGCTCGACCCAGTTCTTGGCCGCGCCGAGATAGTTGCCGAGATGGAATCTGCCTGTCGGGCGCATCCCGCTCAGGATTCGAATCCGGTCTGCCACGGCCGGAGTGTAACGAGGCCAACATCTACGATTCAGTCAGTTGCCTGACAACGATCCAGCACTCGAAGCGCCGCCGAGCAGCCTAGGGCTCGGCTCGCGCGCTCTCCGCAACACGACGATCGTGCTCACCGCGAAGGTGGGCGCCCGCCTGATCGGCCTGTTCACGGTCTTCTACATGATCAGAAGGCTGGGCACCGACAACTACGGCGTGTTCAGCGCTCTCATCAACTTGACCGCGATCGCAAGCGTGGCCCTCGACCTAGGTTTCAATGTGCTGTTCGTCCGCGAAGGCGCGCGCCACCACGACCAGATCCAACGCTATCTGCGCAACGTGATGTCAATTCGCCTTCTGATGTCGGTGGTTGCGCTCCTGCTGCTTGCTGCTCTGGTTTATCCGATCGGGCTCGGCGACCTGATAGTCCCCGGCTTCGTGCTGATGGTGCTCACCTCGTACTCGACCCTGCTCCGCAACGGCCTCTATGCGGTTCAACAGCTTGGCTTCGAGGCGATCGCGGTCGTGCTCGAGAGCAGTGTGCTGCTCGCGCTGGTGCTCTATGGAGGCATCACTCATCAAGGCGTGGCTTACTTCGTTTGGGCCTACGCAGGGCAGTACGCCTTCAGCTGCATCTACTTCACAGTCGTGCTGGCGGCAAAGCGAATCGCGGTCATCGGTTGGAGGTTCGAGCTGCCGCTGCTGCGCGAGTGGTTGTGGAAGGGCCTGCCCTTCGCGCTCACCTTTGTGCTGACGATCATCTATTTCAAGATCGACCAGCCGCTGGTCCTGATCTTCCACGGCCGCGTCGACGCGTCCCTGTACGCGGCCGCGTACAAACCCATCGAAGCACTCCTCTTCGTCCCGATCACATTCCTGTCCATCGTCTTTCCCGTGTTGGCGGTCTATCACCGTGAGCGGCCGAAAGAGATGCTCGACGCGCTGAACCGTTTCTATAAGGCGCTGCTGCTGATGGGATGGCCCGCGAGCGTCGGCATCTTCGTCCTGGCTCAACCCCTGACTCCTCTGCTGCTAGGCAGCCAATTCGGAGCCTCTGAAGCGCCACTGAGGATCTTGGCGCTGGCTCTTGGACTGGCCTTCGTCAACAACGTGTTCATCGGCGCCCTCAACGCGTCTGACCGGCAGGTCTCCTTCACGTGGGCGGCCGCCTGGAGCGTGGTGGCGAACCTCTTGCTCAACTTCGCCCTGATCCCGCCCTGGAGCTACATCGGCGCAAGCTGGGCAACCGTGGGGACCGAGCTCGTGCTTGGAATCGCGGGCTGGATGCTTACCGCGCGCCACGTCGGCAGAGTGCCGGTGCTGACTCTCAGCTGGCGCGTACTGCTCGCCGGCCTGATCATGGGGATCGCCATCTACCCGCTCAGCGCGGTGCGGGGATTTGAGGTCGCAATTCCGATCGTGGCCGGCGCCGTCATCTATGGGGTCGCGGTGCTGCTTCTCCGGGCCCTCAGCGGGGACGAGATCGCCTGGGCGCGCCGTGCCCTGGCGCTGGCGCGATGATGAAGTCCAAGCCCCTGTACCTCAAACCCCGCGGTGCGACAGAGCCGGTCGCATGGGAGGAGATCGCGGTCGACGCGCCGGAGGTCGGGCCGCAAACTCCTCTCGATGACGCCCAATTCGTCGCGCTCGACGTGGAGACGACCGGCAACGCGCCGTTCCTCGTCCTCGAGATCGGCGCCGAGCGCTTCCGGCTCGACAGCACGCTGTCGTTCTTCGACACGCTTGTCGACTGCCGCGCGCCCATCAACCCATACGCGCGCAGACGTCACCACATCGACCGCTCGATGCTCATCGGCGCGCCCGAGTTCAAGGACGCAAGACGGGGCTTCCTGCGCTTCGCTCAGGGCGCGGTGCTGGTAGAGCACAGCCACGACGCGTTCGACACCTGGCTTGTCGGACGCGGCCTGGAGAGCCCGCTCGAGCATCCGATCATCGACACCACGGCCCTGGCGCGGCTCGTCCTCGACCTGCCCAAGGGCCAGACGCCGGGGCTGGCCCGGCTCGTCGACGAGCTCGGCCTCGACGTCACGCCGGCCCACGCGGCGCTCGACGACGCGCGGGCGACGGCGATGGTGTTCCGCGCGCTCGTCGAGCGGGCACGGGAAAAGTTGGGCTGGAGATCGGTCGGTGAGGTGGTGGCCGCTCTGCCGCGACCGGTGATCGACCGGACGCCGCCTAGTCGAAGAGGGTCATCTGCAGGTCCGGCTCCGGGTGCTCGAGGCCTGACAGCCCCACCCCGATCAGGCGCACCGGCCGCGACTCCACGTGCGACTTCTCCAGCGCCGAACGCGCGGCGCGGAAGATCGTCTCGACGTCGTCGGTCGGGCTCGTCCGGCTCACCTGGCGGCTCACGAGCCTGAAGTCAGGAAGCTTCAGCTTCACGTAGACCGTCCGCGCGCGGACGCCGTCGGTCTTCAGCCGTTCGGTGACTCGGTCGGTGAGGTCGCGCAGCGCGCGCTCGAGTTCGCCGCGGTCGCTGACATCGTCCTCGAAGGTCGTCTCCGCTGAGATCGTCTTGGCCGGCCGGCTGCCGTCGACCGGCGCCCGGTCGCGGCCCTGGGCGAGTCGCTGGAGGACGGCGCCGTTCGTGCCGAGGGCCTGGACCAGGCGTTGCGTCTCATACGCGGCCAGCGCGCCCACGGTGCGCAGGCCCATCGCACGCAACCGCTCCTCGGTCTTCGGGCCGAGTCCCGGTATGACGCCGACCGGCAGCGGCGCAAGGAAGTCCGACTCCGTGCCGGGCAGGACCAGGACCAGGCCGTCGGGTTTGCGGGTTCCGCTCGCCACCTTGGCGACCAGCTTTGAGGTCGCGGCGCCCACCGATGCGGTGAGCCCGGCCTCCGTGTGGACCTGAAACTTGATCCGGCGGGCCACGTCGTCCGCGGTCGAGGTGCCGTGCCTTGTGCGTGCGGTGACGTCGAGGTACGCCTCGTCGAGCGCGACTCCCTCGACCAGCTCCGGTGAAGTGAAGCGGCGGAAGATCTGGTGGACGACCCGGCTTGCCTCGCGGTAGCGGGCGCCGTCCGGCGCGACCACGGTGAGCTGGGGACACACCTGAAGGGCTTCGTGCAGCGGCATCGCAGAGCGGACCCCATAGGCACGCGCCTCGTATGACGCACCCATCACGACCGCTCGCCGCGACCGCCCGGCGACAGCGACGGGAATGCCGCGCAGCTTGGCGTCGTCCCGCTGGTGGACGGACGTGTAGAAGGCGTCCAGGTCGACATGCAGGATTGTCCGCGGCCAGTTGTCGGGTCGTGCCATCTGTTGTGCAGGCGCCAGTCTGCCACAACAACATATGGCCTACCGCGGGTTCAGGGGGTCGGACTCGGACTTGCTCCCAAAGCCGTGACCACGTTTTCGAAAACGTTTGACAGCTGATTGCCCATCGCCAGCAGGACGACGATCACCAGGATCGAAACCACGACCGCGACTGCGGCAAAGCCAAGGATGGTGACGACCACGGCGGTGGCGGTCCCACCGCCGCCTCCGCGCGGGGGTGCTGCAACGCCCCGGTTCGGCTCCCAGGCCTGGCCGTTCCACCGCCACAACCGGTCTGCGGAGACCGCGGCCTTCCACTGCGAGCCGTCCCACCACCAGAAGCCGTCGGGCGAAAACATGGTTTGCCGGCGCGGCGGTGGGACCTGGCCGGGGGGATCGGCTCCCATCTCCTGAACGATAATCCGGGGACGATGAAGGGAGTGATACTCGCCGGTGGCACCGGCAGCCGGCTGCATCCGCTGACGCGGATCACCAACAAGCACCTCCTGCCGCTCTATGACCGCCCCATGATCAACTACGGGATCGAGGCGCTTGTCAGCGCCGGGGTCAGGGAGATCATGCTCGTCACCGGTGGCACTCACGCCGGCGAGTTCCTGCGTTTGCTCGGCAATGGGCACGAGTTCGGCATCGACCGGCTGTTCTATGCGTACCAGGAGAAGGCAGGGGGAATCGCGGAGGCCTTGGGCCTCGCGGAGAAGTTCGTGGACGGCGACCGGTGCGTGGTGCTGCTTGCCGACAACGTTTTCGAGCGCTCGCTTCGTCCATGCGTGGAAGCGTTCGGCAAGCAGAAGAGCGGCGCGCGCGTCGTGCTCTCCCGGGAGAGCGACCGGGCGCACCTGTGCAACCTGGGTGTCGCCCAGTTCGACGGCAACAACAGGATCGCCCGGATCATCGAGAAACCGGAGCAGCCTCCCAGCGACTTCGCCGTGACCGGCGTGTATTTCTACGACGAGTCCGTCTGGAGGGTCCTGCCCGAGCTGACGGTATCGGGGCGTGGCGAGCTCGAGATCACCGACGTCAACAACTGGTACCTCGACCACGGCCAGATGGAGTACGACGTCCTCGATGGATTCTGGGGTGACGCCGGCGAGTCGATCCCCGCCTACCACGCGGTCGGCGATTTCGTGCGTGCGCACGGCGCGAACAAGGAATCGTGACCGGGCGAGAACCAGTCATCGAAGGCGTCGTTGTCAAAGACCTCGTGACGCATGAAGACGAGCGCGGTTTCTTTCGCGAGGTCATCCGGGAGACCGACGGCTTCTTCGAGCATTTCGGGCAGTGGAGTCACTCGCTGATGCATCCAGGCGTGATCAAGGCATGGCACATCCACCAGCGGCAGACCGACTGGTGGTACGCGATCGGGGCGCTCAAGGTCGCGCTCTACGACACACGCGAGGGATCGCCGACGAAGGGTCAGCTGATGGAGCTGCTGATGGGAGACGGCGCGCCCTCATGCCTGAAGATCCCACCCGGTGTCGCCCATGGCTGCCGCGCGCTGGAGCGCACACATCTTCTCTATGTGACCTCGGGCGTGTACGCCCCGGAGGACGAGGGTCGGATACCTCACGACGACCCGACGATCGGCTACGACTGGACGTCCGGGCCGCGTATCACGTGAGCCGTTCGCTGAAGCGGCTCCTGGTTGCTGGAGCGGCCGGCTTCATCGGCTCCAACTTCGTCCGCCACCTGCGACAGAAGCGCCCCGAGGTGGAGGTCACGGTCCTCGACAAGCTCACATATGCAGGCAACCTGGCGAATCTCATCGAGTTCGATGGCCAGCCGGGTTACCGATTCGTGCACGGCGATATCTGCGACGCCGGACTCGTTGACTCGCTGGCGGCGGAGTGCGACGCCATCGTCAACTTCGCCGCGGAGACGCACGTCGACCGTTCGCTGATGGATCCGCTGGCGTTCATCGACACCGATGTGCGTGGGACGGCTGTGCTGTGCGAGGCGGCGCGAAGGCACGAACACCAGGTGTTCCTCCTCGTCAGCACCGACGAGGTCTACGGTCACGTGCGCGAGGGCCGGTCGTTGGAAACCGATGCCTTCCGGCCGCGGAGCCCTTACTCGGCGAGCAAAGCCGGCGGCGAGCACCTCGCACATGCCTACGCGGAAAGCTTCGGCCTGCCGCTACTGGTGACCCGCGGCTCCAACAACTACGGCCCTTACCAGTACCCGGAAAAGCTCATTCCGGTCTTGATCACCAACGCGATGGACGGCTTACGGCTCCCGCTGTACAACGACGGCTCCGCGGTGAGGGACTTCATCTACGTCGAGGACCACTGCCGGGCGATCGACCTTGTGCTTCATGAGGCTCCTGCCGGCAATGTGTACAACGTCGGTACGGGGGCTGAGACGAGCGGAGTGCAGGTTGCCGAGGCGGTTCTCGAAATCATGGGCAAGCCACGCAGCCTCATCGAGTTCGTCGCGGACAGGCCAGGGCACGACTATCGGTACGCGGTCGACATCTCAAAGATCACGGCTCTCGGCTGGGAACCGCAGGTCACCTTTCCCGAAGGCCTCGAGCGGACAGTGCACTGGTACCAGGAGCATCCAGAGTGGTGGCGCCCCCTCAAGTCGGGCGAGTACTGGAAGTACTACCGGCGTAACTACCGACCGCTGGTCACCTAGAGGTCAGGCGGAAGAAGCAGCCTCGCGAATCAGCCGCCACTCGCCGCCGTCCCACCAGTAGTTGCCATCGTCAGAGCGCAGTGCATTGGGTGGAATCTCGTGCGATGACTCGCGCCAGGCCTGGCCGTCCCACCAGTAGCGCCCGTCCGGCGACACATGGAGCTCGATCGCGGCGGTGTGGTGCGCGCGCGGACGGCGCCGCCATACGAGGAGCACGATGAGAGCGGCGAGCACCGCGACCGCGACTGCTCCGCCCAGCACGAACGCGGCAGGCGTCACGAACTTGAGAGGGTCGGTCAGGATCGACCGCGCCGACTCCGGCCACTGCGAAGGCGGGATCGTGTACGGCGGAGCGGTGTCGTACTGGCGCCTGGTCTGGCTCGGCGCCGAATCGCCGAGGTCGTCGGCCCCGGAAACGAGGCCGATGATGAAGTAGTCGTTGCCCTTGACGAAGTAGGCGACGTCGGCGTAAGCGGGGGTGGTCGGGTCGGCGAAGTGCACCCCATACGCCGTCTCGATGCCGGTGATCGACATCGCGCTCTTGTAGAACTGGTCGGCCTTGTCCAGCTCCTGCGACGTCCCCAACCAATTCTTGGCGCCAGATCCGCCGCTGAAGGCGATCACGATCTCGAGCAGCAGGTGGCTAGAAGCCTGCTGGACCCAGCTCCGCCCGTATCCGGAAACGAACCCATCGCGCTGCAGGGTGGTCTGTGTCCCCGAAGGATCGGCTGGTCCAAGGAAGTCGACGTAGTCCTTGAGGCCAAAGGATCCCTCGAGGGCGAGGCCCTGGGTGTCTTCTTTGTAGTCGGAGGCGGGGGGCGCCGCCAGGAGCGTGTCCAGGCTCGGCGATGGCGAGGCGGCCGCGAACGCGGTCACCGGCAGCAGCGCGAGCGTCATCGCGGCAGCCGCGGCGGATGCGATCAGGCGCGAGAGCGGGAGCTCAGGAGCTCTGCGGCCCCTCCGGCTGCTGAGCGGGCTGTGCGCCGCCCTGAGGAACCGGGCGCCAGTTCTGCCCATCCCACCAGAGTGCGCCATCGCCGGATCTCTGCGCCGCCGGAGGCGCCTCTGTGGCCGCGTCGCGCCAGTTCTGGCCGTCCCACCAGTACTTACCATCCGTCGACATTTGAACGCCGCCGGCGGCCGGTGAACCCATTGCGGCAGGCGCCGTCATCGCGGGCGTCATGCCACCGCGCCGGCGCATGGTTACCGCGAGCACCGCCACGACGGCGACCACGATCAGCGCCCCGATGATGCCCACCGCCAGCAAGGGGAACGTGCCGGCCGCGTTCTTGGAGGCGTTCTCGGGCCACTGCGAGGAGGGGATGGTCTGCCCCGGCGCCTGGTCGAACTGCGTCTTGGTCTGCGTCGTTGCGAGGCTGAGAACATCGTCCTTGGTCGACACCACGCCGACGATAAAGACGTCGTTGCCCTTCACGAACGAGAAGACGTCGCCCACCGTGTTGCTGGAGGAGTACTTGAAGTGGCCGCCGTAATAAGGGTTGATGCCGGTGATCGTGTCGGCACGAACATAGTTGGCGTCGGACTTGTCGCCGGCCTCGGCGGCGGTCAGCCAGTCCTTGGCCCCGCGCCCGCCCGTGAACGCGATCACGGCCTCGACCATCGCGCGCTGCGAGGTCTGGTGGATCCATGTCTTCCCGTATCCATCGACGAAACCGTCGTGGTTCAGGGTCTTCTCGATCTCGGTTGCCTGGGTCTCATCGCTTGCCACCGCGTAGTCATGGGCGGTGAATGAGCCGTGGAACGAGGACGACGTCAGCTCGGTGTAACCGGTTGGGGGCGCCACCAGCACCTTGTCGAGCCCCGGCGAAGGGGTCGCGGCAGCCGTGGCGGTCAGCGGTCCAAAAGCCAAAAACGAGATCGCGAGGGCATAAATCAGGCGGTTCACGCGCGACATCTTATCTGTTGTTTTGGCCTCGGCCGCGAAATCTTCCACCGATTCCGCGCCAGTACCAATGCAGATAGCGCGGAAGCCACTGCCAGAGTCGGAATCGGCTCTGGCCCGCGGTCCGATCGCGCCAGGTGGTGGGCACTTCGGCGACGCGCAACCCAAGCCGGTACGCCTTGACAGTTAGCTCCAGGCCGAGCTCAAAACCACCCTGTGACTCGATGCTGACCTGGTTGAGGAGGCGCTTCGAGTAAAGCCGGAAATTGCTGGTCGCGTCGTGGATGGGAAGGCCACCCAGCCAGTGCAGCGAAAGGCCGGCAAGGCGTGACATGGTGCGTTTAAGGAGAGGGCCGCCAACCTGGTTCCCGCCTCGCATGTACCGCGATCCCGCGACGACGTCCGCGCCACCCCTGGCAAGCGCGTACATGGGATCGATGTCGGATGGGTCGTCCGACCCATCGCCCATGGTGATGAGGACGAAGGGGCCGCGTGCGGCTCGCAGCCCGGACTTCATGGCGTTCAGCACCCCGCGGCCCAGCGTGTTCTTGTGCAGGCGCAGCTGGGGCAGCTCGGCCTGCAGGCGCTTGACTACCGGCACGGTCGTGTCTTCGTCGAAGTCATGCACGACGAGGACCTCGAGCGGCCTGGTCTTGGTGTGCTCGACGACGCCGCGCAGCGTCGGGACAACGTTCTCGCCCTCGTTGTAGACCGGTATCACGACGCTGAGCGCCGGCGTCTCCTCGCTCACGTGCCTAGATTCGGCCGGCTTCGATCTCGTCGCGGATCCACGGGATCACCTCGTCGAGCACGTCCTCGAGCGGGGTCGTGGCCTCGAAGCCGAGAACCTCTCGTGCCTTGCGGACGTCCGGCACGCGCATCTGCACGTCGTGCTCATACGGCGGATCCGAGACCACGCGCAGCGGCCGGTCCTCGCCGTGGACCTTTCGCCAGACGATCTCCGCCAGCTCCTGAACCGTGGTCGAGCGGGCGGTCGACAGGTTGAAGTCCTCATTGAGCGCCCGCTCCGACTCGATGGCGAGGCGGATCCCGCGCGCGAGGTCGCCGCCGTAGGTGTAGTGCCTCACCTGGCTTCCGTCGCCGAGGATGTGGAGCGGGTCCTGGCCTTTCAACACCTTCTGGACGAGGTCGGGCACGACGTGGCTCATAGCGAGCTTGACGTTGCCACTGCTCACATCGCTGTCCCGCAGCGCTCGGCGCTCGCCGATGCCCACACAGTTGAAAGGACGCAGGATGGTGAACGGCAGCGAGTACTGCTCATGCGCGCCACGCGCGAAGTACTCGGTGGCGAGCTTCTGGAATCCATATGTCGACCGAGGGGGAGGGCTGGTCAGCTGCGCGCCCTCAGGTGTGGGAAAGACCGACGCCGATTCGAAGACCATGCTGCTCGAGAGCACGGTGATCTTCTGCAGGCGGCCGTTGCGAAAGGCGTGCACGCCCGCGTCGAAGGTTGCCGCGCTGATGCGTTCGTTCTCCGCCAGCAGGTCGTACGCGAACTCGTGGAAATACGAGATGCCGCCGATCATGGCCGCGCCGGCCACGATGTGGTCGCAATCCACCGCGAGCTCGCTCAGGAGCCTGGCGTCCTTGGCGTCGCCCTCGACGAGCCGGTATCGCGGGTCGCTGTCGAACGTCCGTGACACGCGGCCGTACTTGCTGAAGTTGTCCACGCCGACGACCTCATGGCCGGCGTCGAGTAGCTCGGCGACGAGGTAGCCGCAGATAAAACCCGCGGCGCCGGTGACGAGGACCTTCATGCGTCGTCGCCAGGCCTGGCTTTGCCAGGCCGTCTAACCGGCGTTGCTGCGCGTCTCCATGCGTGGCCGCGGGACACCTTAAGTCAGACCGTTCCTCAAACGAAAAGGAGAGCAGCAGCGCGCAGCGCTGCGCTGAGAGGGAACGTCGCGTTCCCTCTCATAACCGTATTGGGCCGGTGATGCCCCAGATGTCGACGACCTCACGGCCGTCCAGCTCGAGGTTGTGATACGCGCGATGTGGTGCTCCGACCACGATCACGTCCGACTCGCGCAGCACCCTGTCCAGCGCCTGGAAGGTCGGGTCGGCGATGTACGGATCGGTGCAGAGCACGTTGGCTCCTTTGAACTGGGCCAGCTTGCGCAGCTTGTAGCTAAGCGACGCTCGCGGGTCGTCGGACTCGCCCTTGAACGCCATGCCGAGGATGCCGACGGTCCGCCCGAGAAGCGGCTTGCGCGAGTTCAGCGTGTCGACGATGTAGCCGGGGAGCCCCTCGTTGACCTGCATCGCCGCCTGGCCCATGGGAAAGTGGTCGGCCGTGAAAGCTGAGAGCTGCATCGTGTCCTTCAACAGGCAAGGGCCTGCGGCGAAGCCAGGCCCCGGTAGGTCCTGCGCGCGCGGGTAGTCCTGCCGAATCGCGTTGAACACCCGGTTGTAGTCGAGCCCCGAGCGGTTGACGATCTGGAAGAACTGGTTGGCGATCGCAAACTTCATGTAGCGCCAGGTGTTGGTGAGGAGCTTGGCCACCTCCGACTCGAGCGGCGTCGTGCGGACGACGGATACTCCCATCCGCTCGAACAGCGCCTTCGCCTTTGCAAAGGCCGCGTCGGAGCTCGCCCCGACGAGCTGGGGCAGGGTGCGCAGCTCCTCGAGCGCGTGACCCTCCGCGATCCGTTCCGGGCAGAACGCCACCTCCGCGTCGATCCCCGCCGCGCGCAGGCGCCGCTCCACCGTCTCCGTCGTGCCGGGATAAACCGTGGAGCGAAGGACGAAGAGCGAGCCGCTCTGCACGTGAGGCGTGAGATCGTCGAGAACGCGCTCGAAGATCCGGACCGACGGGTTCATGAACTCGTCGATCGGCGTGCCGATGACCAGGATGATCGTCTTCGTCCGGCGCAGCATGGCCGGGTCCGGCGACAGCTCGAGGCGGCCGGTCGGCAGCAGCCTTGTCAGCAAGGCCTCGGCGCCCGTCTCGCGGAAGGGCACGCGCCCGGCCCTGACCTGGTCGATCTTCTCCTGGTCGATATCGTTGATGCCTACCCGGTAGCCGCATTCGGCGAGCGACAAGGCGAGCGGCAGGCCGACATGGCCGCAGCCGCCGACGATCACGAGGTCAAGGTCGTTCATGGCGGGCAAATTATGCTTCCTCGTGCTCATGAACTCACCCCGGAAGGGCGCGGGTCGCCCGACCGTGCTGCTGGACATGAGACCCGTGCAGGGTCCAAGCGGCGGCCGCGGCGTCGGCGCCTATGCCCGGGGACTGCTCGGAGGCCTCATCCGCGCGGGCTTCGATTCGCATATGACTCTCCTCCTTGACGTCGCGTTTGACGAGCCGCCCCTGCCGCCCGGCGGGTACAGGCTCGCGGGGTGCAGGCGCCGCAGCCATGGGCATCTCGCCGCGTACGAGGATGCCGTCGCCCTGACCGCTGACATCCAGCGCATCGACCCCGACGTCTACCACGCCATCGATTTCCATCTGCCGGGCCGCAGCCCCCGTCCCATGGTGGTGACGCTGCACGACCTGATCCCCTGGGCATGGGGAGGTCCTCGGATGCGCGGCGAGAGGTTGCGCTACATGGCGGCGTTTCGCCTGCTGCGTAGGGCCGACGCCGTGATCGCCGTGTCGCAAGCCACCGCCGAGGATGCAGCGCGGTTGCGCGTGGCGGCGCGGCCGCGGGTTCGCGTCATCAGCGAGGCCGCCGACTCGGTGTTCGCGCCCAAGGATGGTGCCGTGGAACGGGTGCGCAGCAGGTGGGGTATCGATGGTCTCTACCTTCTGTTTGTCGGCGCGCTCGACGCGCGCAAGGATCCGCACGCGCTGCTCGACGCCTGGAACGCGGCGCGTTCTTCGCTCCCGGGCGTGCAGCTCGTACTCGTGGGAGACCCGGGGCGGCAGGCGCCGCCGAACATGCCGGGCGCCGTCCAGGTCGGGCGTGTCGACGACGGATCGCTCGCCGACCTCTACTCGGCGGCTGGCTGCCTGGTTTTCCCCAGCCGGTATGAGGGGTTCGGCCTGCCGTGCCTGGAAGCGATGGCATGCGGGTGCCCGGTGGCGGCGTTTCGCAACTCGAGCCTGCCGGAGGTCATGGGCGAGGCCGGCATGCTCGTCGAGGATGGCGATGGGAACGCGCTGGGCATGGCGGCCGCGGCGATGGTCGGGCAGCGCGAGCGTTGGAGCCGGGCAGGGCTGCAGCGCTCGCGCAGGTTCAGCTGGGACAAGACGGCTCAAGAGACCATCGCGGTCTACGAATCGCTGATCAAGGCATAATCGGCGCGCCATGAGCAAAGTCGCAGTGATCGGCGCGGGCTACGTTGGGTTGACGACGGCCGCTTGCCTGGCCGACCTCGGCAATCAGGTCACTGTGGTCGACGTCGACCAGGAGAAGATCGCCCTTCTCCGGCGCAATCAGGTCCCGTTCTACGAACCGGGCATTCAGGAGCTGGTCGAGCGCAACGCGAAGGCGAGGCGCCTCGCCTTCACGACCTCCTACGCGGACGCGGTGCCTGGGGCGGAGTACGCGATCATCGCCGTGAGCACGCCGGAGGGCGAGGGCGGCGAGGCCGACCTTTCCTATGTCGAGGCCGCGGCGAGCTCGATCGCCGACGCGATGGACGGACCGCTTGTCGTGATCAACAAGTCCACGGTGCCCCCGCTGACCGGCGACATGGTGTCGGCGGTGCTCAAGCGGCGCAACAGCGAGTTCGCGGCTGCGGTCGTCTCCAACCCCGAGTTCCTGCGCGAAGGGTCAGCCATCCAGGACTTCATGCACCCGGACCGCGTCGTTGTCGGCAGCCACGACCGCGAGGCCGCCGAGAAGGTCGCGACGCTGTACGCGCCGCTCGAGGCGCCGATCCTGATCACCCCGAACATCTACACCGCGGAGATGGTCAAGTACGCGTCGAATGCATTTCTCGCGACGCGGATCTCGTTCATCAACGAGATCGCGCGAATCAGCGAGCGTGTCGGTGCCGACGCGAAGCTCGTCGCGGAGGGCATGGGGCTGGACAAGCGGATCGGTCCGACCTATCTGGACGTGGGGCTCGGATGGGGTGGTTCATGTTTCCCCAAAGATGTTGCAGCCCTTACAGCGTTTGCGGAAAACTTCAACTACCACCCCCAGCTGCTTCACGCGGTGATGGACATCAACCGCGACCAGCGGATGCTCGTCATCGACAAGCTTCGCGAGTGTCTCGAGGAGCTGCCGGGGAAGGTCATCGGCCTGCTCGGCCTTGCCTTCAAGCCCAACACCGACGACATGCGCGAGGCGCCCAGCGTCGACATTGCGAAGGTTCTGCTCGCGGCCGGCGCCGAGTTGCGCGCCTACGACCCGGCCGCGATGGAGCGGTCCCGCACGCTCTTGCCCGATGTCGAGTATCTGAAGGACGCGTACCAGGTCGCGTCCGGCGCGGACGCGCTCGTCCTGGTGACGGAATGGAACGAGTTCCGCCAGCTCGACATGGCCCGCGTCAAGCAGCTCATGCGGCGACCGGTGATGGTCGACGGCCGCAACATCTACGATCCGGCGGTGATGCGAACCCTGGGCTTCACCTACCGCGGCGTTGGCCGCGAATAAACCTCGTGCCGTAGTCTCCGGCGGGGCCGGATTCATCGGCTCACACCTCTGCGAGGCTCTGCTCGACCGCGGCTGCCGGGTGCTTGCGCTCGACAACTTCATCACCGGGTCGGCGGACAATCTGAAGCCGCTCCGGTCGAACCCCGACTTCGAGTTTCGCCAGATGGACATCAACCACGGCATCTTCATCGGCGGCGATGTGCGCTACGCGCTGCACTTCGCATCGCCTGCGTCCCCGCCGCAGTACGACTCGAACCCGATCCACACCCTGAAGGTCGGCACGGTCGGGACGATGAACATGCTCGGCCTCGCGCGGGCAAAGAGCGCGACGTTTCTGCTCGCGTCGACGTCCGAGGTGTATGGCGACCCGCTCGTCCATCCGCAACCGGAGTCCTACTGGGGCAACGTCAATCCCATCGGCCCGCGCGGTTGCTACGACGAGGCCAAACGCTGCGCCGAGGCTTTCGCGATGGCCTACCGCCGCACGCACAAGGTCGACACACGGATCGTGCGCATCTTCAACACGCACGGGCCGCGGATGCAGGTGTCCGACGGTCGCGCGGTGCCGAACTTCATGGCCCAGGCGATTCGGGGGGAGCCACTGACCGTCTACGGCGATGGATCGCAGACGCGCAGCCTCTGTTATGTCTCCGACCTGGTGCGGGGGATCCTCGCGGCGCTGGACAAGGGCGACGAGCTGCCGGTGAACCTGGGCAACCCGGAGGAGGTGACGGTGCTCGAGCTCGCGGACACGATCATCCGGCTGGCCGGCTCGAAGAGCCGGATCGACCACCGCGACCTCCCTGTCGATGATCCGAAGCAGCGCCGGCCCGACATCGCGCACGCGAAAGAGCTTCTCGGCTGGCAGCCGGAGGTCGGACTGGAAGACGGGCTGGGCCGAACTCTTGAATACTTTCGTTCAGTGCTATGACGACTCCAGAGGAGATGAAGCGCTACGTCCGCGACGTTCCCGACTACCCGCAGAAGGGGATCATCTTCCGCGACATCACGCCCCTCCTTGGCGAGAAGAAGATCTTTGCCGAAGTCGTCGAGATGATGTCGAGGCCCTGGGCCGCCGACCCGCCTGACCTGGTGGCGGCGATCGAAGCGCGAGGGTTCATCCCGGGCTCGGCGATCGCGGTCAAGCTTGGCGCGGGTTTCGTGCCTATTCGCAAGACTGGCAAGCTTCCCTGGACGACGGTCATGGAGTCTTACGATCTGGAGTACGGGACAGACTCGCTCGAGGTCCACTCCGATGCTGTCCAGCCCGGTCAGTCGGTCTTGATCGTGGATGATGTTCTTGCCACGGGCGGGACTGCATCTGCGGCTGTGCGATTGATGCGCAAGCTCGGCGCGGCCGTGGTGGGTGTGCAGGTCTTGATCGAGCTCGGCTACCTCCAGGGACGCGAGCGCCTGCAGGACGTGAAGCTTGTCAGTGAGATCGTGTATTAGGAGTCCGATTTGAAGGTAAGTTCCAGGGGAAACGACGTCAAAGACCTGAACCTCGCGGCGCAGGGTCAGGACCTCATCGACTGGGCCGCACGCGAGATGCCGGTCCTGAGCCTGATCCGCCAGCGGTTCACCACCGAGCAGCCGTTGAAGGGCCTGCGCCTCGCGGCGTGTCTTCACGTCACGAGCGAGACGGCAAACCTGATGCTGACGCTGAAGGCAGGCGGCGCGGACATCGCGCTGTGCGCGTCCAATCCGCTCTCGACCAACGACCCCGTCGCGGCTGCGCTTGCTTCGCATCACGCGATCAAGACGTACGCGATCCGAGGCGAGGACAACGACACTTACTACCAGCACATCGAAGCCGCTCTCGATCACCGGCCGCAGGTGACGATGGATGACGGTGCCGACCTCGTGTCGGTCCTCCACAAGTCGAGGCGCGACCAGCTGCCGGAGGTGATCGGCGGTACCGAGGAGACGACGACCGGCGTCGTCCGCCTGCGTGCGATGGCGGAGCACAACGTCCTTGCGTATCCGATCGTCGCCGTGAACGAGGCCGACACCAAGCACATGTTTGACAATCGCTACGGCACCGGCCAGTCGACGATCGACGGGATCATCCGGGCGACCAACGTGCTCCTGGCGGGCAAGACCTTTGTCATCGCCGGCTACGGCTGGGTCGGCCGCGGGCTCGCGTCCAGGGCGAAAGGCCACGGCGCGGACGTCGTCATCACCGAGGTCGACTCGGTGAAGGCGCTCGAAGCGGCCATGGATGGCTTCCGCGTCATGACGATGGACGACGCAGCGCGCGAGGGCGACATCTTCGTCACGGTGACCGGCGACGTGAACGTGCTGGACCGCAAGCACTTCGATGCCATGAAAGACGGCGCGATCCTCGCCAACTCGGGGCACTTCAACTCGGAGATCAACCTGAAGGCGCTGGACGAGATCGCCACCGGCGTGCGGCAGGTGAGGCCGTCTGTCCAGGAGTACCGCGTCGGCGACGGCCGGCGGCTGTTCCTCCTCGGCGAAGGCCGCCTGATCAACCTCGCCGCCGCGGAGGGCCACCCTGCCGCCGTCATGGATATGAGCTTCGCGAACCAGTCGCTCTGCGCGGAGTACATCGCCAAGAATGCCAAGCAGCTCGAACGAAAGGTCTATGACGTGCCGGCGGACATCGACGCCGAGGTCGCAAAGCTGAAGCTGCATGCGATGGGGATCAAGATCGACACACTGACCGACGAACAGCGCCGCTATCTTTCCTCCTGGGAGGAAGGCACCTAGCTGCCAATGTTTGGACCCGCTCGGCGCACGTGGGTGCTGGGCGGGGGCGGTGCGCGCGGTGCGGCTCAAGTCGGCGTCCTGCAAGCGCTCTTCGAGGCCAACCTCGAGGCGCCGACAGCGATCGTCGGCACGAGCGTGGGCGCCTTGAACGGCGCCTCGATCGCGGCGTACCCCTCTCTGGCCGGAACGATGATGCTTCGCGAGGTCTGGATGTCCCGGCCGGCGCTGAGCGTGTTTCAAGCCCACCCGCTCGGTTTGCTCGTCTCTGGCATCCGGCGCGACACGCTGAGCGCCTTCCCTCAACAGAATGTCAGGCGCCTCATCGACCGGGCGCAGGCTCTTTCCGGCGTCTCGACGTTCGAGCAGCTGCGCGTTCCCTTGGCCGTGGTCGCCACCGACCTCAATGCAGGCAAGCCCGCCGTATTCCGGTCCGGTGATCTGACGCCTGCGCTCCTCGCCTCGACTGCGATCCCTGGTGTGTTTCCGATGGTGCGCATCAACGATCGGGATCACCTCGACGGCGGTGTGGTCGCGAACACTCCGCTGAACATCGCGGTCGACGACGGCGCCAAGGAGATCCTCGCGATCAGCCTGATGGCGGGCGGAGAGCGCGAGCAGGCTCCCGCCGGCTTCGGGGAGCTGATCGCCCGCACGCTGCAGCTGTCCCTGCATCACCAGATGCTCAGCGACTACGAACGGCTACGCCAGCGATGCAGGATCGTGGTTTTCTGCCCGGTGACCACCCCGACCGCGACGTGGGAGATGAAGCGCGAGCACCTCGAATCGGTGATGGAATCGTCGAGGGCGGCGATGGCGCAGCTTCTCCACGCGCGGGGCTCCAAGCTGTTCCGGCATTCGGGGATCCACTACCTGCACCTGGGTTAGCATTCGCGCCGTCCCAGAGGTTTGAACCTGGCGCTTGGGGCTTCACCCGGGTCTCGGCCGAGGACCCTCGGCGAGAGATTCGGTGATCCAGGTGGCCCAGATTCGGGCGAAGCGACGAGCAGCGCAGCGAGCGCATCGTTGATTCGTGAGCGAGCAGCGCAGGAGCTGAGCCCGAAGATGGGCCGCATGGGCGCCGAAGATCCGTCGAGGGTTCCTCGGGCGAGGCCCAGGTGGTGTGGCCTTGCCGGCGCGGGAGATGCAAAGGAGGACCGCATGCCGTCGCTGTTCACGTCCGAGTCAGTCACCGAAGGCCATCCCGACAAGCTGGCCGACCAGATCTCCGACGCCATCCTCGACGCGATCCTCGCCAAAGACCCGTTGGCTCGTGTCGCGTGTGAGGCGATCGTCACCACCGGCCTGGTGATCGTGGTGGGGGAGATCACGACGGATTGTTACGTCGACATTCCACGCATCATCCGGCAGACGGTGCGCGACGTCGGGTACACGCGCGCGAAGTACGGCTTTGACGCCGAGACGTGCGGCGTCGTCAGCAGTATCGACGAGCAGTCGCCCGATATCGCGCAGGGCGTGGACGTCGGCGGCGCGGGCGACTCGGGGATGGTCTTCGGCTTCGCGTGCGACGAGACGCCCGAGCTGATGCCACTGCCGATCACCCTCGCGCACCGCCTGGCGCGCAAGCTCGCCGACGTTCGGCGCAACAAGACGATGACTTACCTTCGCCCGGATGGAAAGGTCCAGGTGACCGTGCGTTACTCCGACGACGGCAAGCCCGAGGTCGTCGACAACGTTGTCGTCTCGACGCAGCACCACGACGAGGTCGACGTCGACCAGCTGCGCGCCGACATCACGCAACATGTAATCGACGCGGTGATCCCGAGCCAGATGCGGAACGGATCGCTGCGCTCCTTCATCAATCCGACAGGGCGGTTCGTAATCGGTGGGCCGGTCGCGGACGCAGGGCTCACCGGACGCAAGGTGATGGTCGACACGTACGGCGGTTATGCCCGCCACGGGGGTGGCTGCTTTTCCGGCAAGGACCCGACGAAGGTGGACCGCGCGGGCGCGTACGGCGCGCGTCACGTCGCCAAGAACATCGTCGCCGCGAGCCTGGCGACCAAATGCGAGATCCAGGTCTCCTACGCCATTGGCGTGGTCAAGCCGGTGGCGGTTCGGGTTGATACGTTCGGCACCGGAAACGTGCCCGACGCGGCGATCGCCGCCGCGGTGACCAGGCTCTTTGACCTGAGCCCGCTCGGCATCATCAAGGAGCTGAACTTGCGGCGCCCTCTTTACCGGCAGACCGCGGCCTACGGCCACTTCGGCCGGACCGACATCGACACGCCGTGGGAGTCGACCGCGCGGGCGGCCGAGCTGGCGGAAGAGCTCTCGCAGCGGGCTTGAGTCCGAAAACAGTCGCCGTAATTCCAGCCGGAGGCGCGGGAACGCGCCTATGGCCGCGCTCGCGCAGCGCGAGGCCCAAGCATGTGCTGCCTCTAGGCGATCGCGGCCGGCCGCTGCTTCGGGCCACCTACGACCGGGCCCGTGCGGTGGCCGATGAGGTCTTCGTCCTGACGGAGGTCAGGCAGCGCGAGATCATCGCCGGCGTCCTGCCCGAGGTAGACGTCTCGCACCTCATCCTCGAGCCCTCCGCGCGTGGCACCACAAACGCCTATGGGCTGGCGGCGCTGACGCTCAGCGAGAGATTCCCCGACGCGGTGATGATCGCCCTGCCCGCGGACCATGTCGTCCACGGTGCCGCCCTGGTGGCGAAGGCCATCCGGACCGCGGTGGCGGCCGCCGCGTCCAGCGACAACCTCGTGACGGTGGGCCTCAAGCCGACGTTTCCCTCGACGGGGCTCGGCTACATCCATGCCCCCGGGCGCATGTCGCGAGGGACCGTGCGCGTCAAGCGTTTCATCGAAAAGCCCAACGCCGCGAGCGCCAGGCGCTTCGTGCGCGAGGGCGGCTACTTCTGGAACCTGGCCTGGTTCTCGTGGCGACTCTCCACTCTGCTCGACGAGCTGGGCCGGCATGCTCCGCGACACCTCGCCGGCCTGCGCAACGTGGTCGCCGCGCGCAAAGCGGGCGACGAGCAGGCGGCGGCTGACCTCTACAGTCGACTCCGAGTCGAGGTCATCGACCGATCGGTGATGGAGAAGACCGATCGATTGCTCCTCGTGCCCGCGACGTTTGATTGGGCCGACATCGGCAACTGGGCCGAGCTCGGCGATCGGGTGCACGCCGACGCACGCGGCAACTCTGTCGACGGAGAAGCCGTGCTCATCGATACCACCGGCAGCCTGGTGTTCGGCGACCGCCGCCTCATCGCGACGATCGGGCTCGAGGACCTGATCATCGTTGACACCGAAGACGCGCTGTTGGTCTGCCGGCGCGATCGCGCGCAGGACGTGCGCAAGGTCGTTGATGCGCTCAAGCGGGCTCGGAAGACCCGTTACCTTTAGGCCAATGGCCCAGCAGATCAAGTTCGGGACCGACGGCTGGCGCGGCATCCTCGCCGACGACTTCACGTTCGGCAATGTGCGGCGCGTAGCGCAGGGGACGGCCCAGTACATGAAGACGAGGTCGAAGGAGCCCCTGGCGATCGTCGGCTATGACTGCCGGTTCGCGTCCGAAGATTTCGCGCAGGCGGTATCGGACGTGTTCGCGAGCAACGGCATCAAGACATTGGTGTTCGACAGGCCGTCCCCGACCCAGGTCGCGTCATGGACCGTGATCGACCGCAAGGCGACGGGAGCGGTGGCGATCACCGCCAGCCACAACCCCTACCAGTTCAACGGCTACAAGTACAAGACTGAGACCGGCAGCGCTATGCCCTCGGAGGTGATCGCCGAGCTCGAGCGCAACATCAACGCGCTCGACGAGGTGCCGGCTCCCGATCACAGGGTCGCCATCGGGATGGTGAGCTCCTACGATCCCAGGCCGGCGTACTACGCGCAGATCGCGCGTATGGTCGACCTGGACGCCATCAAAGACGCCGGGCTGCGCATCGTGCACGAGTGCATGTACGGCTCCGGCTACGGCTACATCGCAGACATGATCGGCGGCGGGCGCACGGCGGTGACCGAGCTGCACAACCAGCGCAACCCGCTCTTCGGCGGTCTCAACCCCGAGCCGATCCCGCCGAACATCGATTCCACGGTGGCTTTCATGAAGGTCGGCGGTCAAGACCTCTGCATATGCACCGACGGCGACGCGGACCGCGTCGGCATCATCGACGAGACAGGCCGCTTCATCAACCAGCTGCAGGTCTTCGCGCTCCTCATGCTCTATCTGTTCGAGACGCGCGGCCAGCGAGGCCCGGTCGTCAAGACGGTGAACATGACCGCGATGGTCGACAAGCTGGGCGCCGAGTTCGGCGAGCGCGTTTACGAAGTCGCGGTGGGGTTCAAGAACGTGGCGCCGAAGATGATGGAGACAAACGCGTTGCTTGGAGGGGAGGAGTCGGGCGGTTTCGCGGTGCGCGGCCACATCCCCGAGCGCGATGGGATTCTGATCGGCCTCTTGTTCGCCGACATGATCGTGAAGACAGGCAAACCGGTCTCCCAGATCCTGGCCGGCCTCGAGCAGAGGGTTGGGCCGCACGCGTATGCCCGGCACGATATTCACCTGCCGCGCGACACGTATGACACGGATCGCAAACGAATCCTCGAGACCCTCGAGCACAACGAGCCGAGCGAGGTCGCCGGCGTGGCGGTGCAGCGCGTGCGCTCCGACGACGGGTTCAAGTTCTACCTCGCGGACGGCAGCTGGGTTCTGCTGCGCGCGAGTGGCACGGAGGCGTTGATCCGGATCTACTCCGAAGCCCCTGACGGCGAGGCCGTCGAAGCCAGGCTCCGCGCTTTAGAGGACATCGTCGGCATCAGGCAGCACGCCGGTGCGTCCTGAGTTCAGCCGGGTCGAGAGCCACAAGGTCGAAAAACCCTGGGGTTATGAGCTTCGCTGGGCGATCACCGATCGTTACCTGGGCAAGGTCCTCCACCTCAACCAGGGCGAGGCTCTCTCGCTTCAGTACCACGAGCACAAAGACGAATGTCAGTACGTGGTGAAGGGCTCGGTCGACATGGAGGTCGGCGGGCCAGACGGCATCATGACCACACATCGGATGCTGGCAGGCGACACCGTGCACCTCACACCGGGCACGCGCCACCGCATCACGGCGATCGAGGACACCGACATCTTCGAGGTCTCTACGCCCGAAATCAATGACGTTGTGCGGTTGGAAGACAGGTACGGGCGCGTCTAGAATGCCCCGACTGACATGAAGCTACCTCCAGTCCTCGCAGAGAAGGCAATCCCGGCGGACGGCGCGAGCAAGTCCGAGCGCGATCGAAGCTTCTTGATCTTCGCGAGCGTGGTGCTCGTGGCGATCGCGCTCGGCTTCAAGTCGGAGCTGCTCGGACCGGGGCAGGTCTGGGCCCTGGCGCTCGGTCTCGTGGTGATCGCCGCCCCGGCCCTGCTCGGCTACCTGCGGGGGGCGGAGGAGTTTCCCCGCATCGAGCACTACATCCCGGTGGCGCTCGGCGCCATCACCCTGGCGGGCCTGTCGCTGTTTCCCGACGTCCAGCTGTGGAAGTACGCGACCGTAACCGCGCTCTTTGGCACCGGTTTTGTGATCGCGGCGCGCCTCGACTACCTGCGCCTGCGCGACCAGGAGAAGCGCGGCCACATCGTCCTGCAGGAAGTCATGCTCGTGGTGGTCGTCTTCGGCGCGTACCTCGTCATAGTCACGTTGCACTTCAACCCGATCCTGCAGCTGCTGTGGATCTTCACGATCACGTTCCTCGCCTCGTACCGAAGCTTCCGGATCAACGGGGTGCCCATCACGCCGAGGCGCGCATTCACGTTCGCGCTTTTCGTCGGGCAGGTCGTCACGTTCCTGGCGTGGGCGATCACGGCGCTGTCTCTGTACCTGGTCGTTTACGAAGGCACATTCGCCGTGATGCTGCTCTTCGCCTGGTACATCAACCGCGGCCTGGTCCGGCATACCGTGGAGGACACCTTCTCGCGCAACGTCGTCCTCGAATATGGAGCCTTCGCCGTGGTCCTGATCTACCTCTTCGTAGCGAGCTACCAGCCCGGGCGTTAGACATGAGAGGGAACCCATATGGTTCCCTCTCATCGCCCGGTCGGCTTCGCCGACGGGGCTGCTCTCTTTCCGGTATACGGTTTGGATTTTTCTAAATCGCCGCTCGGGGCGACGTTTGGGAGGCAAGAGCGCATAGTCGCGGCCGGCGTGAAGCCGGCCGCCAAAGGGATGTCAGTAAAAAAACACGCGCCGTATCCGCGCCGGCCGCGGTCCGACTACATCCCCAGGTAGGCCTTCTGTACCTCTTCTGACGCGAGGAGATCCTTGCCCGAGCCTTGCTGGACCACTACCCCTGTTTCGAGCACGTATCCGCGATTGGCCACTTCCAGCGCCTTGTGGGCGTTCTGCTCGACCAGCAGCACGGTCGTGCCCTGGGAGTTGATCTCGCGGACGATTGTGAAGATCGTCTCGATGAGGATCGGCGCGAGTCCAAGGGATGGCTCGTCGAGCAACATGACTTTGGGCCTGGCCATGAGAGCACGCCCCATCGCGAGCATCTGCTGCTCACCGCCGGAAAGAGTGCCCGAGATCTGCGAGCGGCGCTCCTGGAGCCGTGGAAACAGCGTGAACACCCGCGCCATATCGGAGGCGATCCCGGCCTTGTCGTTGCGCGAGTAGGCCCCCATCAAAAGGTTGTCGCCGACGCTCATCCTGGCAAAAAGTCGCCGCCCTTCCGGCGACTGAGAGATTCCGAGCTCGACGATCCGCGACGGCCGGGTGCGGGTGATGTCCTGCCCGTCGAACGTGATCGTCCCCGAGTTCGGGTGCATCAGACCCGAGATGGTGCGCAGGGTCGTGGTCTTGCCCGCGCCGTTGGACCCGATGAGGGCGACGATCTCGCCCCTCTCGACCTTGATCGACACGCCCCGCAGCGCCTGGATGCGCCCGTAGAAGGCGTCGATGCCTTCGAGCTCGAGCAGGGCCATCAGCAGCTAAGCCGACTTGCCGAGATACGCTTCGATCACGCGGACGTCCTTGCGCACCTCCTCGGGAGGGCCCTCCGCGATCTTCTCGCCGTGGTCGAGAACCACGATCCGCTTCGAGATCCCCATCACGACCTTCATGTCGTGCTCGATCAGGAACACCGTGACGCCGCGGGCGAGAACCTTGTTCACAAGCTGCATGAGCTCAACTTTTTCCTGTGGCGTGAAGCCGGCGGCGGGCTCGTCGAGAAGGAGAAGCTTGGGTTCGGTGGCGAGGGCGCGGGCGATCTCGAGCCGGCGCTGCTGGCCGTAGGCCAGGTTGCGCGCGTACTGATTGGCATGCTTCGCGATGCCGACAAACCTGAGCAGCTCCATGGCTTCCTCGGTCACGCGCTCCTCTTCTTTGCGTTCCCTCGGCAGCTTGAAAAGCGAGTCCCATACCTTGGCCTTCATACGCACGTGGCGTCCGACGCGGACGTTGTCGAGGCAGCTCATGTAGTCGAAGAGCCTGATGTTCTGGAATGTCCGCGCGATACCCCGGCGTGCTACCTGGTGGGGCTTGAATCCCGTGATATCCCGGCCGTCGAACACGACGCGTCCGCTGGTCGGCTGGAAGAGACCGGTGACATTGTTGAAGAGCGTCGTCTTGCCGGCTCCGTTCGGGCCGATGAGCGCGAAGACCTCTCCGCGTTTGATGCTCAGGCTCACGTTGTCGACCGCGACCAGGCCCCCGAAGCGTTTGGTCAGGTCGGTGAGCTCGAGGATGTTGTCGGCGGCCGGCTCGCTCACGATGCGTGCACCTGCTCGACGACGGTCTCTTCTTCCTGCACGGCGGCATGCTTGAGCTCTTGCTCCCGGACGCGGCTCGGCAGGATGCCCTGAGGGCGCAGCAGCATCATCGCGACCAGGATGACGCCGTAGATGATGAAGTTGAGCCGCTGCGTTTCCTCGGCGAGCCCTGGCCAATCGCCGTTGGGGGCAACGATTCCGCTCAATCCGACGTTGTTCGCCAGACTCACCGCATTTTCGGGCAAGCCCGGGATCAGATAAAAGATCACGGTGTACATCACGAGGGCACCGATGATGACGCCGGTGATATTGCCCATACCGCCGAGCACCACCATGACCAGCACCGTAATGGAGACGATGAAGAGGAAGGAATCGGGGCTAACCAGGCTGACGCTCGCGCCGTAGTAGGCGCCCGCGAAGCCGCTGAACGAAGCACCGATCCCGAAGGCGAGGAGCTTGGTGGTCACGGTGTTGATGCCCATCGCGGCGGCGGCGACCTCGTCTTCGCGGATCGCCATCCAGGCGCGACCCAGGCGAGAGCGATACAGGTTGCTGACCAGGACGACCGCGACCGCGATGAGGATGACGATCAAGACGTAATAGGCAACAGGGTCCCCGTTGAAGCTGAAGTTTTGCACCACGGTGAAAGGACCGTCTCCAGACCACGGTCCCTGGATCCAGACCGGCAGCTTGGGCTGATCGATCAGGCCCACGGCGTTGATGCCACCCGTCCACTGGTCGAAGTTGTAGAACAGCTGCGGCACGATCTCCCCGAAGCCCAGGGTGACGATCGCGAGATAGTCGCCACGCAGGCGCAGGGTTGGGAATCCGAGGATCGCACCGGCGGCTCCGGCCGCAAGCAGTGCCACGAACATCAGGATCCAGAACGTGATGTGGAAAGCGTGGTGGGCAGGCGACGAGTCGAGCTGCGGCGACGCGAACAGAGCGTAGGAGTAGGCGCCGATCGCGAAGAAGGCCGCGTAACCGAGATCAAGCAAGCCCGCGTAACCGACCACGACGTTCAGCCCGATCGCCAGGAGCACGAAATACCCCGCACGGGTTGCATGCGAGACGAGGGCGGTGCCGTCAGTGGCGTAGATGGTCACCATCGGAAAGAGGAGCGCGACGATGATGAGGACGCCGTAGACGGCCGTGTCACGATCGCGGATACGCTCGCGAAGACGAAACCCCCCAGGGGATGCGCGCCGGCGTGCGGTGGCGGCCTGGCTCATTTCTCCGGCACCCGCATGCCGAGAAGGCCAGTCGGCCTGAAAACGAGGACGCCGATCAGGATGCCGAAGATCACGACCTGCGTCCACTTCGACCCGATGTAGGAGTCGCTGAATGCTGCGGTCAACCCGATCACGAGGCCGCCGATCGCTGCTCCGGGGATGTTGCCGATGCCGCCGAACACCGCGGCCGTGAACGCAATCAGGCCGCTGCGGAATCCGAGCTGGTAGTAGATCGTGTTGTAGTAGAGGCCCCAGATCATCCCTCCGGCCCCGGCGAGAAGGGCGCCGATGAAGAACGTGGCCGCGATGGTGCGGTTGATATCGATCCCCATCAGCTGCGCGGCGTCGCGATCCTGCGCGGTCGCGCGCATCGCCTTACCGAGCTTGGTGCGGTTGATGAAGATCGCGAGCAGAGTGACGAGTATCGCGGCCGACACCACGACAAACACGTCTTTGAATCCGAAGAAGACCCCGGCGACGGTGGCGGAGGCCTGGGGAAGGATGTCCGGGAAGTGCACGGTCGCCGGGCCCTTCCACAAGAACATGATCCCTTCCAGCAGGAACGACATCCCGATCGCGGTGATCAGCGGAGCGAGACGAGGCGCATTGCGCAGGGGCCGGTAGGCGACGCGCTCGATGGCGACGTTGATGCCGCCCATGATCACCATCACGAGCGGAAAGACGAGCAGGAGGGCGATCAGGTTCACGGTCGAGAATGAGCCCTCCGTGACCGAAAAGAAGCCCAGGATGGCGGTCCCGATGTACGCGCCGAGCGTGAACACGTCGCCATGCGCGAAGTTGATCAGCTCGATGATGCCGTAGACCATCGTGTAGCCGAGGGCGACGAGCGCATAGATCGCGCCCTGCGTGACGCCGAAGACCAGGATCTGGGCGAACTCGCCGGGGTGGAGCACCGCCTGCGCCGCCAGCAGGACGATGGCGGTGCCGCAGAGGATGTAAAAGCCGTAGTCGGGCAGGCTCATGCCCCCGAGCTGCAAGGACCGAAATCGCTTCAGAGCGGAAGCGCCGCTGCCTACCACGCCCGCATCCAGAGCTCCCCTCCTGAGTCAAGGGCGAGGAGGCCGCTCGGGGCCTCCTCGCTGGAATTTGGGGTAAAGGGTACTAGCTGGCCTGCGCGAAGTCGAATTGCGTCTTCCAGACGAAGCACGCGTTCTTGGCCTTCTTGCCGCAGACCCCGGTGGTCTTCGAGGGATCTGTCGCCTGCTGGACCACGTAGATGGACACGATCTTGAGGCTCGTGTCGCCATGCTCGTCGAAGTCGTACGTGCCGATCACGCCCTTGAAGCCCTTGATCTGCGCGAATGCGTCGCGGACCTGCTTCCGGGTCGGCGTGTTGCCTGAGTTTGACTTGATCGCGTTGCCTACCGCCAGCATCAATGCGTTGGTGGCGTCGTAGGCCTGCATCGTGTAACCGCCGAAGTCGTTCGCGCCGGGGAACGCCTTTCGGAAGTCGGCGATCGACTGCGCGGCGCCTGGAACCTGCGTGGCGTCAGCGCCGGCGGAGGTCGCGTAGATGTTGACCTCGTTGCCAGACGCCTGCTCGATGCAGTCGGTGGTCTCGATGACGTCACCGCCGCCAAACGGTACGTCCCAACCGATGTCCTTCATCTGCTTGCGCGGAATGCAGATGTTCTGGTCGTCCGTCCCGCCGACGTAGACGCCCTTAGCGCCCGCGTTCTTGAAAATGCTCAGGATCGATTTGAAGTCGGTGGTCTGCTCCTTCTTGTACTCGGAGTGCTTGGCGACCGTTCCGCCGAGCTTCTTGAACTCCGCTTCGAAAGAGCCTGCGATGCCAACACCGAACACGGTGCTGTCGTCGAGGATGCCGACGTTAGTGATCTTGAGCTCCTTGTACATGTAGTCGGCCATCGCGGGGCCCTGATAGTCGTCAGTCGTGACGACGCGCCAGTAGTTGTTCGGGTTGCCTGCGCGAAGGTCCTGCGGGTGGTAGGAACAGCCGGCGATGTCCTTCGTCAGACACGGGTTGGTGTTGGCCGGGCTGATCATCACGAAGTTCTTCGGCGCCGCGATCGGGATCTCCGCCTTCGCAACGGCGGAGTTGTACGGGCCGACCATGCCCAGGAACTTGTTGTCGTCCAGCATCTGCCGGACGTTGGCCACGCCGGCGTCGGCGTTGTATGCGCCCTGCCGGCAGTCGTCGAAGCTCTGGTACGTGATGGTGAAGCCCTCGACCGTACCCTTCTGCTGGATCGCGAACTTGACACCGTTTGCGGTGGCCTGGCCGCCGATGGTACACACCGGAAGGTCAGAGCCGATCTTGATGGTGCCCTTGTTGGTACCACCGCCGGTGCTGCCTCCGCAGGCGAAGGCGACAAGAGTCGCCGCGGTGAGGACTATCAGTCCCCTAGCTCGAACCATATGGTTTCCCCTTTGTGCTGGTTGGGAGGGCAATGCGCAAACCACACCGAACGCCTCCCATCACTTGCCGCCCTCTTCCCAACCGCGGTCGGGGCGAGAGTGCGCCGGCGGCGAGTGCGGCCACATGGGATGGCCGAACTGCTACTCCGAGGCAAACT
>WNGI01000504.1_pt1 | contig 28961 bp, 25 predicted proteins | sample 5400621 | NCBI WGS metagenome assembly WNGI01 (sample SAMN13153374, study PRJNA577476) | soil metagenome | isolation source: 20 cm soil or saprolite under Garry oak tree replicate 1 | place: USA:California | collected 2016-06-15
CGCGTCGCCGTCTCGCTCACGGTCGCCACGACCACACCCTACCGCAGGAAGAGGGCGTGGACCGAATATCCTCGGTCGCACCACGGGGGTGACGGCATGGAGATCGGGCTGTACGGCCTGGGCCGGATGGGCGGCAACATGGTCACGCGTCTGGTCCGCGGCGGGCACCACGTCGTGGCGGGAAATCGCAGCCCCGGCCCGGTCGATGAGGCGAAAGCCGAGGGCGCCGTCGGCGCCTACTCGATCGAGGAGATGACGAAGCAGCTTCGTCCCCCGCGCGTCCTCTGGTCGATGGTGCCCGCTGGGGAGGCCACCGATCAGACCCTCGACGAGTTCGCGCGATACGCGAGCAAGGGCGACGTACTCGTCGACGGGGGCAACTCGTATTTCCGCGACTCGATGCGGCGGGCGGAGAAATACAAGGCACAGGGATTCGACTATCTCGACGTCGGAGTCTCCGGGGGGATCTGGGGACTCGACAACGGCTACTGCATGATGGTCGGCGGCGAGGCACGCGCGGTGGAGCGCGCGAGGCCGGTGCTCGACACGCTCGCGCCGCCGAACGGCTGGGCGCATTTCGGAAAGAGCGGCGCGGGCCATTTCATCAAGATGGTCCACAACGGGATCGAGTACGGGATGATGCAGGCGTACGGCGAGGGTTTCGAGCTCATCCACGCGAGCGAATTCGAGATCGACATGAAGCGTGTCGCGAGCGTGTGGATGCAGGGAAGCGTCGTGCGCTCGTGGCTCCTCGAGCTCGCGGAGCGCGCATTCGATCAGGAGGGACCCGACCTGGCGAACATCAAAGGCTGGGTCGCGGACTCCGGTGAGGGTCGATGGACCATCCAAGAAGCGATCGCGCACGATGTACCGGCGACCGTGCTGGCGCATTCGCTCTTCGCTCGATTCACATCAAGACAGGACGACTCGTACGCCATGAGAGTCGCGGCGGCTCTGCGCAATCAGTTTGGCGGACATGCGCTCAAGAAGTGAAACAACCTGCGCGACGTGGCGGCGTGTGGCGTGACGAGGACATCGCGGCACTCCTCGAGCGAGCGTCTGCGCCCAGCCGGCCCGAGCCGCACGCGCTGGGTGAACGGCGGGCCGGCGTAGCCAGCAGCGAGCGAGAGGAGGGCCGCGACGTCGAGTCACACCGCACGCCGCCACGTCGCGCTGGCTAAGCGAACGTGACCGTCACAATCGCGAATCCTTTGCGCGAAGGCTTGCGGCTTGCTCGCACGCCCGAGCCGGCATGTCTCGTGATATTCGGCGCGTCGGGCGATCTCACGGCGCGCAAGCTCGTGCCGGCGCTGTACAACCTGGCGTTACAGCACCTCTTGCCGGCGTCGTTCGCCGTGATCGGTTCCGCTCGGCGCGCCGTCACCGAAGACGCGTTCCGCACGGAGCTTCACGACGCGGTCGCGGAGTTCAGCCGCACCAGGCCGATCAACGAGGAGGTCTGGGCGACATTCGCACGCTCCATCCACTACGTGCCGACGCCGGACGACAGCGGATTCGACGAGCTTTCGCGCGTCCTCGCCCGCATCGATGGCGAGATCGGCGCGAACGGCAACAGGCTGTTCTATCTCGCGACACCGCCGGCCGCGTACGAGCCGATCATCCGCGCGATCGGCGCGCACGACCTGCGGGGGGCGACCGGTTGGTCGCGCGTCGTGGTGGAAAAGCCGTATGGGCACGACCTCGAGAGCGCGATGCACCTCACCAGCGTCGTCCAGGAGGTGTTCCGCGAGGACGAGGTCTTTCGGATCGATCACTACCTCGGCAAGGAGACCGTCCAGAACATCCTCGTCCTCCGCTTCGCGAACAGCATCTTCGAGCCGATCTGGACACGTCAGTACGTCGATCACGTTCAGATCACCGCCGCCGAATCGATCGGGATCGAAGAACGCGCCGGCTACTACGACAGCGCGGGCGCGATGCGCGACATCGTGCAGAACCATCTCCTGCAGCTCCTCGCGCTCGTCGCCATGGAGCCTCCGTCCGCGTTCGACGACCGCTCCGTGCGCGACGAGAAGGTCAAGGTGCTACGCGCGCTCCGGCGGATCGCGCCAGAAGAGGTCGGCGAGCTCACCGTGCGCGGCCAGTACGCTCCGGGGTTCATCGGCGGCGAGCGGGTCGTGGGCTACGGCCAGGAGACCGGCGTCGCGCCGAGCTCGCCGACCGAGACGTACGTCGCCCTCAAGTGCTTCATCGACAACTGGCGGTGGGAAGGCACGCCCTTCTACATCCGGACGGGGAAGCGGCTGCCGAAGCGTTCCACCGAGATCGCGATCCGCTTCCGCCTCGCGCCGCACCGGATCTTCACGCGGGAGGCGTCGGAAGGAGTCGATGCCAACGAGCTCGTGTTACGGATCCAACCGGACGAAGGCATCTCGCTCACCTTCGGGGCGAAGGTCCCGGTCCAGGGCCTGCGGATCCGTTCGGTGAACATGGACTTCGGATATGGCGAATCGTTCATGGTCGACGCGCCCGATTCGTACGAGACACTGATCCTCGACGCCCTCCGTGGCGACGCGACGCTCTTCACGCGCCGCGATGAGGTCGAGCAGCAGTGGGCCTTCGTCGACCCGATCCTCGCGGGGTGGCATGCCGGACGGCAGGAGCTCGCGACGTACGCCGCCGGGACGTGGGGACCCGAGCCCGCCGAGGCGCTCCTCGCGCGCGACGGCCGGACCTGGCGACGGCCGTGACCGTCATGGACGAGGCGTTCTGGGGTGCGCGCGCCGCGAGCATCGACGCCCTCGAACGCGAGCTGGCTCGCCTCCGTCGCGCGGCAGTGGCGCACGCGAGGGAGCGCGGCCAAGCGCTCGCGCGAGCGTCGGTCCTCAACCTCGTCGTCTACGCCGAGCGCGAGATACATGCGCGGCGTGCGGCGCGCGCGGTGGCGGATCTCGCGCTGCGGCACCCTTCGCGCGCGATCATCGTGCTCGGCGACCGCCGGCGCGACGGCGTGCTCGCGTCGCTGCAGCTGCACTGCCATGTTCCGCGGTCCGACGGCGCCCAGCCGGTGCTCTACGAGCAGATCCTCGCGCGCGTGCGCGGCGATTTCGACGAGCGCGTCGCGAGCGTCGTCATCCCGCTCCTCGTGCCGGACCTGCCGGTCTTCCTGTGGTGGACGGGGACGCCGCCGAGCGACGCGCGGCACGTCGACGATCTGGTGACGCTCGCGGACCGTCTCATCGTCGATTCGGCGGACTTTGCGCGCGCCGACCTCACCTTGCCGGAAGTCGCGCGCCTCGCGCGCTTCCGCGTCGGCATCACGGATCTGAACTGGGCACGGCTCACGGACTGGCGCGAGCTCATCGCGCAGTTCTTCGACGTGCCCGCCTGGCGCCCGTTCCTGAACGGCATCACCGGGATACGTGCCGGCTTCGCCGTCGATATGGACGGCCGCGACATCCACCCGTCGCAGGCGCTGCTGCTCCTTGGATGGCTGGCATCGCGCCTCGCTTGGCGCCCGGTGGAACGTCTCGCGCCCTCGGAGGCCGGCGGCGTGCTCTTCAAGATGGCGCGCTCGGACGATGCCGCGGTCATGGTCCGTCTGCGGCCACGCTTCGAGCGTGGTCTCGACGCCGGCGACGTATCGGGCGTCCGCATCCAGGCCGCGCTCGGCGGCGAGAGCGCGGAGTTCGTGATCAAACGCGCACCGGACCAGCGTCACGCGACGGCTACCGCGATCGTGGGCGGCACGGTGCGCGCCGAGCGCGTCGTGCCGCTACCGGCGCTCGGGATCCGCGAGCTGCTCGGCGAGGAGCTCACGATCGCGGGGAACGACCACGTGTACGAAGCCGCGCTCGCGACCCTGATGGCGCTGGCCTGAGCCTTGCCGCCAACGAAAGGCATGCCATCGGAAGAACGCGCCGAAGGTGGTGAGGACGCGACGGAGGGCCGGGTCCTCGCCGGCCGCTACCGCCTGAACAAACGCATCGACGAAGGCGGCGCGGGCGAGGTCTGGCAGGCTCGCGACGAGCGCCTCGACCGCGATGTGGCGATCAAGATCCTGGGTCCCAGTGCCGACGAGGCGTTCCGCGAGCGCTTCGCGGATGAGGCGCGGCGCGCGGCGTCCGTGATACATCCGAATGTCGTCACGGTCTTCGACGAGGGCCGCGACGGCGCCGACGCCTTCATGGTCATGGAGCTCGTGCGTGGGCGAACGCTGCGTGACGTCGTGGCTGACCGCGGACCGCTACGCCCGCACGAGGCCGCGCGCCTGGTGGCGCAGATCGCGGCCGCGCTCGACGCGGCGCACGAAGCGGGCGTCATCCACTGCGACGTGAAGCCTGCGAACGTCATCGTCGACCAGCAGGGCACCGCGAAGCTCACCGACTTCGGCATCGCGCGCGCGGCGCGCGGGCCACGCGAGCACGAGCTCATCGGCACCGCGCGGTACATCGCGCCGGAGCGCATCGAGGGCCGCGCTCCGACCGAGCGCAGCGATGTCTACAGCCTCGGTCTCGTCGCTTACGAGCTCATCGCCGGTCGGCCGCCGAACGCCGAGATGGAGACCGAGGATCTGCTGCGCGTCCGCCTGGACGGTCGGGCGCCGTCGCTGCGCTCGGCACGTGTCGGCATCAGCGAGGAGATCGACCGGGTCGTCGCGAAGGCGCTCGCGCGAGATCCGCAGGGCCGGTACGCGAGCGCCGGAGCATTCGCGCGCGAGCTGCTCGCGGCCTCGCAGCGCGACGACGCTACGGGCGTCCTGCCACCGGTGACGCGGCCGCTTCGCGCCCGCGGTCGGCGCGAGTTCCATGTCGACACGACGCTCGCGCTCCTGGCGATCGTCCTCGTGCTCGTCGCCACGCTCGCGATCTTCGCGTCGTTCCAGGGCCGTGCGGTCGATGCGCGGCCCACCGGCGCTCCGTCGGCATCCGCCGGCGCACACGTCACGCCGAACGTCGTCGGTAGGAGCGTCGACGAGGCGGCGCGGCTTCTCATCGCGGCGGGCTACCGGTCTCCCGTGCCGTGGCAGGTGGATCCCGCGGCGCAGGGCCAGGCCTGCACCGTCGCACGGCAGGAGCCGCAGCCCGGGACGGCCGCGCAGCAGGGCGCGACCGCGCGCCTCTTCCTCGTCGGCGGCAAGGACTGCGGCGGGAAGTCGCAGGACTGACGCGCGTGGCGACCGGTGCGAGGACCGATACGGGCCGCGTTCGTGACGGGAACGAAGACCGCTACCTCGTCCGCGAAGAGCGCGGCGTCACGCTGCTCGCCGTCGCCGACGGTGTCGGCGGATCGAGCGGTGGTGAGGTCGCGGCGGATGCCGCGCTCGTCGAGCTCGGGCTCCGCTTTTTCGGTGCGCCGCCCGATCGCGCGACGAGCGACGCGCTCGCGGAGGCGATGCGCGATGCGAATGCCGCGGTGCTGCGGGCGGCGAGCGCATCGGGCCATCGCGACGCGGCGACCACCATCGTCGCCGCGGCGGTGCGCGCGGACCAGGCGATCATCGCCAACCTCGGCGACAGCCGGGCGTACCTGATCCGCGACGGCGCCAGCCGGCAGCTCACCGAGGATCACTCGGGCGAGATGGCGCACGCGATCACGCGTTTCGCCGGCGACGTGCGTGGCATCCAACCGGACATCTACGTCGAGAGCCTGCGTCCGACCGACCGGCTCCTGCTCTGCAGCGACGGTCTCACGCGCCACGTCACGCCCGAAGAGATCGCGAAGGCGGCGAGCGGTGAGGACGTGCGCGTCGCGGCGAACGCGCTCGTCGACCTCGCGAACGCCCGCGGCGGTCAGGACAACATCACCGTCCTCGTACACGCGCCCACGCGCGCGCCGACGGTCACGAGCACCGCGGGCCGCGCGGTCGCATTCATCGTGTTCGCGCTCCTGATCCTCGTCACGATCGGCGGCGCGGTCGCGGTCCTCTTCGCGGCGAGCTCCGTCCCGCCGGCTTCTTCGGCGCGACCGAGTCCCCTCACCGCGTCGCCCACGGCGAGCGAGTCCGTGACACCGACACCGACGCCGTCCCCGACGTCGGAACCGTCGCCGACGGCACCGCCGCCGAGCGCGAGCCCCTAGAGCCCGAGTCGGTCGAGCAGTCGACGCGCGGACGGCAAGCCGATCGCGACGGCGACGGCGAAGAGCAGCACGGCGGTCTCGACGATCCACGCCGCCGCGACGGTCGCCGACGTCAGCGCTCCCGCGCTCACCGGCGTCGGACATGAGTCGGTCGGATAGAACGCCGGGTCGTACTGCCACGTCGGCAGGATCGCGTAGAGGCTCCCGAGCTCACCCGGGATCGGCAGGCCGGAGACGTACGGATAGAAGATGACGAACGACGCCGCGGCGATCCCGACGAACACGAGCACCGCCTTCCGCCGGCGCTCCCACAGCCCGCCAAGCACCGCGGCGAGGGAGAGGAGGTAGAACGGCAGCACGGTGAAGAAGTGGTAGAAGAACAGGACGCGTGAGATCGGGATCCACGCGAGGTATTGCGCGAGCATCGCGAGCGACAGCAGCGCGAGCGAGTGCGACCGCGCGCGGACCGCGAGCGCGACGATGAGCGCGGCCGCCGGCAACGCCGCCCAGAAGAGCACGATGTTGCCGGCGTCGTAGATGTACCCGTTCGCGCCGCCGCCGCTCGCGCCGAAGTACCAGTAGACCGGTTTGAGATCGAGCGGCCAGCTCCACCAGGGCGAGCCCGCGCAGTGCGGGGCGGTCAGGGAGCTGTGGTACCAGTACATCTGCTGCGTGAGCTCCCACAGATTCCAGCCGTACGGCGCCGTCTTGCCGCCGAACCAGCTCGCGTAGCTACCGAGGTAGATGAGGAGCGGGATCACCGCGAACGAGACGAAGAGCAGCGCGGCGCCACGTCCCCGGCCGGCGAGAAGATCGAGCGGTCCGCCGGTCCCGGGCCGCCCGCGTTCGTACGCGAGCGCGGTGACGCCGACTGATAGCACGAAGACGCCACCCAGGGTGTAGGCCGCGGCCCACTTCGAGGCGAGGCCGAGCCCGAGCAGCGCTCCCGCGATCACGAGGTCGGCGGCGGCGGAACGCCGGGGCCGGTGCGCCGCGACGATGAAGTACCACCCGGCGACGATGAACGTCGCGACGTAGATGTCGTTCATGCCGATGCGCGCCTGCGCGAACATCGATCCGCACAGCAGCACCGCCGCGCCGACGAGCCACGCCACGGCCGGCGAAGCGAACAGCCGGCGCGCGAGTAGCACGAGGAAGAACGCGAGGATCGCGCCGAGCAACACGCCCGGCAGGCGCCAGGCAAGAGCGTGGCGTCCGGTCTCGATGAGGTCGGCGCCGCCGGGGCCCGCGACGAGCAGCTTGTCGTCGTCGTTGTCGAACGCGAGGAGTGAGCCCGACACCGGTATCGCGGCGAACGGCGAGGCGCCGTGCACTTCGACGACCACGACGCGGCCCTCCGCGAGGGCGTAGAGGAACTGCGTGCGCGGCACGACCACCAGGGCGGTCGCGCCCGACCCGAAGGTGCCGGTGCGCGCGTTCGCGAGCGGCACTGACTCGCGCTGGCCGTTCGGCAGCTCGTACACGTCGAGAGCCGGTGTGTCCGTGCGCGCGACGAAGAGTCGGTTCGGCGCCTGCGCGTACGCGATCGCGCGACCCGGGCCGCCACCCGGAAGCAGTCGCGTCTCGTTGCCGGTCGCGGGATCGAGGACGTGGACATCGCCGTGCGCGTCGAGGACATAGAGCTCGGTGCCGTCCGGGTTGGATGTCACGCTCGCGGCGCCCAGCTGCGAGACGACCGGCGCCGCGTCGATGGCGGTATAGACGGCGACGCCCGACGCGGTGGCGACGACGACGCGGCCGCCGGATACGAACAGCGCCGTGACCGGGCCGCCGACCGGAAGTCTCGCGCGCGGAGTCACGAAGTTGCTCGGCGGCTCCGTCACCGGGCTCTGGAAGAGTTCGGTGTCCGTCGCCCAGAGGATGCGCGAGCCGTCGAGGACCAGGGCACGCACACCGAGCGCGCCCTTCATCACGTCGCGGCTCACGGCGCTGTCGCGCGCGCGAAGGGTGATGACGCCGTCGGACGTGGCGTACGCGCGGGTGCCGTCGGGACCGACGGCGAGGGCCACGGCGTTCGCGCCAGGCGCGGGCTCGTGACCGACGACGCGATCGTCGCCGAACGCGAGGATGCCGAGCGCCATGATCTCTTTCGCGAGATGCGGGTGCGTCCACTCGTACGGATCGCGCTGCGCGAGGAGCTCGAACGCGGTGCGCGCGTGATAGACCTCGTCGAAGTACATGTCGCGCGGGTGATCGAGCCGGTAGCCGCGCGTCACGAGGACGGCGATCGCGACGAGCAGGGCGATCGAAAGGTCGCGGCGCGTCGGCGCATGTCCCGTCGCGAGCGCCGCCGGCAGGCGCCAGGCAGCGCGCGGCTCGGCGTCGGGCGCCGGCGCCGCCGGAAGGGAGACATCGAGCGACGGCTCGAGGCGCGCCTCGCCACGGAGGAGCCGCCACGCGACGAGCCCGGCGGTGCCGAGCATGAACAGCGCGAGCACGATCTGACCGGTGCGCGAGAAGAGCGTCGACTCGAGCCATGGCGGCGACTTGAGGTCGTTCTGCGCGTAGCGCGTGAACGCGAAGTACAGCGTCACCGCGAAGCCGAGCGAGAACGCGACGTACGGCCAGAGGAGGCGCGCGCGCACCGCGGCGAGCGGGAGCAGCAGGACGAGCGCAGGGAACAGGTATCGCTCGTGGGCGCGCGTGGGCAGGAAGTAGAAGGCGCAGGCCGCGAGCGTGCCCGCCGCGAGGAACGTCGCGGTGTCGCGGCGCCACCACAGCGGGACGCACGAGCCGAGCAGCCCCGCGACCAGCAGAAGCGTCCCGATGCCGACGTACGCGGCGTCGGGCTGCCAGAAATCGGCGGCGATCGACCACACGTTGAACGCGAACAGCGATGTGTAGGGATAGGTCTCGGATGCTTTCTTCACGAGGTCGACGAGCTCCGCGGGCCCCGCTTTGAACGGCGCACCCAGCGCGAGCGCGGTGACGACGCCGGCGAGCGCGACGCGCCCGAGCGGCTGCCAGCGTCCGTACCGGATCAGCTCGATGAGCACCGCGCCGGCGATCACGACCGCGCCGATGCCGAACTGCGGCTTCACCATCGCGGCGAGCGCGGCGAGCGCACCGGCCGTCGCCCAGCGGCCGCGTCCCGCGGCGACGAGCGCCGCGAGGAGGGGCAGCGATCCGACGGCGTCGATCTGCCCCCAGTACGGGCCGGCGAAGATCGCCGCCGGAGAGAGCGACCACAGGCCCGCGGCGAGGATCGCGCTCCCGCGACCGGCGTGACGCCACGCCAGCGCGGCCGCTCCGACGGCGATCGCGACGTCCGCCGGGATGCTCGCGGCCTTCACCGCGAGGCGGAGCAGCTCACCATCGAAGACGGCGCCGAACAGCCAGAGGACATAGAGATAGGCCGGCGGGTAGTCGCTGAAGTAATCCGGCGCATAGAAGCCGCCGGGCCCGACCTGGACCAGGTGCTCGGCCCACGCCTGGAACGTGCCGACGTCGCTGGGGAAACCGGGCGAGCGCAGCGTCAGCAAGCGCAGCGCGACACCGAGGGTGATGAGGCCCGCCGTAGCGAGGTTCGTGCGGCGGTCGTCGCGCACGGTCAGCTCCGTCTCGGTCACTGCCAGTAATCGAAGCGCGTGATCGCGATCATCGCGTAGAGGTTGATCACGACCGACACCGTCACGACCGCGACGAAGAGCCACGACGGGCGCGCGCGCCAGGTGGCACCGCCGCGTGCGTCCCCCACGAGCGCGAGCGCGACGAGGAAGGGCTGCGCGTCCATGGAGAAGCGATAGCCGAACTGCTGGAAGCCGACGGTGCCGTGGAAGATGTCGGGCACGAGCGCAAGCAGCGCGGCGAGCGCCACGGCCGCGGTGCCCGCGTCACGACGCAGGCCGCGGAGACCCGCGAACAGCCAGAGGAACGCCGGCGTCGTCAGGAAGAGCGCCGTGCCGATGCCGCGCGGCCGCAGGAAGAACGGCGTTCCTTCGACGAGGTCGGGCGGCTCGAGGAAGATCGCGTAGATGTGGCGCGGCAGGTAGAACGGCGAAAAGAGTCCACGGGTGAAGAAGACGTCACCCTGCGTGAGCTGCACGTATCCGGCGTCGAACACGGATCCCCACCGCAGCAGGTTCCAGCCGACGTAGACGAGCGCGAACGGCGCCCCGCCGATCACGACGCCCCCGAGCGTTCGCAGATACGGCGTGCCGGCGCGCCGCGCGAGGAGCAGCGCCAGCGCCGGAGCGGCGGCGGCCACGGGGAGGCGCGCCAGCGCCGCGAGCCCGATGCAGACACCGATGACCCACGCGCGCTCGCCGCGAGCGGCGAACAGGAGGGCGGCGCAGAGAAACGGCATCGCGACGGCGTGCGCCGCGAACCACGCACGTCCGTCGACGCTCGAGAAGAACAGCGTGGTCCCGCACATCGAGAGGAGCGCTCCGGTGATCGCCACGCGGCGCGGCGCTCCGAACGCGCGCAGCGCGAGATACAGGATCCCGGCGGAGACGCCGCCCGCGACGCGCGAAACGAGCACCTGCGCGAGCGCGGTCGGCAGCACCGCCGCAAGCGGCATCGCGAGGATCGCCGGTAGCGGTGGATACACGACGCACCACCGCGCATCGCCGCAGGGGACGAGCTCGTTGAGCCAGGGCGGCGCTTCACTTACCCACCACTGTCCGTGCAGGAGCGCCTGCGCGAGACGTCCGTAGTAGTCGTAGTCGGTAAGAAGTCCCGACCCGGCGACGAGGTACGCCACGGCACCTGCGGCCGCGAGCAGGGTCGCGATCCTGCGGTCGCTCCAGGTCATCCCGACGCAACACGCTAACCTTGCGCTGCGTTGTCCGCACGACTCGGGAGCCTCTCGTTCTTCTTTCCGGCGCTCAACGAGGAAGATCACGTGGAGGCCGTGGTGCGCGACGCGCTGACGGTGTTGCCGCGCTTCGCCGACGACATCGAGGTCACGGTGATCGACGACGGCAGCACCGACCGGACCGGAAAGATCGCCGACGATCTCGCGAAGGCGGACCCCCGTGTGCACGTCGTCCACCACGGCGCGCGTCGCGGTTATGGCGGCGCGGTGCGCTCCGGCCTGCTGTCGGGGACGAAAGAGTTCATCTTCTTCACCGACGGCGACCGGCAGTTCGACATCGCGGACCTCGGGCGCCTGACGGCCGTCATCGACGGGGTCGAGGTCGTGTTGGGCTATCGCCTGAAACGTCAGGATCCGCCGCGAACGCGCTTCGTCGCATGGGTCTACAACCGCGTGATCCGCGTCCTGTTCTTCGGCGGCTTCCGCGACGTGGACTGCGCGTTCAAGCTCTTCCGCCGCGAGGTGTTCGAGCGGGTGCCGCTTGCGAGCGTGCGCTCGAACGGCGCGTTCTTCTCAGCGGAGATGCTGATCACGCTGCGGCGCGCAGGCGTCCGTATGCGGGAGGTCGGCGTGCCCCATTACCCGCGCAGCGCCGGCAAGGCAAAGGGCCAGCAGCCGAAGGTGATCCTGCGCGCGATCCGCGACCTGTTGCGCCTGCGCCTGCGGCTCTGGGGGCTGCGGGTCTAGCTCAATCGCTCAGGACTGGTGGGCTCGCTCCTCGCGGCACGCTCGCTTCGCTCGCTGAACAGGGCCCCTCCCCCTGACCGCTCGTCGCTCGTCGTTCTAGCTGGTACTCGGACCCGGCGGGTCGTCGGGGAGTGTCTGGATGAACTCCTTGAACACCGCGATGTTCTCGTCGTCCTCGCTCTCGGCTGAGATCGCGGAGCGATCGAGGACCGTGTCCGACACCAGGATGCGCGCGTCGCAGCGGACCGCGAGCGCGATCGCATCGGACGGCCGGCAGTCGATCTCGACCTCGCGCTCCCCGAACTGCAAGAACAGGCTGCCGTGGAACACTCCGCCCCCGCTGTCGTCGGCGACGAGATCCTTCACGACGATGCGGGTGATCTCGACGCCGAGCTTCGAGAGCACGTCCATCATCAGATCGTGCGTGAGCGGACGCTCGCTCGCGATGCCGGCGATGCGCGTCGCGATACTGTGCGCCTGGTCGGGTCCGATCCAGATCGGTAGGAGACGGTTGCTCTCCTTCGCCTGAAGGAGGACAACGTGCTGACCCGTGAGGACATGCACTCGGACCGACTCGACCGTACAGGGGACGAGCATCGCCCTAGGCTACCTCCACCCCGCCCGCGGTCGCCTGTTTGCGCGTCAACCGAAACGCACGCGGCGTGCCGTATCGGCGCGCCGGAAGAACACCAGAAGCACCAGCCCCGCCGCGAAGCCGAAGATGTGCGCGAAATACGCGATCTGCTGCGTGGCTGCGTGACCCGTGAGGCGGAGCTCGGCGACACCCTCGATGACCTGAAGCACGATGAACATCCCGATGACGATCAGCGCGGGCAGCTCGACGATCGTGATGAACAGCCCGAGGAACACCAGTGTCGACACGCGCGCGGTCGGGAACATGATGAGATACGCGGCGAGCACGCCCGCGATCGCGCCCGAGGCGCCGACCATCGGCGACGGCGAGACGAGACCCTGCCCGATCGCCGCGACGACGCCGCACAGCAGGTAGAAGACCAGGTACGGCGCGCTCCCGAACCGGTCTTCGACGTTATCGCCGAAGATCCAGAGATAGAGCATGTTCCCGAGCACGTGCAGCCAGCCGCCGTGCAGGAACATGTGCGACACCAGAGGCACGAACGTCGAGGGTGCGAGGTCGCCGGAGGAGATGCGCCGCGTGAACTCGGGCCAGTCGAACGAGTAGCGGTCGAAGAACGCCTCCATCGCTCCCGGCTGCCGAGTGAGGTACACGATGTAGATCCAGACGACGAGGTTCACCGCGAGGAGCAGGCGGTTGACGATCGGAGCGCTGCGTACGGGATTCGCATCCCGCAGCGGGATCAACGCACGGTGCTCGTCGCGACGATCTTCGTCCCGTGAAGCGTGTAGGCGACCCTCAGCGATTCGGAAACGTAGAAGCTCGCCGCGGGCGGCAGACCCGGCGGCAGCGCGAACCGCGCCAGCTCGCGGCCATCGCGCGTGAGCTGGACGATCAGCTTGCCACCCGAATCGAGCACGTAGATCGATCCCTGCGTGTCGATGGCCTGGACGGCGTTCGCGCGCGGCGCCGTCCCTTCCCAGCGCGGCACGAAGTCGATGCGCGAGGCGGTCGTGACGAGCGGGTTGCGGCGGAAGCGCTGCAGGTCCCCGGCGGAGGTCACGATCCAGACATCGCCGTCGACCGCGAGCGCTCGGGCCGCGTTCGGCGCGAGCGGCGTCGCGAGATACCCGATGGCCGGGCCGAAGCGAACGCCGTCGTTCGACTCGTGCTTCCACAGCTGGCCGGTCTCGCTGTCGAGGACGTACAGGTTGTTCGCGAACACCGCGAGGGCGGCGGGCGTCTTCCACTTGTCTCGTTCGGCGGGCGTCACGTCGACGACCTGATCGCCCTCGGCCCGCCACAGCTTGCCCGCGTCGTCGAGCGAGTAGACCGCGAAGTCCTCCAGCGCGAGCTGGACCGGCGAGCCAACGCCTTTGACACCGCGCTCGAGTACCGGCCCCTGTTGGACCGGGTCGCCGAAGACACGCCAGAGCCGTCCGGCGCCGGGGTCGGTGACATACAGACCGTTCACGTTCCCGATGACCTGCGCGAGCTTCGTTCCGGTCCCGAACCGCGCGAGATCGAGGATCACGCCGTCGAGGCGGTCGGTGAGGGCCGCGATGTCCGCACGTAGCGCGGCGATCTTCTCCGGGACAACGAAGGTCGAGCGGCTCGCTTCGTCCAGCTTCGCGGTCGCGCTGGCCATCCGCTCGCGCGCGCCGTCGGGGTCCGGCGGCTTGCGGTCGGCCAAACGGTGTGCCGACGCGATGAAGTCCTCCGCGTTCGCGACGGCGAGCTGGTATTCGCGACCCGCTCGGGTCGACTCGTAGTCGCGATAGGCGAGGGCGCCAACGCCGGTCGCGGCGACGAGCAGCAGCACGGCGAGCGTGGTCATGGCGCGCCGCTGCCGGCGGGACCGCGAGCGCGCGGTGTCGGCGTGACGCGGCAGGGCGGCGCCGCGCCGCGGCATGAGCTCCAGACCGACCGCCACGCTCTTCGTCGCCGCCGCGGTCACCGGCGTCGTCGCGCCGCGCAGCAGCCGCGCCACGCTCTGCCCGACGCGGTTCACCACATCCAGCCGCGATCGAATGCCGTCCGCCACGGCGACCTCGACCGGCCGCACGATCGGCGCCGGCTCCGGTGCGATGCGAACGGCCGCGCTGCCGGACTGGGCGACCTCGATGAAGATCACCGCGTCGCTGCCGACCACGCCGTCCGCGACCGCGCGATTGTGGATGTGCTCCGCCGCCGACCGCGGATGCAGCGTGACCGCGGCGCTCTTCAGCGCCTCGGCACCGAGCCCGTCGACAAGCGCGGCGCTCGCGAGGATGACCGTGTCGCCCGCCTCGATCGACTGGCGCCACACCTTCGGGAGCACATCGGCGTCCGTACCGAGCGACGTGGCCTCGCGCTTGGTGGTCCGATGGACGAAATCGGCGAGCTCGCCGGGCTCGTCGCCGGGGAGAAAGAGCCGCGCGCGGCGGACGAGGAACACCTGCGCGCCGCCGACGTGTGAGGTGTACAGCTCGTTGTTCACGATCACGGCGCACGCACACTGGAGCGTTGTCGACCCGCGGTTCTCCCGAAGCCGCTGTGTCGCGCGCCGGTTCGCCTGTCGCAGCGCACGTCGCAGCGAGACCTCGATCCCCGCGGAAAGGTCGTAGTAGTACTCCTGACGCGTCAGCTCGGCGACCTCGCGGGCGATCTTTTCGGCGGGTCCGGGCGGAGATGCCTCGAACAACAGGTAGAGCCGGCCCTTGGTGCGAAGGGTCGCGCCGGTCTCAGGCTCGCTCACGACGATCACATCCGCGCGGCTTGCCCGCACGTCAGCCGTGCTGCCGACCGTCGTGACGAAGCTCAGTTGCGGCATCGCTCGCGAGTGTCCCAGACGCGCCACCTCACGGCGAGGGCACACACCGAAGACGCGCGATGCGGCTCGCGGGCGCACGGTCCGCGAGGGCCACCAGCAGCTCGCGCTCGCGGAGTCTGATCTCTCCGGCCCACTGCGCGGTCGGCACCAGGACGACGAGGGTATCGCCGTCAGTGCGCACCGCACGCGTCGTCACGGCGTCGGCGCCAAGCACCGTCGTCGCAGCCGCGGGCCACGCGCGAACGGCGTCCGCGCGCGCCACATCCTGGTCGATCCCGAGCGTGCGCAGCGCGCTCGCGATCGCGCGCGCGATGGGTCTCATCCGACCTCGCCCCGCCGCACCGGCACCACCGCGGCGCGCTCGCGCAGCACGTCGGGAAGGGCCGTGACGATCGCGGCGGTGAGCAGGATCTGCGCGTCCTGGGGGATGGCGTTCGCGAGCGCCTCGCGCCGCGCGGGGTCCAGCTCCGAGAGCACGTCGTCCAGCAGGAAGACCGGTTGCTCTCCGACGCGGGATGCGAGCCACGCCGCCTCCGCGATCTTCAGCGAAAGCACCGCACTGCGATGCTCACCGCGCGACGCGAAAGCCGGCAACATGCGGCCGGCCGAGGTGACAACGAGATCGTCGCGCTGGGGCCCGACGAGTGACGTTCCCTGCCAGCGTTCGCGCTCGCGTTTCTCGCGCAGGACGCGCGCGTACGCGCTCGCGCGCTCGTCCAGCGTGGCGCCTTCCACCTGTCCCGCGTACGCGAGGGCCAGACCCTCGGCGCCGGTGAAGCGCTCGGTCGCGCTCACGAACGGCGCCGACAGCTCGGTGGCGAGCCGTGACCGACGGAGCGAGATCGCGGCCGAGAGTCGAATGAGCTCTCCGTCCCAGAACGCCATCTCTGCCTCGGGCAGCTCGAGCTCCTCGCGTGCGACACGTAGGAGCGCGTTGCGCTGCTCGAGCACGTGCTGAAGCTCACGCATCTCACGACGATGCGCGCGATCGATCTGTCCGAGCATGGCGTCCATGAATCGGCGGCGCGCGCTTGGCGCCGCCCCGAGCAGCTCGACGTCCTCCGGAAAGAACGCAACGACGACGAGCTCGCCGGCCGCATCTTCCGACCGCTTGGCGGCACCATCGAGCAGGTAGCGGCGCGGCCGCCGGCGTTCGCCCTCGGGGGGCGCGAAGAGGAGCGTTTCGATGCGGCGGTGGTCCTCGGCGCGATCGACCTCGGTCCGGACGCGCGCCGTGGTCGCGCCCCAGCGGACCATCTCGGTGTCGTCGCGGGCGCGCGGTGAGTCGCCGCGCGCGATGAGGTGGATCGCCTCGAGGAGGTTCGTCTTGCCGGCCCCGTTCGGTCCCACGAAAGTGGTGGCGCCACGCGCGAGCGGCAGCTCGACTTGTGCGTAGCTGCGGAAGTCCTCGAGCGCGAGGGCGGACACGCGCACGCGCTAGGCCGGGATGCGGAGCGGCATCACCACGTGGAGGTAGTCGGCGTCGCCGACGATCTTGATGACGCCCGGCGCGAGCGGCCCGCCGAGCTCGAGCGCGACCTCGGAGGCGGTCAGGCTGCCGAGCGCGTCGTAGATGAACCGCGAGTTGAACGCGATGGTGGTGTTCTGTCCCTCCACCGTCGCCTCCACCTTCGCCGTCTGGTCGCCGACCTCCGCGGCGTTCGCGCTGATGACGAGTGGCGGATGGTCCGCGGGGTTCACCTGGAAGCGGAGCATGTTCGCCGAGTCGCGCGCGAAGAGCGAGGCGAGCCGGGTGGCCTGCAGCAATTCCTCTCGCTGGGCCACGAGCCGCGTGGCGGGTTTGCCCTGCGGGATGACCTGTCGGTAATTCGGGAACTGGCCTTCGATGACACGTGAGACGAGATCCACCTCCGGTGTGTGGAAGATCACCTGGCTACCGTTCGGGGTCACGAAGATGTCCACTGGATCATCGCTGTCGTCGAGGATCCGCTGCACTTCCTGGAGGCTGCGCGCTGGGATGATGACCTCGAGCTTTCCTTCCACCTTGTCCATCAGCTTCGCGTTTCGCACGGAGAGGCGGTAGGGATCGGCCGCAGCCATCGTGATCCTGTCGCCCTCGAGCGTGGTGAGCACACCGGTGAGCACGGGTCGGCTGTCGTCGGTCGTGGCCACGAACGCGACCTCGCCGATCATGCGACGAAGCGTGGACTTGCTGACGCGAGTCGTCGGCTTTTCCGGCGCGACGGGGATGATCGGGAACTCCTCCGCGTCCATGCCCTTGAAATTCGCTTCGTACGGATCGCGCCGCAGATGCACCGTCTTCGTGCGGACATTGAGCGAGAGCTCCGTCGGGCCGGGCGGCAGGGAGTTGACAAAATCAGTGAAGAGCTTCGCCGGCACGGTGATCGCGCCCTCGTCATCGACCTTCGCGGGAACCCAGCAGTTGATCCCGACTTCGAGATTCGTGGCGGTGAGCTTCAAGCGCCCACCCTCGGTCCGAAGCAGCACATTCCCGAGGATCGGCAGGCTGCCGCGCGTCGAGACGGCCCGTCCGGCGATCTGGAGCCCGCGCGCGAGGTTCTCTTGTAGACAAGTGACCTTCAACGCGGACCCTCCGTACCTTCCCCGAAAAGATGTCTAAAGACGCCGGTACCAGCAGTAGTGGTGTGGACTATGAACGTTCCGAGATGCTGTTGTCGTGGCGCGCTCAGCCGGGCGTGCCGATCGCGAGTGTGTGCTTGATCGGGCTGAGCTGTGGACTCGGGTGGGATGGACTGGGGACCGCGAACACAGCCCGGACGGGCGATGTCACACTCCCCAACGGCCGTTGCTCTATGAAACACGGTCTTGGTGCACATGTCCACAAATGGGTGCGCTTATCCACACATTGTGCGGCCTTATCCACACCTGGATGCCGCGCTGAAACCGGCCGGAATTCCACGGGTTTTGCGCCACACCGCTCAGTCCGAGTACAGCAGCTCCCGGAGCGCGCCAACATCCCGTCGGAAATCGTCGTTCTCGGCCATCTCGCGCTCGATCTTTTCGCACCCGTGGAGGACCGTCGAGTGGTCGCGGCCCCCCAGGGCCTCTCCGATCCGCATCAGCGGTGCCTCGGTCTCCTCGCGCATGAGGTACATCGCGATCTGGCGCGGCAGGACGACCTGCTTATCGCGGGCCTTTCCCCGCAGCTGCTCGGACGGAACACCGTAGTAGCGCGCGACAGTCTCGACGATGCGGTCGGGCGACAGCGTCTTCTGGCGCGGGTTGTACAGGATGTTCTGGAGCATCTCCTGGGCGAGCTGGGTCGTGACGGGGACCGCACTGAGGGTCGCGAATGCGACGATCCGCGTGAGCGCGCCCTCGAGCTCACGGATATTCGACACGATCCGCTGCGCGAGGAAGTCGACGACCGGCGGCGGGACCGCGACCGACTGCGCCTCCGCCTTCGCACGGAGGATCGCGATGCGGGTCTCGAGATCGGGCGTCGAGATGTCGGCGATGAGGCCCCACTCAAAACGAGACCGCAGCCGATCCTCGAGCCGCTCGATCGCCTTCGGCGGGCGGTCGCTCGAAAGGACGATCTGCTTCCCCTCCTCGTGGATGGCATTGAAGGTGTGGAAGAACTCTTCCTGTGTGCCCTCTTTGCCCGTGAGGAACTGGATGTCGTCGATCAGGAGTACGTCGATGCGGCGATACCGCTCGCGGAACTCCTCGCTCTTCTGGCCGCGGATCGAGTTGATGAACTCGTTCGTGAACTTCTCGCTCGTCGCGTACGCAACGCGCTTCTTCGGGTGTCGGGAGATCACGGCGTGTCCGATCGCGTGCATCAGATGCGTCTTTCCAAGACCGGATCCGCCGTAGATGAAGAGCGGGTTGTAGCTGTGGCCCGGGCGTTCGGCGACGGAGAGCGCCGCCGCATGCGCCAAACGGTTGTTGGAACCGACGACGAACGTCGAGAACGTGTAACGGGCGTTGAGCAGCGCCGCCGCGGTCGCCTCGCGGCGGTCCTGCGCCGGCGCCATGGACGACACGGCGGTCGATCCACCGCTGGCGCTGCCGGCTGCCGCGACTGGACGATCGGAGCGCACCGACGCGGCCATCAGCGTTACGAAGCGGACGTCCACGGTGCGTCCCACGAGGTGCCGCAGCGCGTCTCGCACCTGCTGCCGGTACTTGTTCTCGAGCCACTCGCGTGCGAACGCGTTCGGAACACCGACGCAATAGACGTCGTCCTCTTCGGAGACGATCGCGGTGTCTTTGAACCAGGTGTCGTAGTTGGCTTTAGTGAGTCCGAGCTGCAGCTCGCCGAGGGCCGCGTGCCAGAGCTGCTTGAGGTTCAACGGCTCCCCTTCTCTGCGCTCGACCACAACGACGCTCCCCACAACACGATCACGCGAGATGCCGCCACACCGACGCGAAGACGAAGAAGATCCGCCCGCTGGAAGCCACGGAACAGTAGCACAGTCGCACTGATAGACTTTCTCGCACAGATAGACGATCCACTGCTCATTCATCGTCCATTTTTTTCGGGGAGAAGGGACAGTTCGTGAAGCGCACGTATCAGCCGAAGACGCGTCGCCGCGCGCGTGTGCATGGTTTTCGCGCGCGGATGAAGACGACGGGCGGCCGCAAGGTGTTGGCACAACGTCGCGCGCGTGGACGGAAGCGACTGACCGTCGCCTGAACGACCTCGCAGGCATGAACGCCGCGCGTTTGCGGCGATCCACTGATATCGCGGCCGTGCGAAAGATCGGGCGCGGCGTGCGCGATGTCGCTTTCACCGCCCGAATTCGACCCAACGACCTGAGCGTGATGCGCCTCGCGGTGTCGGCGCCGCGCACGGTCGGCATCTCGACGATCCGCAATCGCGCGCGGCGTCGCGTGCGCGAGGCTTTCCGCCAGGCGTGCGCCGCCATCGAGCCCACGCCCGCGCTGGACATCGTCGTGACGGTGCGCCGAGATGCCATCGCCGCCGATTTTTCGGCACTGCGGGCCGCGGCCGAGGCGGCCATCGGCGGCACTCGCCAGTCATCCCGATGAAGACCGTGGTGCTGGCCGCGCTGCGCTTCTACAAGACCCGCGTCAGCCCGTTCCTACCGCCCGCCTGCCGGTACACACCCACGTGTTCCGAGTACGCGATGGAGGCGATCGAGAAGCACGGCGTTCTGCGGGGCGGTTGGCTTGCCACGCGTCGAGTGGTCTCGTGTAATCCGTTCAGCCACGGGGGCTATGACCCGGTGCCGGAACACTGATGGACATCCTGACGCTCTGGAACACGCTTCTGGTCCATCCGGTCATGAACGTGACCCTCTTCGCGTATTCGATCATCCACGACTTCGGCCTCGCGATCGTGCTGGTCACGATCACCATCCGGCTCGCGCTCTATCCGCTCTACGTCACGCAGATCCGCTCGCAGCGGGCGATGCAAGAGGTCGCGCCGGCGATGGAGGAGCTCAAGAAGAAGTACGGCAAAGATCGCCAGCGCTTCAGCCAGGAGCAGATGAAGCTCTACAGCGAGCGTGGCGTGAACCCGGCGGCCGGATGCTTGCCACTGGTCCTGCAGATGCCACTTCTTATCGCGCTCTACAACTCGTTGCTGCAGCTCGGTTGCGGGCTCGGCCCTCCCCCGGGCAATCTGTGTCCTGGCCTGACGCACGACATGGTCGAAAGCTTCCGTTACGCGTTCATCTCCAATCCGATCCCGCCCGACGGGTCGCTCGAGACGACCGCGCACTGGCTGCCGTGGATCACCGAGGGCCTGCAGCACCCCGATCCATTCTTCATCCTGCCGGTGCTGGCCGGCGCGGTGCAGCTGATCGCCTCGGTGATGGCGATGCCGGTCAAACAGGTCCAGAGCGGGGACACGGCGCAGCGCATGACCCAGTCGATGGCGTACACCTTCCCGCTCATCACCGTGGTCATCGGCGCGCGGTTCCCCGCCGGCCTGACGCTCTACTGGATCACGACGACGATGTTCCAGATCGTGCAGCAGTACTTCGTGAGCGGCTGGGGACAGCTGCCGAAGTACCTGCCATTCCTGCGTGGGATCCCGACGCCCGCGGACCGCGAGCTGCATCGCCGCGAGCAGGCCGCGATCGCCGAGGCGCGGAAGGATATGAAGGACAAAGACAAGGAAGACGCGGACGACCGCGAGCCGGCGCCGACGGCGTCCGGCGCCTCGAATGGCGGTCGCCGCCGCGGACGGAGGAGGGGGAAGCGATGAGCCCACTGCGTGGGGAGGAGTTCACTGGTCGTACGGTCGAAGAAGCGATCGAGCGCGGGCTGCGGTCACTCGGTCGCAAGCGCACCGAGGTCGACATCGAGATCCTGGAGAAGGGCAAGCCCGCGAACGTCTTGGGTATGGGTGGCGAGGACGCGCGCGTCCTCTTGTCGTTCCAAGAGGACGAGCGCCCGGCGGAGCCCGATGCCGTGATCGACGAGGCCGAGGTCCCGCGGCACGCCGACTCGGTGCGGGGCCTGCGCGAGGAAGACAGCGATGAAGCATCACCCGCATTCGCGGAGGAGCTCGCGCTGGGCGCGACCGTGCTGCGCGAGCTGCTGGGCGCGATGGGCGTCGAGGCCGAGGTGACGCTCGAGGATCGCCCGGGGCTGGAGGGCGTCGACGTGCTGGGCACCGATCTCGGCGCGCTCATCGGGCGCGGCGGCGAGAACCTCGTCGCGCTGCAGCAGATCGTGAGCGCGATCACGTCGAAGCGAGTCGGCCGCTCCGTTCACGTCCCGATCGACATCGAAGGCTATCGACGTCGCCGGGAGGACCAGCTCCGCGAGATCGCGCAGCGCGTTGGATCGCGGGTGCGCGCGAGCGGGCAGGCCGTCACGCTCGAGCCGATGCTCGCCTATGAGCGGCGCATCGTGCACCTGTCGGTGCAAGGACAGCAGGGTCTGAAGACCGAGTCCGTCGGCATGGAGCCGAACCGCCGCGTCGTGATCAGCTCGACGGCGCCGGGCGCCCGCGGCCCGTTCCGCGAGAGCGGGCCGGGCGGGAGTGGCTTCCGGCCGAGGCCGACCGGCCCGGGCGGCGGGGGCTACGGTCCGCGACGCGGTTACGGACCGCGTCCGGGCGGCGGCTATCGACCTCGTCCCGAACGTGGCCCCTAGCCCCGTGGGGCGGTGACAGAGCGCAGCAGCGGCCGTTAGCTTCCGTGCCGTGACCGACCCGAACTGGCTACCCTCACGCGTCCGTCGCAATTTCCGGATCGATCTCTTCAGCGCCCTCGGCGCCGGCGCGTTCGTCTCGGTCCTCATCGCGTTCATGCCGGTGGTGGTCAGACGGATGGGCGGGTCGACCACCGATGTCGCGATCGTGGTCGCGGCACCGTTCATCGGGAACCTGCTCTCGCCGGTCTCGGCGTACCTGCTCGCTCATCTACCGCTCGTGCGTGTCGTCGCGGGCGCGGCCAGCCTGTCGCGCCTGGTGTTCCTGATCGCGGTTCTCCTGGCCGCGACGCCGTTCATGCTCGCGCTCACCAGCGTCGCGTTCTGGATCATCACCGTCTCGAACATCGCCGCGTACACGGCGCTGATGCAGGGGATCTATCCGGATCGCGAGCGCGCCTCCGCGATGGGTAACGTGCGCGTCGGGGCCTCGGTCGCCGGGATCGGTGCGGCGGCGCTTGCCGGCAGCTTCATCGGCGTCGTGCCGGCGCAGTGGGTTTTCGCCGCCGCGGCGCTCGTCGGGCTTCCCTGTGCTCTCGCGTTCTTCGCGATCCGCTATGACGGGCCCGCCGCGCCGCCCGCGCGCCGCCCGGCGCTCGACATCGCGCGCGGCATCTGGGCGGACCGGCGTTACCGCAAGCTGCTGCTGGCGTTCTCGATCTTCGGCACCGGGAACCTCATGAACTTCGCGGTCTTCCCGATCATGCTGGTGGACCACTTCGACGCGTCGAACGCCTTCGTGGCCACGCTCGCGATCGTGCAGTCAGCGACGCAGATCGTTGGGTATCCCGTCTTCGGCCGGCTCATCGATCGCGGCTCGACGCTACGGCAGACGCTCATCGCGACGCTGCTCACGATCCTGGTCCCCATCGGCTACCTGGTGGCGCCCGGCACCTGGGCGCTGCTGCCGGTCGCCGTGCTCATCGGCGTCGGCGTGTCGAGCGGCGAGCTGACGGCGTTCACGAACATCGTGCACATGGCGCCGCGCGCGCGCATCGGCGAGTACGCGGCGGCGAACGCGTTCTTGCTGGGCGTGCGCGGCACCGCCGCGCCGTTCGTCGCGGCGGCGCTGCTGAACCTGGTCCAGCCCCAGGTCGTGCTCGTGCTCGGGACGCTGCTCATGACGACCGGCGCGCTGGTGCTCGCCCAGCTCGTGCGCGCGCCGTCGCCGCGCGCCGTCGAGGTCGTCGTCGCCGAGGCCTAGCGGAGCGGTATGCCTCCGCTGCGCATCGCGGCGGCGAAGCGGTCCGCGATGAGCTGATAGCCCGCGTCGGAGGGATGGAAGCCATCCCCGGAAACGGTGATCGTGCTCACCAGCTCGGCGCTGCCGGTGAAGAGATCGACCGCGAAGACCCGGCCCGGATATTTCGTGGTGATGGCCGCGATCGCCGCGTTGTATGCGCCGATGAGCCTGAACAGCGCCGCCTTGTCGGCGTCCTTGTACGCCGGAACGGGCCGGAGATCGGGGACGTTGCCGACGAAGATCTTCGCCTCGGTGCCTGAAACGAGCGCGTCGACGATCGCGCCGAGGTCGCTCGCGAATGAGGCAGGTTCGATGGTCGCGTTCATGTCGTTCACCGCCAGCCAGATCGACACCACGGTCGGCCGCTGCGCGAGCGCGCCGGGCAGCTGCGCGGTGCGCGCCTGCAGCGCGATCGATCCCGACACGCCGACGTTCACGAACGCGCTGCCCGGCGGCAAGAGCTGCGCGATGCGCGCGGGCCACGATCCGGTCGCGGGGTCGGTCGCGCCGACGCCGACCGTGTCGGACGCGCCGATCGCGACGTAGCGGACCAGTGCGGTCGGCGACGGCGTCGGCGTCGCGGTCGGACTCAGCGCCACGCTCGCCAGTGTGGACGCGGTCGGGGACGCGGGCGCGGCGGTCGCGGCGCGGGGCGGGGGGCCCGAGCACGCCGTGACGAGCACCGCGAGGAAGAGATACGCACGTAGCAAGGTTAGAATTGATGGTGCCTGAAGAAGGCCACACGGGGATGCGTGGTTTCGACAGGGCAGGCGACGTGAGCGTCGCGAGCCGAGGAACGCCGTTCCTCCTCGTTAATCCGAACGGCAGCCAGATAACTGGCACAAATTCCTACGCACTCGCTGCCTAGTCAGTGAGCGTCCTCCCGGTCTCCCCTTCGCGGGCCGGGAAGGGCGACGTAAGCGAAGGTGCGGTCCGCCGATCGGCCGGTAGGCGGACTCAAGATTTCCGGTCTGGGGGAGCCGAGAGCGCGTCGGTGCGCGCTGGGCTTCCCGAGAAAAAAAACCGCCGACCACGCTCGTAGAAGCGCTCACTTCAACGGCCTTGGACGGGGAGTTCGACCCTCCCCCATCTCCACAGGAACGAGGAGTCGTGTGCGGGTGCTTGCACCCGCAGCACGGCGACGATGTTGCGCCTCGTCATCCTTTAGCGTGCGCCGAACCAACGGAAGGGGACCTGCCCCATGAAGGCGCTCGAGTGGCTCCTCGCGGCCGACCCGGCGGTCCGCTGGCAGGCGCTGCGCGACCTGACCGATGCGTCGGCCGAAGCGGTCGCCGCGGAGCGGGCCCGCGTTGCCACAGCGGGCTGGGGCGCGCGCCTCTTGGCGCTGCGGCGTGAGGATGGGCTGTGGGACAGAGGCACGCCGGATACGGAGTGGATCACGCTGCTCGCCCTGGTGATGCTCCGCGACATGGGCCTCGACGTTTCGAGCGAGCAGGCGCGGAACGCGGTCGCCCTCGTCCGCGACAACGCGACATGGCACAACCCACGAGCCCCTTGGAACGGCAGGCCGGTGTTCGCGGGCGAGGTCGAGCCGTGCATCAACGGACGCGTCGTGATGGTCGGCGCGTACTTCGGCCAGGACGTGACGGGCATCGTCGAGCGGCTGCTCGGCGAGCAGATGGCCGATGGCGGGTGGAACTGCGAGCAGGAGAACGGCTCGACGCGCGGCTCGTTCCACACGACGATCAACGTCCTCGAGGGCCTGCTGGAGCACGAGCGCGCGACCGGCGGCTCGGCCGAGGTGACCGCGGCGCGTGAGCGTGGGCAGGAATATCTGCTCGAACGCCGGATGCTGCGCCGGCTGTCGAGCGGCGAGCTGATCGATACGGCCTTCACGCTGTTCTCGTTCCCGACCGGCTGGCACTACGACGCGCTGCGCGGGCTCGAGTACCTGCGCGCAGCGGGTGTGACGCCTGATGCGCGCGTGGCGGAGGCCATCGAGCTGGTCCGCTCCAAGCGCGACGTCGACGGCCGAGTGCCGCTCGAGAACCCACACCGGAGCGAGATGGTCGACGCCCGTCTGCGCGATCTCGAGTTCGGCCTGGACGAGCGCGAAGGCCGGCCCAGCCACTGGAACACCCTGCGCGCGATGCGCGTGTTGGATTGGTACGAGCGCGGCCGTTAGCGTCCTCCTCGGGACCGCTCGCACGCGCGACGGCCTCCAGCTGCGCACGCTGCGATGGCCAGCGGCCGGCGTCGCGCGCGCGTATCTCCTTCTCATACATGGGATCGCCGAGCACGCCGGGCGCCATGGGCACGTCGCTTCGCGGCTTGCGTCGGCCGGGATCGAGACGTACGCGTTCGACCTGCGCGGCTTCGGCGCATCTGAAGGTCCCCGCGCGTACGTCGACCGCTGGTCGCGGTATCACGACGACGTCGAAGATCGGCTGACCGCGCTCCGCAGCGAGGCCGGCGGCCAGCCGGTCGTTCTCTACGGCCACTCCATGGGTGGGCTCATCGCGCTCGGCTATGTGCTCGCGGATCCGCGGCGTCCGGATCCCGATCTTCTCGTTCTATCGGCGCCGGCGATCGCGTCGGCCGGGGGCTGGAGACGGCCCCTCGCGGCTGTGCTCGGCCGCGCTCTACCGCGTCTGGAGATCGCCAACCGCCTGCCGCCCGGTGGGCTCTCGCACGACCCGCAGATCGAGCTCGCGTATCGCTCCGATCCACTCAATGTGCACCGAACGACGACGCGCCTCGGCATGGAGCTTTTCCGCGAGCAGGCGCGCGTCCAGTCGCGCTTGACCCGGACCGACGCACTCCCGATCCCGACCTACGTGCTGCACGGCGGTGACGACCCGGTCGTGCCGGTCTCGTCCAGCGCTTCGCTCGCCCGACGCGAGAACGTGACGCGCCGCGTGTATCCGCGACTGCGTCACGAGATGCACAACGAGCCCGAGGCGGACGCGGTCATCGGCGACACGATCGCGTGGCTCGAAAGGTCGCTCGTCAAGCCCTGACCACGGATCCGTATCCGTGCCCGCGCGCGCCGGTTAAGTCAAGCGGCTGCTCGAGCCGCACGCAGCGCTACGGGCTGCAGATACTCGTCGACGCGCGAGCGCACCCACCAGGCGTGCGACTCGCGCCGCTCGCGAGGCGTCGTGAAGCGATAGAGGTAGAGCGTGGCGCGGACAAAGCGCGGCCGCGCGCCCGCGAACGGGTCCCTTCGGAGGAGACGCAGCGTCGGCGGGTCCGCCTCGAGGAGCTTCACCACCAGGGGAACGAACCATTCGTGGTACATCGGCGAGGACATCGCCGCGAACCACATGAGCCAGTCGAGTCGCAGGTGGTACGGCGCGTACTGCGGTGGCCGCCGCCGCACGTCGCCCGGCTTCGCTTTGAACTCGTACTCGCGCCACGCCGTGCTCGGCGTGAGCACCGGCTCATCCGTTCCCTCGATGACGACCTCGTACCGCTCCTTGGTGATCGAGCCGAAGGCCCCGTAGGTGTTCACCAGATGGAGCGGATCGAAGCTGGTGTTCATGAGCTGGTGTCGCGAGAGAAGGTTGCGCGCCGGCCGGTAGCTGAGGAGGACGATGACGATCGTCACGCCGACGACGAGCCACTGGTGCCACGGCTCGGCGCTGAGCTCCGGTCGCGCGATCGGCAGGATCCGCCCGAGCGCGGCGTCGTCCAGGCTCGCCACCGCCAGCGTCATCGTGAGGACGTTCAGCCATGAGAAGTTGCCGCTGAGGATCAGCCAGCTCTGCGTCGCGAGGATCACGAGGCCCGCGACGCCGGCGATCGGCTGCGGGAAGAACAGGAAGAATGGAACGACGAGCTGCGCGAAATGGTTGCCCAGGACCTCGACGCGATGCAGCCGCTTCGGAAGATGGTGGAAGTACCAGGACAGCGGGTTCGGCATGGGTTGCGTCTCGTGGTGGTAGTAGAGACAGGTGAGGTCGCGCCAGCACCGGTCGCCGCGGATCTTGATCAGGCCCGCGCCGAACTCGACGCGGAAGACGAGCCAGCGGACCAGCCAGATGAGCGCGAGGGGCGGCGTGGTCCACGCCGGGCCCAGAAAGATCGCGAGGAATCCGGTCTCGAGCAGCAGCGTCTCCCAACCGAACGAATAGAAGGTCTGCCCGACGTTGACGATCGAGAGGTAGAAAGCCCACAGCACCGCCCACAGCAGCATCGTGAGCGGGAGCGGCCACGCGTCCGGCAGCCCGACGAGCGCCACCGCCGCAAGCGCCACGCCGCTCCACGCGACGGCGGCAAAGAGGCGGTCGGAGTAGCGAAAGTGGAACAGGCTCGGCGCGCGCCGGAATGGGACCGCCCGCACGTATGCCGGTACCGGCAGGAGGCCGCGCTCGCCGAGGAGCGGCGCGAACTGACGCGCGGCGACCAGGAACGCGATGACGTAGATGCCGGCGAGCGCGCGTTGGAAGACGAGACGCGCGAGCCAGTAGTCAGGCGCCTCGAGACCGGTCACCGCGCGACATCATCGCGCGCGTCACCGAAGCACGCTCCGCTATCTCTTGCGGCGGACCGCCGTCTTCTTGCGGGCGGATGTCGACCTCTTCGAGCTGACCACCTTCTTACCACCGCGCATCCCGCGCTTGGTCCGCACGCGCTTCAGCGGTCCGGCGCGCCTCGCGATCTCATCGTCCTTCGCGACCTCGATCCCATCGCGCTTCGCCGCCGCGAGCACCTTGCGCCGCGCCTTCTCCTTGGCCGCGACGCTCTCGAACGCGGTCTGGTTGAAGCGCGCGATCGCGTTGCGGACGTGTTCCTCGTCGTGGATGGGTAGGTGCTCGCCACCTGCTTTGTCGATGTACGCGAAGTTCTTCGACGCGATGTGCTTACGTCCTGTTTCGGTGAGCTGTGCCACTGGCATCCCCCTTACGCGTGCTGGCGGCCGAAGAGCTCGGCGCCGCTGGCCACGAGACGCAATTCGTCTGGTTCCACCTGGCCGATCTGCTCGGCGTCGACGTCGAGCAGCTGGCCGCCGCCGGCGATGCGCTCGAGTGCGCCACCGCGTCGCACGACGACCCCGCGGAGCTTCTCCGTCGTCTCCTCGATCCTGACCTCCTCGACGGTGCCGATCTCTTCCCCATTCGCGTCGCGCACGCGCATTCCTCTGCGGATCTCGGGCTCGTGGACGTGCTCGATCGGTTCCCGCGGCACCTTCGGAGTGGCGTCGGCATACCCGCGGGGCAGGAGATAACCCGCCGCGGGGTAGGCGTACACCGCCGGGGCGACCCAGTCGACCGGCGGGGGCGAATAATCGGACGCCTCGTAACGCGCGAGCTCGTCGAGCTCTTTCTTCGTCAGGTTGAGGATGACGTCGTCGCCTTCGCGCTTCGCGGCCTCGATCGACTCGGGTGAGACGACCGCCTCGTGGCCGAGAAGGCCCCCGGTCGCGATGACGTACCCGATGATCTGATTCGACTTGGGGTCCCAGATCGCTTTCTTGACCTGTCCGGCCCCGTGGCCGTCCTTGGTCCGGACCCGTGCCCCGAGATCGATACGCATGGCGGCCCTCCTGCTATTTGGCGACCGCCGGACCTCCCGCATAGCGAGTGCCAGCCCAGGGCCGCAGCGCGACGACGACGGCGACCAGGACGACCGCGGCACCGAG
>WNGI01001568.1_pt1 | contig 28957 bp, 32 predicted proteins | sample 5400621 | NCBI WGS metagenome assembly WNGI01 (sample SAMN13153374, study PRJNA577476) | soil metagenome | isolation source: 20 cm soil or saprolite under Garry oak tree replicate 1 | place: USA:California | collected 2016-06-15
CGCACAGCCTCGTCCCAGTCACGTTCGAGGTTGGCGACCCACGCCCGCAGGGTCAGCGCATAATGCTCGCGCAGCGATTCGACGTCGCGGACCTCGAAGCCGGCGCCCTCGATCGCGCTCACCATGACGCCGATCGGTTCGAGCTCGCCGTCCGGGAACACGTACCGGTCGATGAACGACGTCTTGGAGAACTGCGGCGGATCGCCCGGACGCCGGGAGATCGCGTGGTTGAGTAGCCGCCCACCGGGACGCAACAACGCGAACAGGTCCGCGGAGTAGGTCGGCAGCATCGCGTGCCCGACGTGCTCGGCCATGCCGATGCTCGCGATCGCGTCGTACTGCCCGTCGCGCACGTCGCGGTAGTCCTGGACGCGGATCTCGACGAGCTCGTCGAGGCCCTCGTCGGCGACGCGCTTACGGGCGTAGTCGGCCTGCGCGTTCGACAACGTGATGCCGACCGCCCGAACGCCGTACGTGCGGGCGGCATGGATGACGAAGCTGCCCCAGCCACACCCGACGTCGAGCACTCGCATGCCGTCGGCCAGGCCGAGCTTGCGAGCAACGAGGTCGACCTTGGCGAGCTGGGCGTCCTCGAGAGTGCCGGACACGCTGTCCCAATACGCGCACGAGTACGTCATGGACGGCCCGAGCAGGATCGCGTAGAAGTCGTTGCCGACGTCGTAGTGGTGGGCGATTGCGTCCGCGTCGCGCCGCACCGAGTGCCGGCGTCCGGACAGCTTCGCCTCCTCGACCGGTGGACGCGGCGGCGGCCCGATCACACGCAGCTGCAGCGCGGCCCGGACGATGGCGCGCCTGAGCTCGGCGTCGATCACCACGCCGGGCCCTGCCTTCGGATCGGACGCCCGGCCCACCTCGGCGAGCGCCTCGAACAGATCGCCCTCGATCTCGACGTCGCCCGAGACGTAGGCCCGCGCGAAGCCCAGCTCGTTCGGCGCCCAGACCAACCTGCGCAGGGCACGCCGATGTTTGATGGTCAGCTGGACGGGTGCGTCCGCGGGGCCGATCTCACTGCCGTCCCAGCAGCGCAAGCGGATTGTGGGTTCGCCGCCGAGCGCGGCGCGTAGCAGTGGCTGCAGGGTCTCGGCAGCACTCATCGCGCATCATCCCCTCGTGTCGTGCCCACACGATCGTCCGGGCGGAGGCCGGGCGTCAACGGAACACCATGCCGACCGAAACGCCGATCGCCGCGGCTCCGATTCCGGCAACCAGGCTCAACGCGACGTTCGCGACAGCGTAGAACCGGGCGCCCTCGCCGGTGAGCCGGATCGTCTCGTAGCTGAACGTGCTGTACGTGCTGAGCGCTCCGCAGAATCCCGTCCCGACAAGGGCAGCGACCTGCGGATCGACACGGGACGCGGCGCCGACCAGCACACCGAGCACGAGACTGGCGACCACGTTGACGATCAGCGTGCCCCACGGGAAAGCCGACTCGTGCCGCGACTGGACGGCCCGGTCGGTGAGATAACGCGCGGGCGCGCCGACCAGCGCGCCGAGCGCGATCATCAGCGCGATCACTCGGCCCGGCCTGGGTGGACGATCTCGACGTCCTCGACGGTGGCGACGCCGCGTACGTCGAGCTCGTCCAGCTGCGGTAAGAACGCGGCAATCTTCTCGGCTGTGTCGACGATGACGATCATGACGGGCAGATTGCCGAGCAGGCTGAGGATGCGGCTCGTGTGCACCCGACTGGACGCGCCGAAGCCCTCGATCCCGCGAAACGCCGACGCCCCGGCGAGCCCGGCCGAATGCGCGCGCTTGATGATCTCGGGGCACAGCGGCTTGTGATGCCAGGTGTGGTCCTCGTCGATGATGATCGTCAGCCGCTTGGCCGGTCCGGACAGGCTCATCGCTCACCTCGTCGCATACGGGCATCCATGACGACCCGGCCGGCGAGCTGCGCCAGCGCGGTACCGATCCACACCGCCAGCATGCAGCCGATCGCCGATGCCGTCACGTACAGCAACGCGACGCCTGCGCGGTGCGCCCGCAGGAGTTGCTCGGTCTCGACGGAGAACGTCGAGAACGTCGTGTAGCCCCCGAGCAACCCGATGCCGAGGAACGGCCGGGCAAGGCGATGCGGCGACGTCAGCTCGAGCAACAGCACCATCAGCATGCCGATCGCCAGGCAGCCGGTCACGTTGACCGTCAGCGTCGACCACGGAAACTGCCGATCGGTGTGCGGCATTGCGACGCCGATGCCGTAGCGCGCCTCGGACCCGGCGACCCCGCCTGCAGCTACCGCAGCGATCACCGCCGCCTGTGCTCGGCGCTCCACGCGTTATTCGGCGTCGATGGCGACCGGATGGCCGGCGACGACCAACGGGGCGTCGTCGGGCAACGAGCGCTTGACCACGGCGAGGGCGATCGGCCCGAGCTCGTAGTGCTGTACCGCGGTGCCCAGAAAGCCGACGGCGCGCCCGTCGAGCTCGACCGGGGTGCCGGCGGGTGGCAGCTCGTCCGTGTCGCCGGACAGGTGCAGCAACACCAGCCGGCGCGGTGGCTTGCCGAGGTTCTGGACGCGGGCCACCGTCTCCTGGCCGCGGTAGCAACCCTTGTCGAGGTGCACGGCCTCGCCGATCCAGCCGACCTCGTGCGGGATGGTGCGGTGGTCGGTCTCCAGGCCGAGCCGTGGATGCCGCGCCGCCACGCGCAGCGCCTCGAAAGCCAGCATGCCGACGGGTGCCGCGCCTGCCGCGTGCAGGGCGTCGAGGGTCGACGACACGGACACGCGCGGCACGATCACGTCGGCGCCCACGGCGGTAAGTCGGACGAATCCCCCGCCCGGCAAGGCGATCGCCCGCTCGCGAGGGTCGGGCAGACCGGCCGCTCGCAGAACGTCCGCAGTGGACGGTCCGGCCACGGTGAGCACTGCCCAGTCGGCCGAGACGTCGGCCGGCTCGACTCGCTTGAGGAAACGCATCTTCTGCAGATACCCGAGGACTTCGGCGGCGGTGCCGGGCTCGACGTCGAGCCACACCCGGCCGTCGAGCTCGGTGATCTGCCAGTGCTGCTCGACATGCCCGTGCGGCGAGAGGACGAGCGCCTCGGTGGAGTCGCCGTCGGCCAGGTCGGCCACGTGCTGCGAGCAGATCGTGTGCAGCCAGGGCAGGCGATCCTCGCCGGGCACGATCAGCACGTCCCGGTTGGACCGGTCGATCACCCCGGCCGATGTCGCCAGCGCGCGCTGCTCGCGGAAAGGGTCGCCGTAATGCATCGGAACGCCTGCGTCGATGCCCTGCTCGCTCAGCACCACAGTCACGTCAGGCTCATCGCTTCTCGGCAGGCGTTTGTTCCGAGGTCACGCAGTCGTTGCACTGCCCGAAGACCGTGAAATGCGAGCGATCGACCAGGAAGCCCTGTTCGTCGCGAAGGCGCTCAGCGAGCTCGTCTGCCAGCGAATCCGGCGCGTCGATCACCCGGCCGCAGGTGTGGCAGACGACGTGCACGTGGTGGTCGTCAGCGGGCCGGAATGTCGGCGCGCCGTGGCCGAGATGCGTGTGCCGGACCAGCCCGAGCTGTTCGAGCAGCTCGAGCGTCCGGTAGACCGTGGTGATATCTACGCCGGGCACGGCCTCGCCGATCTGCTCCGGAGTGGCGTGGCCGAGTTCGCGCACCGCGGCCAGCACGTGATCGCGCTGCGGGGTCATCCGCAGACCGCGAGAGCGCAGTCGCGTCGCAAGATCGGTGTCGGCAGCCATTCCGTCTATCGTAAGGCGGCGTGGCGGACCAGGTGGTGGCTGTTCTGGGCGTCGGGCTCGTCGACCCGGCGGTGCCGGTGGTGCATTCCGACGACGTAGGGCTGACCCGAGGCGACGGGTGCTTCGAGGGCTGCCGCGTCCTCGACGGCGCGATCGACAAGCTCGACGCACACCTGGCACGCATGGGCCGCTCGGCCGCCGCCCTCGGCATCGACTTCGACGAGGACGCCTGGCAGGCACTCATCGCCCAAGCTACCGCCGCCTGGCAGGCGCCCGGCGAGGCGAGCATGCGCTGGTTCCTCACCCGCGGACGTCCGGGCGCGGCGCCGACCGGAATCGTCACCATCGGCCCGATCCCCGCCGCATACGCTGCCCAGCGCCGCGACGGCATCCGGGTGATCACGCTGCCCCGCGGGCTCGGGCACGACGCCTTCGACAGTGCGCCATGGCTGCTCGGCGGCGTCAAGACGATCTCCTACGCCGTCAACATGGCGGCGCAACGCGAGGCCACCCGGCGCGGCGCCGACGACGTGATCTTCGTCAGCTCGGACGGCCGCGTGCTCGAAGCGCCGACCTCGTCCGTCGTGTGGACGCTGGGCGACACGATGCACACGACGCCGCTCGGCGGCACCGGAATTCTCGCCGGCACGACCCAGCAGCGCCTGTTCGAGCGCGCCGCCGAGAACGGTTGGCGCACGGCCACCACGCTGGCCCGCGTCGACGACCTGCACGCCGCCGACGCCGTGTTCCTCACCGGTACCGTCCGGGGCCCCGTCGACGTCGTCGACATCGACGGGCGGCCGCACATGCGCGACCTCGACCTCGTCGCGACCGTCCAGAAACTCGCCGGCTTCTGACCCGACACGCCGTCAGCGAAACGGCGTTGCCGGAGCGCCGATGTGGGCCGTAGCGTGTCCGGTACACGAGGAAGGAGGTGGTCCAGAGTTGAGTACTTCTAGGACACGTGAGGTGGCTGTCCGCTAGCCGCTAGGTTCCGGACGCGAGGTATATCGCCGCCCATGGCGGCGCGCCGACCGTCGGTAAAGGTGCATTCAGGGCCTTCCCGGCGGCAGTAATACCCCGACAGCCACCCGGCCTCCGAGCCGTCGGTCCGTCCAACCGACCCGCCATGCGCGGACAGGCTCGGAGGCCGAACTATGCGCAACACGCTCCCCTGACCGCCGAGGCTGACGTCCCCGGCGCGTAATCTCCTACCCGATACTTACGTTCCCGAGCCACAGGCTCACGCGGATGAGTCGCAGCGCCGCGTCCAGTTCGCAGTGAAGGTGCCGATGACCGGCGAGGCAGTGCGTGCAGGCGAGACCGCCATGCGCCAGGTTCGCCGCATCGCCAGTCAGCTCTCCCCCGCGTCGTGGGCCGTCATCGTCGGCACCGTGCTCGCACTGGGCTACCTGGGGTGGAGTCCGCTCGCGCCCGATCTCGCGGCCCAGATCGCCCGGGCCAACGTCGTTCGCTCGGCGGGAAACGTGTCGTGGTGGACGGGCTGGTTCGGCGGCATCTCGCTGCCGACGTACAGCCTGCTCACCCCGTCGTCCATGGCGATCTTCGGAGTGCGTGCCACGGGTGTGGCCGCAGCCGTCGTCGGCGGCGTCATCAGCGCGCGGCTCGTCGGCGCGGCTCGCCGGCCCCGTGCCGGGGCGGTGGCGTTCTCGGTCGCCGAGATGGCCAACCTGCTCGACGGACGGGTCACCTTCGCCGTCGGCGTGACGCTGGCCGCCGGCGCGCTTCTCGCGGTACAGGTGCGGCGTCCGCTGCTCGCCGCGCCGCTCGCCGCCGTCGCCTATTTCGCCAGCCCGCTCGCGGGGCTGTTCCTCGGCCTCACGCTGGTGGCGGTGCTGGTGGTCGATCCGTCCAGGCGGCGAATCGCGGCGGCCCTCGCCGTGCTCCTCGCGATCCTCGGCGCGTCCATGGCATTGCTGTTCCCGGGCACCGGCGAGATGCCATTCCACCCGACGGACCTCATCCCGGCCTGCCTGTGCTGCATCGGAGTCGCGCTGTGCTGCCCCACGCGCGTCGTGCGCGCTGCGGCACTCCTGCTCATGCTGGCGTTGCCGATCTTCCTGGTGGCGCCCGGCGCCATCGGCAACAACGTGACGCGCATGGCATGGATCTGCGCGGTTCCGGTGACGGTCGCCTACTCGCCGCTGCGTCGCGGCCTGCTGAGCGTCCTGCTGGGGCTGCTCGCGATCTGGCCGACGGCCGACCTCGTGCAGCAACTCTCCGCGACACGCGACCCGTCGACGACCGCCACGTTCTACCGTCCGCTGCTCGCAGCGCTGGCCGACGAGCAGTCCGCCGCTGGTGCCGCCGCGGTCGGCCAGCGGATCGAGGTGCTCGACCCGGTCAACCACTTCGCCACCGTCTACCTCGCCGACCGAGCTTCGCTCGCACGCGGCTGGGATCGTCAGGCCGACGTCGCCAACGACCCGATCTTCTACCGCGACGACGCGCTCAACGCCGCGACCTACCGGACGTGGCTGCACGACCTCGCGGTGGGTTGGGTCGCCGTCCCGGCCGCCCGGCTGGACTACTCCGCGGTCGCCGAGTCGAAGCTGGTGGCCGGCGGCCTGGACTACCTGAACCTCGTGTGGTCGAACCCGTCCTGGAAGCTGTACCGGGTCGTTGGATCCACGCCGCTTGCTGAAGGAGCGCAGGTCGTCCGGGTCGAGCCCACGCGCATCCTGATCTCGGCGGCGGAGCGGACGTCGGTACGGCTGCGAGTCCGCTGGTCGCCGTACCTGGCGGTGCAGCATCCAGACGGCACGATGGTGGTCGGGGCCTGCCTGTCGGACGTGAACGGCTGGCTGAACGTCACCCTGCCGGCAGCCGGCGAGTACCGCGTGACGAGCCGCTTCGACCCCGTGCATCGGCTCGCGCGTACCGCGCGCTGCCAGCGCTAGCGGCCCTCGTCGGTCAGCTTCTGCGCAGCGTGGCGTTCAGGTGCGGCGCGTAGTCCTGCCCGGGCAGCGCCAGTTCGGTGGCGTACGCGAGCGCGTCGCCGGAGATCGCGTACAGGCGGCGTTCACCGCCGACGCCTTTCGCGGTGGGCGTCGTCGACACGGTGGTGGTCGCGAGTTCCCACCGCCGGTCGCCTGCGGTGCCCGCGAACAGCTGGAGCACCCCGGTGATCGCCACCGTAAGGACCTCGACGTCGTCAGGCCCGGCGCCCGGACGCCAGAAGCCGGATTCGCGAAACGCCGGGCGAATGTCGGCGCCGTCGGCGTCGACCAGCCAGGCACGCGACTCGTAGGCGAGGAACGGGCGGCCGTCGTGCGCGAACCTCGCCTGCTGCCGGAACGCGAACTCGGCGCCGCTGGACGGAACGACGCCCCCGCCCGTGCCGGTCCAGACACCGACGAGCGGCAGCATCGCGAGCAGTGCGTCGTGCAGCGGCGCACCCTCGCGCAGGTCGGTCGTGTCGGTCACCGCTGGCCGGCGAAGAGCCTGTAGATGGCGTACAGCGAGAGCACGGCGATGCCGATCGACGTCACGATCAGCATCGCGAGGTAGGTCGCCTCCATAGCGGGCAGGATATCTGCATGACCGCACCCGCACCCCGTCGACTCGTCGTGAAATGCACCGCCGGATCAGACGATCCGGAGCGCTGCAACCAGGCGTTCATGGTCGCGGCCACAGCCCTCGCCTCTGGGGCGGAGGTCTCGTTGTGGCTCACCGGCGAGGCGGCGTGGTTCGCGCTGGCGGGGCGGGCCGAGGACTTCGAGCTGCCGCATGCGTCGCCGCTCGCGCAGCTACGTGACGCGGTTCTGGACGGCGGCACGCTGACCGTCTGCACGCAGTGCGCCGCCCGGCGCAGTATCGAGCCGGGCGACGTGATCGACGGCATCCGGGTCGCCGGATCGGCGTCGTTCGTCGACGAGGTGCTGCGCCCGGACACCCAGGCGCTCGTCTACTGATCCGGTTTTGGCCGCCCAGGCGTCTATGTGACGCTGGGCGGCCAAAACCAGGTCAGGTCAGGGCGATGGCGGCCTCAACCAGGCCCGGCCCGGCGGCGTGCACATCCTTGCGGGCCGACCCGCCGTGATGCAGCACCGACAGCGTCCAGTCGCCGGGTGCCGCGAAGAACCGGTAGTCGCCCGTCGCGCTGGTGACGACTTCCGCCGTGAACTCCTCGGTCGAGTCGAGCAGCCGAACGTACGCGGCCGGCACCGGGGCGCCGTCCTGGGTCACGGCCCCGTAGATCACCGTCTCCTTCGAGAGGTCGACGTGCGCGGGCAGGTCGGGTTCCTGGGCCGGAGCGCCGCACATGCTCAGACGTCCTTTTCGATCGGGACGCCCACCAGCGAGCCGTACTCGGTCCAGGATCCGTCGTAGTTCTTGACGTTCGGCTGGCCGAGCAGCTCGTGCAGCGCAAACCAGGTGTGGCTCGACCGCTCACCGATCCGGCAGTACGCGATGGTGTCCTTCGATTCGTCCAGGCCGGCCTCGCCGTAGAGCGTGCGCAAGTCGGCATCGGACTTGAACGTCCCGTCCTCGTTGGCAGCCTTGCTCCACGGGACGTTCAGCGCGGTCGGGATGTGGCCGCCACGCTGCGACTGCTCCTGTGGCAGGTGCGCCGGCGCGAGCAGCTTGCCGGAGAACTCGTCGGGCGACCGCACGTCGATCAGGTTCAGCGTGCCGATGGCGGCGATCGCCTCGTCCCGGAAGGCGCGGATCGACAGATCCTGGTCCTTGGCGGTGTAGGTCGCGGCCGGCCGCTCGACGGTGTCCTTGGACAGGTCGCGACCGTCGAGCTCCCACTTCTTGCGTCCGCCGTCGAGCAGCTTGACCTGGGCGTGGCCGTACAGCTTGAAGTACCAGTACGCGTACGCGGCGAACCAGTTGTTGTTGCCGCCGTAGAGGATCACGGTGTCGTCGGTGCCGATGCCGCGCGAGCCGAGCAGTTGTTCGAACTGCTCCTTGCTCACGAAGTCGCGGCGTACCGGATCCTGCAGGTCGGCCTTCCAGTCCAGCTTGACGGCGCCGGCGATGTGGCCGCCGTCGTAGGCGGACGTGTCCTCGTCGACCTCGACGAACACGACGCCCGGGGTGTTCAGGTTTTCCTCGGCCCAGTCGGCTGAGACGAGCACGTCAGCGCGGCTCATGGTTTGTCCTCTTTCTTGATGGGAGGGGGCGAGATTGTGGAAGGTTGCACGGCAGCGTGAAGCCGCACTTGAGTCCGGGACGACCGGTTGGAGCGGAACGGGTCGGTTTACCCGGTCAGCGAACGCGACACAGGCAGCTGCCCACACGGCACAGGTCGACCGTGCGGCGAGAGGTGAGCGCAGTGCTCACGGCGCAGAGCGCGATGCCCATGCGCGCAAGAGTAGCCGCCGGTACCCCGCCGAGGCCAACCGCGTGGCGATCTTCTCCGGGCAGGGCGTCAGGTAGTCGCGTCGACGACGATATGCGCGGCATGGGCGGTCACCTGCACACCGGACGACGTTGCCGTCACGCCGGTGACCTCGAGCCGGTAAGGCAGGGACGGCAACGTGAACGCACCGTCCATCTGCGATGCGACGGCCGAAGCCAAGGCCGCAGGCAGCTGGGCGCCGGCCACGGAGATCCGCCCGACCTTGTACGACACCCGGTTGCCGCTGACCCGGACGGTGGCATCCGCCGAAGCGTCGACCGTGCCCAACGGGCCCCCCGTGCTCACCGGGACCGACACGTGCAAGACGCCGCTGCGGCCGGCGGAGAGCGTCAACCCCTTGATGCCGGTGAGCCGGGCAGCCTCGGCGTAGGGGATGCCCACCGACGCGTCGACGCGATCGATCGGCAGGGACTTGACCTCGCGGCTGAGCGCCTTGCTGAGCGGGACGTGGACGCCGTGCATGTGCGCGTCGAAGTCGACGCCGCTGACCTGCTCGAGCCGCAGCGAGTCGCCGGAGACCTCGATGTCGTCGTACTTGCCGGACAGTGCCTGGGTCAGGAAGGGGAACCCGCGAATCGAGACGTCCGGCTTGTTGCTCGCGTCGAACGGTGCCTGCTCGGCGAGCCGCTTCTCGACGGCGGCGTCGGCGGCCGACACCGCGACCCGGTCGGCAATGACCAGAGCGACGAGTAACAGGACGAATACGACGGCGAGCACCCACGGCCACCGCCGCCGGCGCGCACGCCGCGGCCGGGTCATCGGGCCGGCCATCGCTGCCGGGCCTGCGTCAACCATCCGGCGACCCTACCGAGCCGGGTTATGAGCGGTTTGGTCAGCCGCGGATCGCCAGGCACAGCAGGTAAGCCACCGGTGCGAGCAGACCAAGCGGCAAGAGCACGCCGAATACCGGCCGCATCAGCCGGCTGACGCCGATCGGCACGGACGAGGTCTGCTGCATGAACGCCGCCCCGATCGCGAACAGGCTGACGATGCCGCCGATCGCGCCGCCCATGAACCCGGCGCGTCCGGACGTGAACTCGACCGTGTCGTGCAGCCGGAGGTAGGCCACCGCCGCGGCGGCGCCGATCGCGGCGAGGACGGCCAGTAGCCCGCGCGGAACAGTCACGTCGAACCGCGGGACGGGCGCGATCATGTCGACGAGATGGCCGACGACCAGGGCGGCCGTGGCGGCGAGCAGTACGCCGGTCACCATCAGCTTGCCGCCCGACTCGTGCCGCAGCTGGATGAGCGCCGCGAACGCCACGACGGCGACCACCAGCACCGCGATGTCGGAGAGCGACTCGGCGACACGGGCCCGGGCGACGCCGCGCGTGAGCTGGTGGACGAACATCGCCGGGACGGCGAGCGCCAGCACGCCGAGCAGCGTGCCGAGCTGCCCGTGCGGCCAGCGCGAGACGACGACGTCCGCCGCACCCGCCGCGAGAGCACCGACGGCCATGGCGCCGATGCGACCCGGCAACGCGGTGCCCAGCACCCAGGAGATGACGAGCAGGCCCTGCGTTACGGCCACGCCGATGACCAGGTCGGTAGGGCCGATCCACGCCGTCGCGGCGAGAGCGCAACCGACCACGAGCGCGACGGCCGCGCTGCCCCCATGGTTGACCACGGAGAGGATCGGCGCGGTGAGCGGACCGGACATGTCGTCCGGCCGCCGGACCGGCGATGCCCGGCGGCCGCGGCGCCGCCCGGCGGTCGGCCGGTTGCCCGCCCCCGCCGGCTTGGGCCGCTTCCCGCGACCGCTCGATGGGCCGAGCGGTGGGCTCGCCGAGTCGTCGACGGCCGGAATCTGCGTGGTGATGCTGCGCGGGTCGTCGCGGTCGGGCATCGACGATCCTCTGGACATAACGGTCATCGTGGCAGACCTTCGGGGACTGTCGAGCCGAGCTTGGCCCGCGCCCAGCCGTCGAGGCGGTCGACCAATTGGGGCGTCGTGCCGCTCTCCGCGTGCCCCATACCGACTTCGAGCCAGAACTCGGCGTTCGGGGCGGCGGCGGCGAGCACCTCCGCGTGGCGGACCGGGAAGTAGTGGTCGGCGTCGCCGTGCACGATCAGCACGGGACGCGGCGCGATGCCTCCGATCACCTCGACCGGCGACTCGGGCAGTTCGGTCCAGCCGGTCGACAGCCGGGTGCGCAACAGCAGGCGCGTGGCGAGCCGGCCGGCGCGCGTCTCGGCGGCCCAGTGCACCTGGCGCATGTGCTTCGTGCCGCGCTCCCACCAGTGACCCGGCGAGCTGACGCTGACGATCGCGTCGGCGTCGCCGCCCAGGCCGGCGTACCGCAGCACGACCGAGCCCCCCATCGACCAGCCGAGGGCCGCGACCGCGGTGTGGCCCTGAGCGCGGAGGTATTCGACGACCGCCGCGAGGTCGCGGACCTCCCGCATGCCGAGCGTCGAATACCCGCCCGACCGGCCATGGCCACGGAAGTCCGGCGCGAGGACGGCGGCGCCGGTCGCGGCGAGGCGAGCACAGATGCGCCGCACCTCGGCGCGCCGGGCCGATCCGGTGAATCCGTGCGCGACCGCATATGCGATGCCGCTTCCAGTCCAGTAGTCGGCGACGATCGGCACGCCGTCCGATGTGGTCAACGCGACGGCTTCGGGTCGGCTCACATTGCTATCCTGCCTGTAATCGTGCTGGGCGGCGCTGCCTGGTTTGTATGAGACCGTTTCTGTGAACGGTTCCCTGAACCCCGCGAGGCGCGAATGGAACTAGTCCTGCTGACAGCCGCAATGCAGCCGACGACGGAGGTTCTGCCGGCCCTCGGCCTGCTGCCCCACTCGGTCACTGTGCTCCCCTTGGACGCCGCGTCCATCATCGACCGTCCGAACGGTGACGTCGTGCTCATCGACGGCCGCCGCGACCTTGCCGGTGCGCGCACGTTCACGCGGCTGCTCGGTGGGATCGGGATCGCCCAACCGGTCGTGGCGGTGCTCACCGAAGGCGGCTTGATCGCCCTGTCCGCCGACTGGGCCGTCGACGACATCGTGCTCGACACGGCCGGTCCCGCCGAGCTCGACGCACGCCTGCGCCTCGCCATCGACCGACGCGCGCGCAGCGCCGACGCGACACCGGACCGCGTGCACGTCGGCGACTTGTCCATCGACGAGACCACCTACAGCGCCCGGCTCGAAGGCCGCACGCTCGATCTCACCTACAAGGAGTTCGAGCTGTTGAAGTTCCTCGCGCAGCACCCGGGGCGGGTGTTCTCGCGATCGCACCTCGTCCAGGAAGTGTGGGGCTACGACTACTTCGGGGGCACCCGCACGGTCGACGTCCACGTCCGGCGGCTGCGCGCCAAGCTCGGCGCCGAGCACGAGGCGATGATCGGCACGGTGCGCAACGTCGGGTACAAGTTCGTCCGTCCCGCCCCGGACACCGAGGCGAGCGAGTCGCGGCGCGCCACCGCCGAGGATCTGGCCGACATATAGCGTTGCGCAGTGCTCGCCGTCGAGGTGCCCGATGCGCTCGACGACGCGACGCGTGACGCCGTCCGCGAGTTGATCGCCGAGGTCGAGGCCCGCGACGGTGCCCCGCCGCTGAGCGATCACGCGCTGCTGCAGCTGTCCGCGGGCGGGCCGACGCACCTGCTGGCCTACGACGGCGACGAGCTGGTCGGTTACGCGCAGCTGGCCGACGGCGTGGCCGAACTGGCCGCGCAGAACGCGGCCGGCGAACTGCTCGCCGCCGCCGAGCCGTACGCGCCGGACGACCTGCTCGTCTGGGCACACGGCAAGGCAAGCCCGGTCGGCCCGGCCGCCGAGGCGCGCGGCTACGTCAGCCAGCGCGCACTGTGGCAGCTGCGCCGCTCGGTCACCGACCTGCCGGACGCGAGCCTGCCCGGCGGCGTCACGATCCGGTCGTTCGTGCCGAGCCAGGACGAGGACGCATGGCTCGCCGTCAACGCGGCCGCGTTCGCCGAGCATCCCGAGCAGGGTCGCTGGACCAGAGCCGACATCGACGCCCGCGAGCGCGAGTCCTGGTTCGACCCGGCAGGTTTCCTGCTCGCCGAACGGGACGCGACGTTGCTCGGTTTCCACTGGACGAAGATGCATCCCGGCCAGATCGGCGAGGTGTACGTGCTCGGTGTCGCCCCCTCGGCCCAGGGCATGCGCCTCGGGCCGGCGCTGCTCGCCGCGGGCCTGCGCTACCTTGCCGGGCGCGGCGCTCGGGAGCTGATGCTCTACGTCGAGGAGTCCAGCTCGAGCGCGATGGGCCTTTACGAGCGCTTCGGTTTCCGGCGGCACGACGTGAGCCGCCAGTATCGGCGCCCTTCTCAGGAGCGGGCGACCACGTCGAGCTGATGCAGCAGGTGCCGGACGCGGCGCTCGATCTCGTCACGGACCGGCCGGACGTGCTCGACGTCCATGCCGGCCGGGTCGTCGAGCACCCACTCCTCGTAGCGCTTTCCGGGGAACACGGGGCACGCGTCGCCGCAGCCCATCGTGACCACCACGTCGGCCGCGCGGACGATCTCGTCCGTCCACGGCTTGGGGAACTCGCCGGAGATGTCGATGTCGCGCTCGCGCATCGCCTCGATCGCCGCGCGATTGAGTTCGTCGCCAGGCTCTGATCCCCCGGACCACGCGACTGCCGCGTCACCGGCCAGGCGCTCGAAGAAGCCCATCGCCATCTGCGATCGCCCCGCGTTGTGGGTGCACAAGAACAGCACGGTCGGCTTGCCGTCATGCGTGCGTCCCTCGACTTTCGCCAACGCGTGCAGGCGCTGTCGGTCGAACCGTTCAGCCAGCAGCGGCAAGAAGTTCAAGACGGCGGCGCGTCCGGCGAACTGGTCGTACGAGGAGTGCAGGAACCGCTCGATCGTCTCGACGCCGAACGTGTCCTCGAACTCCTTTCCTAGCCGGGTCGCCGCCGTCTTCAAGGCGACTCGCTGGTCGAGAGTGATCTCGGGACGGTGGGAGGTCTCGGTCATCGTGGGCTCCTGTCGGTCATGCCGCGTCGAGCTGGGGCGCGAGATCGCCGACCCGCCGGGCTAGTTCGTCGAATGCGCGGTCGAAGGCCGCGTCGCTGCCGACGCGAACCGGGTCGGGGACCGACCAGTGCAGCTGTGCCGCTGCGCCCAGCCGTTCGTGGGCCGAGTCGCACACGGTCACGACGAGGTCACCAGGACGGACGACGTCGTCGACCTGTCGCGGCCGGATTCGGCGCAGCGGCAGCCCGTGCCGCCGGGCAACCGCAACCGCGCCCGGATGCATCCACTGCGCGGGCGCGGTGCCGGCCGACGCCGCCGGGACGCTACTGCGCCGGCGCCACAGGGCGACGGCAAGTGGCGATCGGGCCGAGTTCTGCGTGCACACGAACAGGACGCGTGGCGCCGTGCCGAGCGTGCCGGGCGACAGCCCGTCCAGGGCGCCAGGCACGAGGCGGAGGTACCTGCGGCGGCGATCGCCCTGCGACCGCGTCCGCGTCACGATCCGGGCCCGCTCGAGAACGTTCAGGTGGTGCGCGAGCAGGTTGGACGGCAGGTCGACGAGCTCCTGCAGTTCCGACGGAGAGGCGTCGCCGAACATCAGCGCGTCGACGATCGCCAACCGTGCCGGCTCGGCCAACGCGGCGTGAACAGACGCGCGCCGGTTGACATCGGAGTGGCGGTCTTTGCTCGATCGCTCAGCATTCATTGAGTCAACTGTCGCTGAGCGGGATCACGCCGTCAAGCGGACGTCCCGATCTGGCCTGCGCCGTCCGTCTCGTTCACCTTCCGGTCACCTTGTGGCTTGAGAAGCGTCACATCGCCGCGGTATCTCGTTCACTCCCCGTTCACCTGAGTCATGCCGTCACGCCACTTGCCAGCCCTAGCGTCCGAAGCGGCATGTGCCTCCAAACGAAAGGGACCGACAACGTGAAGCTGTACCGGACTGGCGCAGTGGCCGCTCTGCTAGCAGGCGCGCTCGCGCTGACCGCCTGCGGCTCGGACAAGAAATCGGGCGGCGGGGGCGGAGGAGGCGACTGCGCCTCGGGCAACCTCAAGGCTGAGGGCTCGACCGCGCAGACGAACGCGATCCAGCAGTGGATCAAGGACTACACGGACAAGTGCTCCGGGACGACGATCAATTACAACCCGACCGGATCCGGTGCCGGCGTCAAGCAGTTCACCGGCAGCCAGGTCGACCTCGGCGGCTCGGACTCGGCGCTCGACGCCAGCAAGGGAGAGGTCGCTGCGGCCGAGAAGCGCTGCGGCGGTCCCGCGCTCAACCTGCCGATGGTCACCGGCCCGGTCGCGATTGCATACAAGCTCAGCGGAGTCACGGATCTGACCCTGACCCCGGACGTCATCGCCAAGATCTTCCTCGGCAAGATCACCACGTGGGACGACCCGGCGATCAAGTCGCTCAACTCCGGCGCAACCCTGCCGTCCAAGCCCATCACCGTGTTCTTCCGGTCCGACGAGTCCGGTACCACCCAGAACTTCGAGAAGTACCTCGCCGCGGCGGCGCCCTCGGACTACACCGCGGAGCCGAGCAAGACGTGGTCCGGCAGTGTCGGCCAGGGCAAGGCGAAGTCGCAGGGTGTGCAGCAGGCGGTCGGCTCGTCCGACGGCGGTATCGCCTACCTCGAATGGTCCTTCGCGGGTAGCGCAGGCCTGTCGATGGCCAAGATCGACAACGGCGGTGGCGCCGTCGAGCTGAACGCGGACACTGCCGGTAAGGCCGTGAGCGCGGCACAGGTAACGGGCACGGGCGACGACCTGACCCTGAAGCTCGACTATGCGACGAAGGTGGCCGGGGCGTACCCGCTGATCCTCGTGACCTACGAGATCGTCTGCGAGAAGTATTCGGACGCCAAGATCGGATCTCTGGTGAAGTCGTTCCTCACCTACACGGCAGGTACCGGCCAGGACGGCCTGAAGGATCTGGGCTACGCACCCTTGCCGTCCGACATCGATGCCAAGGTGAAGGCATCGGTGGCCAAGATCAGCTAGCGAGACACGCTAGGTTCCACTGACGAGAGGCCCCGCCGGGCGCCGGCCAGCCCGGCAGCACGGCGGGGCTCCTCGTTCGACAGAGACACGGACGACATGACAGACCGAGAGACGATTCGCGGAGCGACTGGCGAACCGACCGCGCCGTTGCCGCCGCCGCGGGTGGGAGGTGAGTCCGTGGAACCGCCATCACCCCCCGAGCAGCTCAGGTTCGACCAGGGCCCGGTGGTCGGCTCGGCGGAGCCGCTGGCCGTGAGTCCGCTGCACGACGCGCCGCCGGTGCTCGGCGCCGGCTCGATCTCGCTCGGCACGCCACGCAACAAGGTCCGTCTCGGTGACCGGGTCTTTCACGGATTCGCCGCCGGATCGGGCGCGTTCGTCGTCATCCTCATCGGGCTGGTGGCGGCGTTCCTCATCGCGAAGGCCGTTCCGTCGATAGCGGACGACAAGTCGAGCTTCTTGTTCTCGCGGGACTGGGACGTCGACGGCGCGACGCTGCGCTTCGGCATCGTCGATCTGCTGTGGGTCACCGTGATCATCTCGATCGTGGCGATGGTCATCGCCGTGCCGATCGCCATCGGAATCGCGCTGTTCATCACCCAGTACGCGCCGGCCCGGCTCTCGCGCCCGGTGGCCTACGTCATCGACCTGCTGGCCGCGATCCCGTCGATCATCTACGGCATCTGGGGCATCATCGTGCTGGCGCCGGAGCTCAGACCGGTGCAGCGCGTGCTCTACCACCTCGGTGGATTTCACGTGTTCAAGGATGAGCAGGTCGACCTCGGCACGATCTTCAACGGCGGCGTCGTCCTCGCGGTGATGATCTTGCCGATCGTCACCGCAATCGGGCGCGACGTCTTCGAGCGCACGCCACCGCAGAACATCGAGGCAGCCTGGGCCTTGGGCGCGACCCGCTGGGAGATGATCCGGCTGGCCGTGCTGCCGCATGGGCGCCCCGGCTTGATCAGCGGCGCGATGCTCGGCCTCGGCCGGGCACTCGGCGAGACGATCGCCGTGATGCTCATCCTGTCCAAGCGCGGCAACGGCGCACCCTTCTCCTTCTCGATCTTCAACGGCGGTGAGACGTACGCGTCGAAGATCGCCAACAACGCGGCCGAGTTCAACGACCCGAAACGCACCGGCGCCTTCATCGCGGCCGGCCTGGTGCTGTTCGTGCTGACGTTCGCGGTCAACGCCGCCGCCCGCAGCGTCGTCAGCCGCCGCAAGGAGTTCACCGCATGAGCGCGATCGCCTCGCTCTCCGCCACCCCTGGACACGGCCTGCGCAGGGTCAAGAACAACGTCGCCACGGTGCTCGTCACCTTGGCGTTCGGGGTCGCTCTGATCCCGCTGGTGTGGCTGCTCTGGACCGTGATCAGCAAGGGCTGGCACGCGCTCACCCGGAGCGGCTGGTTCACGTCCGACGTCGGCACCCGGACGTTCCGCGATCCTGGCGGCGGCGCGCTGCATGCGATCGTCGGCACCGCCGAGCAGGTCGCGCTGTGCTCGTTGATCTCGGTGCCGATCGCGCTGATGGTCGGCATCTACCTGGTCGAGTATGGTCGCGGGCCGCTGGCTCGCGCGACGACGTTCATGGTCGACATCCTCAGCGGCGTCCCGTCCATCGTCGCCGCGCTGTTCATCTACGCCGCGTTCATCACGACGTTCCACGGATCGCGCGGTGGCTGGCTGGTCGGGCTCGCGCTCGTACTGCTCATGATTCCGGTGATCGTGCGCACGACCGAGGAGATGCTCAAGCTCGTCCCGAACGAGCTGCGCGAAGCGTCCTACGCCCTTGGCGTGCCGAAATGGAAGACCATCGTGCGGGTCGTCGTGCCCACCGCACTGACCGGCATCATCACCGGCATCGTGCTCGGCATCGCCCGGGTGGCCGGCGAGACCGCTCCGCTGCTGATCCTGGTCGGCTACAACGACAACCTCAACGCCAACCTGTTCGGCAAGGACTTCCAGGGTTCGCTGCCCGGCATGATCAACGCCCAGGTGAACAACCTCGGCAACAACCGCTCGTTCACCGGCGGGACGATCCACAACTACGCCGTCGACCGTATGTGGGGTGCGGCGCTCACGCTCATCATCATCGTCATGGGACTCAACTTCATCGCCCGCTTCCTCGGGCGGTTCAGCAAGGTTTCCGGTTAAGGGGAGCACGGCAATGGCAAAGCGCATCGACGGCAAGGACTTGAACATCTACTACGGCAAGTTCCTGGCCGTCAGCGACTGCAACTTCACCATCGCGCCGCGCTCGGTCACCGCGTTCATCGGCCCGTCCGGCTGCGGCAAGTCGACCGTGCTGCGCACGCTGAACCGGCTGCACGAGGTGATCGCCGGCGCGCGCGTCGAGGGCAAGGTGCTGCTCGACGGCGACGACATCTACGCGGGCACCGTCGACCCGGTCGACGTCCGGCGCACGATCGGCATGGTGTTCCAGCGGCCCAACCCGTTCCCGACGATGTCGATCTACGACAACGTCGTTGCTGGGCTGAAACTGCAGAGCGGCCGGCTGAAGAAGTCCGATCTGGACACCGTCGTCGAGAAATCGCTGCGCGGCGCGAACCTGTGGGAGGAGGTCAAGGACCGTCTGCCCAAGCCCGGGGCCGGCCTCTCCGGTGGTCAACAGCAGCGGCTGTGCATCGCACGCGCCATCGCCGTCGAACCGCAGGTGTTGCTGATGGACGAGCCCTGCTCGGCGCTCGACCCGATCTCGACGCTCGCGATCGAAGACCTCATCCAGACCCTGAAAGAGAAGTACACGATCGTCATCGTCACGCACAACATGCAGCAGGCGGCCCGCGTCTCCGAGCGGACGGCGTTCTTCAACCTCTCGGCGGTCGGCAAACCGGGCCAGCTCGTCGAGATGGACGACACCGAGAAGATCTTCTCCAACCCGAGCGACCAGCGCACCGAGGACTACATCTCCGGCCGCTTCGGCTGACTTATCCCGCCTTCGCGTCGCTCGATCCGGACCGCTCGCTTCGCGCGAGCGCTCATCGCGTTCTTGGTCCCTCGGTCAACGCTGTTCGGTTGCTGCCCAGGATGGCGGCGGTCAGCGCTTCGGCGGCCTCGGCGGCGGCCCGGGGGTTGGTGAGCAGGACGAGGTCGATGCGGCGAGCACTCCGTTCACGCCGCGCACCGTGCAGGTGATCCGGTAGGCCCGCCCGGCGGCTTCGAGTGCCTGGACGGCGCGCGAGCGCGAGAGGCTCGGCGCCTGGTAGACGACCAGCGGCATCGGTCGCTCGGGTTCGAGCCGGGCTCCGGCGACCGCCGCCCAGACCAGGCGGTCACGGCGGACGAGGCGGCCGCGTCCGTCGCCGGCGTCGTGCTTTACGAAGGCGACGTCGAGATGGCCCGACTCGAGGCGCCGGTGCAGGCTGTTGCTCTGCGCGACCGTCAGCTCCAGGTCGATGCGCGGGTAGAGCTGGCGGAAGTCGCGCAGGATGCGCGGCAACGGGGTGAGCGCAAGGTCGTCCGAGACGCCGAAGCGCAGCCGTCCACGCAGGCCCGATCCGGTGAAGTAGCCGGTCGCCTGCTCGTGCGCGGCCAGGATCGCACGGGCGAAGCCGGCCATCGCCTCGCCGTCGGCGGTCAGCGTCACGGTGCGCGTGTCCCGGATGAACAGCGCGCGTCCGACGGCCAGTTCGAGCTTGCGCACGTGCTGGCTCACCGTCGGCTGCCGGACGCCGAGATTCTGTGCCGCCTGGGTGAAGCTCAGCGTCTGCGCCACCGCGAGGAACGTCCGTAGCAGCTCCGGGTCGTACAAGCTCGATCACTCCCTTATAACTCAACGCGATAACACTAATAAGATCAATTCGCTTTGGGAATGAGCGACGGCCCCGAGAATTGATCACGGCGAACCCGCACGCAACTAGTTGGGATGATCTTGACCTCCCGGGCAGCAGCACAGACGTCCACCTTCAGCTCCCTACGCACCCGCAATTTCCGGCTCTTCGCGAGCGGGCAACTGGTTTCCTACACCGGCATGTGGGTGCAACGCATCGCACAGGACTGGCTGGTCCTGAGCATCACCGGCAGCCCCACGGCAGTGGGTATCACCACCGCATTGCAGTTCCTGCCCACGCTGCTGTTCGGCCTGATCGGCGGCGCGATCGCCGACCGTTACCCCAAACGCCGCGTACTGCTGGCGACCCAGGTCGGCATGTCGGCGATGGCCGCGGCCCTCGCGGTGCTCACACTTTCGCATCAGGTCCAGGTCTGGCACGTCTTCCTGATCGCATTCGGGCTCGGCACCGTGACCGCCGTCGAGAACCCGACCCGGCAGTCCTTCGTCAACGAGATGGTCGGCCCGGAGCAGCTGCGTAACGCGATCAGCATCAACGCGTCGGTGTTCCAGCTCGGCGCGATGATCGGTCCGGCGATCAGCGGCGTGCTGATCAATGCGGTCGGCTCGGGCTACGCGTTCACGATCAATGCGCTGTCCTACACGGCGTCGACGACCGCGTTGCTGATGATGCGCGAACGTGAGCTCAACGGCCCGCCGTCCGCTGCGGCGCGCGGCGCCCGGCTGCGCGACGGGCTGCGCTACGTCGCGCATCACCGGGATGTGCTGTGGCCGACGGTGCTGGCCGGCGTCTTCGGGATGTTCTGCATCAACCTGCCGGTCACGCTCGCCGCGTACGCGAAGAACGTGTTCCAGTCCGGAGCGTCCGGCTACGGGATGCTGAGCTCGGTCGTCGCCCTCGGATCGCTGACCGGCGCGCTGATCTCGGCCCGCCGGCCCCGCACGCGGCTGCGCACCCTCGTGACCATCGCCGGCACGCTCGCCGGCGTGCAGATGATCGCGGCACTGGCGCCCGGTGAGTGGAGCTACTGCATCGCGCTGCTCGCGGTCGGGGCGGCCACGCTGCTGTTCCTGACCGCCGCGAACTCGACCGTGCAGCTCGCCGCGGACGACTCGATTCGCGGCCGCGTCATGGGCGTCTACCTGCTGGTGTTCATCGGCAGCGGAGCGCTCGGCGGGCCACTGCTGGGCTGGTTCGACGAGAACCTGGGTCCACGGACCGGCATGCTCCTCAGCGGCGCGATCCCGGCGTTCGCCACCGTGCTGGTGGCGCTCAAGCTGGCCGGCGCGGACCGGCGGCGCGTTCCTGTGGCTCGGGCGCGGCGGGCCCTGACGGTTTTGGCCGCCCAGCGGGCCATTTGACGCTGGGCGGCCAAAACCGGAGCTGGTTGCCCGGACTCGGCGATGCGCCTAGGGTCCGAGTTACTGATTCTGACTCAATAGGGGGCACGATGGCCGACTACGACGTCATCGTCATCGGCTCGGGGTTCGGCGGCAGCGTCGCGGCGTTGCGGCTGACCGAGAAGGGCTACCGGGTCGGCGTCCTCGAGGCCGGGCAGCGTTTCACCGACGAGACGCTGCCGAAGACCTCGTGGCACTCCCGCAAGTTCCTCTGGGCGCCGAAGCTCGGCCTGAAAGGCATCCAGCGCATCCACCTGCTCAAGAACGTCGTCATCCTGGCCGGTGCCGGCGTCGGCGGGGGCTCGCTCAACTACGCCAACACGCTGTACGAGCCGCCGCAGCCGTTCTACGACGACCCGCAATGGGCGCACATCACCGACTGGCGCGACGAGCTTGCGCCGTTCTACGCGCAGGCCAAGAAGATGCTCGGCGTCGTCACGAATCCGACGATGACCAGATCCGACGTCGAGATGCAGAGGCTGGCGACGCAGTTCGGCAAGGGCGGCACGTTCAATCTGACGCCGGTCGGCGTGCTCTTCGGACGCAACGGAGCGAAGGAGCCCGGTGCCACGATCGCCGACCCGTTCTTCGGCGGGGTAGGCCCCGAGCGCAAGGGCTGCATCGAGTGCGGATCGTGCATGACCGGCTGCCGGCACGGTGCGAAGAACACGCTCGTCAAGAACTACCTGGCGCTGGCCGAACGCGGCGGGGCCGAGATCCACCCACTCACGACGGTGACCGACGTCCGCCCATTGCCCGACGGCGGCTACACCGTCGACACGGTGCGCACCGGAAGGTGGACGCGGCGGCCGGATCGCACGTTCACGGCCTCCCACGTCGTCTTCGCCGCCGGGACGTGGGGCACGCAGACCCTGCTGCACCGGCTGCGCGAGACCACGCTGCCCCGCATCTCGGGACGCCTCGGCCACCTGACCCGTACCAACTCCGAGTCGCTGCTCGGCGCGATCAGTAACGACAAACGCGCCGACTACACGCAAGGCGTGGCGATCACGTCGTCCTGGCATCCGGACGAGAACACGCACATCGAGCCGGTCCGGTACGGCAAGGGCAGCAACGCGATGGGCATGCTCTCGACGGTGATGACCGACGGCGGCACGCCGCGGCACCGGTGGGCGCAGTGGCTGCGCGCGGCCGCGCGGCATCCGAGGGCGGTGCTCCGGACGTTGATCCCGCGCCGGTGGTCCGAGCGGATCATCATCCTGCTGGTCATGCAGTCGCTGAACAACTCGATCACGGTGCTGCGCAAGAAGCGCGGCCGGCTGACGTCCGTACAGGGTGAGGGCGAGCCCAATCCGACCTGGATCCCGGTCGCCAACCAGGCAGCACGGCAACTGGCCGAGAACGTCGGCGGCATCGCCGGCGGCACGTGGGGCGACCTGTTCAACGTCCCGATGACGGCGCACTTCATCGGCGGCTGCCCGATCGGCGACTCACCCGAGACCGGCGTGATCGACCCGTACCACCGCGTCTACGGCTACGACGGGCTGCACGTCGTCGACGGCTCGGCGCTGACGGCCAACCTCGGCGTCAACCCCGCGCTGTCGATCACCGCACAAGCCGAGCGGGCGATGGCGCTGTGGCCGAACCGCGGCGAGACCGACGGGCGCCCGTCGCTGGGTTCGCCGTATCGCCGTGTCGCGCCGAGGTTCCCGGACCGCCCGATCGTCCCCGCCGACGCGCCGGCCTCCCTGTCGTTCCAGCGGACGGGACCCGCCGTCCGGCCGGCCTGACTCAGTCGACGCTGCCCAATCCGGCCGCGATCTGGACGGCGTCCTCCCGCTCGGCACGATCGAGTTCGTTGAATTCGGGTTGGCGCACCTCGCCGCGATCGGCGGCATCCAGCGCGTCGTGGACGGTGCTGAGCACCACTGCGGCAACCAGCACGGTCGCGGCGCCGAGCAGGAACGGGACGTGCGCGTTGTAGCGCTCGACCAGCTTGCCTGCCGCAAACGGGGCCAGCCCGCCGCCGATGAAGCGCACGAAGCCGTAGGTCGCCGACGCGACCGGACGCTCGACCGGCGCGATGCTCATGACCGCCGTCGTCACGAGCGTGTTGTTCACCCCGATGAATGCGCCGGCCACGATCACGGCGACGATCACGACGGCCGGATGCCCCGGGAAGATCCCGATCGCCGCGAGGTCGACCGTCATCAGCACGAAGTTGACGTAGAGCGTCCTCGGCGTGCCGAACCGCTCGCGCAGCCGCGGTGCGGCCCAGACGGCGAACACCGCCACCAGCACGCCCCAGCCGCAGAACACGAGGCCGAGCTTGGGCGGGCTCGAGATCTGCATCAGGAATGGCGAGTAGCCGAGCAGCGTGAAGAAGCCCCAGTTGTAGAGCAGCCCGACGACACTGGTGATTGCCAGGCTGCGGTGGCGCAGCGCCTTGAGTGGCTCGGTGATGCTTTCCCGGTGGCCCATGCTCGGCGTCGGCGGTAGCAGGAAGAGCGTCGCGATCAACGCGATCGCCATGAGCACCGAGACGCCGAAGAACGGGCCGCGCCAGCTGATGCCGCCCAGCTCTCCGCCCAGCAACGGGCCGAGCGCGATTCCGACGCCGAGCGCGGTCTCGTACAGAATGATCGCGCCGGTGAACCCGCCGGTGGCCGAGCTGACGATCACCGCAAGGGACGTCGCGATGAACAGCGCATTGCCCAGGCCCCAGCCCGCCCGGAATGCGACGATGCCGCCGATCGAACCAGAGGCGCCGGCGGCCGCGGCGAACGCAACGATGAGCACCAGGCCCGCGATCAGCGTGCGCTTGGCGCCGATCCGGCTCGACACCCAGCCGGTGACGAGCATCGCGACGGCGGTGACCACCAGGTAGCTGGTGAACAGCAACTCGACGTCGGACGGCGACGCGTGCAGCTTGTCGCGCAGCGAGGCGAGGATCGGGTCGACCAGGCCGATGCCCATGAACGAGATCACGCAGGCGAACGCGACTGCCCAGACGGCCTTGGGTTGCTTGAACGGACTGCCGGTCCGTTCGGTCATGTGTTGCTCCTTCTGGTCAGATAGTCGATGGCGTCCATCGCATTCGCTAGGGCATCGCGGTGCTCGGCCGGCAATGCCTCGATCTCGGCAAGCAGGGCTCTAGTACGCGCGGCGCGCCGCTCGTCCAGGACTCGCTGCCCTTGCGCCGTGATGTGGACCAGCGCGGCCCGTCCGTCCGTCGGATCCGCGACCCGCCGGACGTATCCCGACTCGGCCAGGCGGTTCACCAGCGAGGTCATGCCCGGTTGGGTCGTGCCCTCTCGGTCGGCGAGCTCGCAAAGCCGCAACGGCCCGCCGTCGGACAGCGTGCTGAGCGTGCCCAGTGCGGTCATGCTCATCTGCTTCGGCACCGTCCGGAACGCCCATCGGACGAGGCGGTGGACACCCTCGGCGACGACCTGGTCCTGGGTTCTTGTCGGAATCACAGAATTATATAACAGCATTATGTAATTGCGGGCAGGCAGACTTGATGTGTGCCCAGCCTCACCGATGCCGTACGCGACCAGGTGGTCGTGCTCGACGGCGGGCTGGCCACCGACCTGGAACGGCGCGGCAACGACCTGTCGACGCCGCTGTGGTCGGCCCGGCTGCTCGCGGACAAGCCGGCCGAGATCGTCGCTGCGCACCGCGCGTTCGCCGACGCGGGCGCCCAGGTGGCGATCACGGCGAGCTACCAAGCGTCGTTCTCGGGTCTCGGCGCAGAGGCGGCGATGCTTATGCGGCGCAGCGTCTCGCTTGCCCGCGAGGCGACGTCCGGCTGGGTCGCCGCGTCGATCGGACCATACGGTGCAGTACGGGCCGACGGCTCGGAGTACCGGGGCGACTACGGACTGACCGTCGCCGAGCTGCGCGCCTTCCACCGGCCGCGGCTGCAGGTGCTCGCTGACGCCGGCGCGGACGTCCTCGCAGTCGAGACGATTCCGTGTCTCGCCGAGGTCGAGGCGCTGCTCGCCGAGCTGGACGCCGTCGGCGTGCCCGCGTGGCTCTCGCTCACCTGCGCCGGGACGCGGACCCGAGCCGGCGAACCGGCCGAGGCTGCGTTCGCCATGGCGCGCGACTGCCCGGCCGTGTTCGCGGTGGGCGTCAACTGCGTCTCACCGCGGGATGCGCCGGACCTCGTCTCGCTGGCGGCACGGGCCAGCGGCCGGCCGGTCGTCGTCTACCCGAACAGCGGCGAGACGTGGGTGGGCCGGAGCTGGCACGGCTCGGCGGTGTTCTCTGCGGACGATGTCACCGACTGGATCCGGCGGGGCGCTCGCCTGGTCGGCGGATGCTGCCGCGTCGGCCCCGCTGAGATCGAACAGCTTGCCCGCACGGTACGGGCCGCCGGAGTTGAGGTCGACCGGACAGGCGAGCACTCTGGAACGGCATAGCACCCCACGCGATCGTGAGGAGGTTGCGATGCATGCGCAAAAGGGCGACTGGCTTGTGGTGGAGGGTCGCGACATCAATCACCGCGCCCGGCGGGGACGGATCCTCTCGGTGCGATCGCCCGAAGGTGATCCGCCGTACCAGGTGCGGTGGGCCGACAACGACCACGAGGCCCTCGTGTACCCGGGCCCGGACACGCATGTCGTCTCCGGCGAAGACGCATCCGACCCCAACGTCTAAGCGCCCTGGCTGAGTTCACCTGACCCCAGGGGTACCGCCACTCGACGCTTGTGCTCTGCCTACATCAATGTGAGCAGACCACAAGCGACTCGCAGAGCGACCCCGCCAACCCGCGACACGCCGACCCGAGACTCAATGCGATGCGGAGATCAGGTCGGCGCGATGGGCACGCAGCCACTCGTGCGCACGCGCGTACCGATCGGCCCAGCTCGACCAGAGCTCGGAGAACGCGACGTGCCCGTCGCGGCTGGCGTCCTCGATGATCGCGCTGATCCAACCGTTGGCCGCGACGGTTGCGCGGACGACGTCGCGCCGAAGCGCCGCGTCGGCCCCGTAGGTGTCGAGCAGCAGGCGGAACCGCGACAAGGCGTGGCCCTGCCGCGAATCATCGATATCGCGCTCGTCCCAGAGCGGCGCCCAGAAGCACGCGGCCACGGCGAGCTCCCAGGCGACGGACCCGGGAGCCGCCAGGTCGAAGTCGATGAGCGCCACCGCCTCGCCGTCGCGGAAGATGACGTTGGCCGGGTTGGGGTCGTTGTGGGTGACGAGCGGGCCGCGCCACGGTGCGGGCACGGGACGCTGCCAGGTCAGTCGTTGCCGCGTGACGAGCGTGCTCGCGTGCCGGTGATAGTCGCGCAGCAGGACGGCGACGCTGCGCAGCGCGTGGTCGGTGAGCGCCCAGTCGGGCACCGTGTCGGTCAGCGCGCGACCTACGGCCGGCGCGCCGCGTCCCGGTTGGTACGCCGAGGTGCCGTCGATATAGCCGAGCACCTCGACCTCGCCGTACGTGCCGATGACCCGAGGCGCTCCAGTGAAACCCGACTCCTCCAGGTGGCGAAGCAGGATGTGCACCGCGTCGCTGTGCGCGCCGCGTGGCCGATGCACGGTCGCGCCAACCCGGAAGACCCGTCCGCGATTGGCGGTTCCCCCGTGCAGCAGTCCGTCGCTACCGGCGCTCGGCATCGACGCTCCGGTCGCCGTCGGACCCGGCGAGCAACAGCCGGTCGGCCAGGCTCTCATGGGTGATCAAGCCGCTCACCAGTCCCCCGTTCAGCGCTGATCGGACAGCATCAGCCTTCTCCTCGCCGTACGCGATGGCCAGCACGGTTCGGACGTCCGCGAGCTGATCGCCGGTCACGCCGATGATCCGCTTGGTCAGAGGTGCACTGACCGGCTTGCCGGCCGTGTCGATCAGCACTCCTGATATCTCCGCCGTGACACCGAGCCGGCCGGTGCGCTGCTGCGTGTCGTGCTCGACGGCATCGAAGATCGTCGACAAGCCGGCCTGCCACGCGCCGATCCCGACCACCGCGACGGTGACCGACGGCAGCATCGCCGCCGCGCGGGCGACGTCGGGCTGCCGGCGCAGGGTCCGTGCGGTCGCCGTGTCGGCAGCGACGAGCGGCGCGTAGAAGACGTGCGCCGGACCCCCGCCGGCCCGGGCGACGCGGCGCACGAGTTCGAGGACGTCGCTGCCGTCCGGCCGCGACAGCGCACCGGTCAGCTGCACGACCGGGCACGGGACGAACCCGTCGAGCGCGATACCGATCCCGCTGAGCGAGCGTGCCCAGGCCAGCCCGAGCACGTCGTCGGCCTTGACGATCTCGCGCAGGACGTCCGCGGCCGCCTCGCCCAGATGACGACGGAGCACGACGGGGTCGTCGTCGGAGATGTCGACGACGATCGCGTGCGCCAGGCCGAATGCCGCCTGCAGTTGCGCGGACAGGTCGGTGTTCACCGTGCCCGGCGCTTCGATCTCGATGCGTACCAGTCCGGACCGTCGCGCGGAGTCGAGCAGCCGCGCCACCCGGAACCGGCTGATCGAGAGCTCGTCGGCGATCTCGGTCTTCGATCGGTCGTCGAGGTAGTACATGCGCGCGACCCGCGCCGTGAGTATCAATTCGGTCGGACGCTGCGCCACGGCTGCTCCCTCGGGCGCTCATCTGAGCGCGGCCGTACTCAGTTTGACAGAAGTCCTCGCCGATGCGCTACGGCTTGGGCGCCTGCACCGGCAGGCGGATCCGCAGCACCGTGTCGCCAGGCTGCGATTCGACACCGATCGTGCCGCCGTGGCGCTCGACGACGATGCGCCGCGCGATGTCGAGGCCGAGCCCGGTGCCCTTGCCCACGTCCTTGGTCGTGTAGAACGCCTCGAACGCGCGGGCCAGCACCTGCGGCGACATGCCCGGGCCGGTATCGCCGATCTCGACCACGACGGCGTCGCCGTCAGCCCGGGTCGCCAACCGGAGCGTGCCGGCGCCGTCCATCGCATCGACGGCGTTGTCGATGAGGTTGATCCATGCCTGGTTGAGTTCGCCGGCGTACGCGTCGATCCGAGGGACCTCGGCGCCGTAGTCGCGCACGACCGTCACACCGAGGAGCTTGTGCCCGAGCATCACCAGGCTGGACTCGAGGCCGTCCGTCACGTCGATGTGCTGCATCGAGGCGCGGTCCATCTGGGAGTGCGACTTGACGGCGGCGACGAGCTCGGAGACGCGGCGGGTCGACTCCTTGACCTCCGCGAGCAGGGTTGCCGCCGAGAGCGTGCTAGCCACCCATTCCAGACCTGGTTCCAGCGCCGACCCTTCGAGCGCGGACGCTGCACGCTCGCACCAGGCGATGTCGACCCCGGCCGCCGCGAATGGCGGGGCGATGCTCCACCCTTGCTGGACGCCGTGGCGCGTGAGCCACATTGCCAGGGCCTGCTCGTGGTCGGCCAGGGCCAGTGGTTCCCGCGCGCCGTCTCGTGGCTTGATCTCACGGCGCAGGGCGTCCAGCGCGGTGAACTGCTGCGCGGAAATCTCGTCGGCGGCAAGCCTCGTGAGGGAGGAGAGCAACGTCGCGCACGCGCCCTCCAGAGCGTCGACCGCGCGGGTGGCGGCAGCCGCTGGATTGTTGATCTCGTGCGCGAGGCCGGCGGCGAGCGTGCCGAGCGTGACGAGCGCCTCGCGCTGCCGGGCCGTCGCCTCGATGCTGCGTGCTGTGCCGAACAGACCCTCGATGAGGTGCCCGCCGAACGGGAACCAGGCGTCGGACACCTC
>WNGI01006915.1_pt1 | contig 28933 bp, 27 predicted proteins | sample 5400621 | NCBI WGS metagenome assembly WNGI01 (sample SAMN13153374, study PRJNA577476) | soil metagenome | isolation source: 20 cm soil or saprolite under Garry oak tree replicate 1 | place: USA:California | collected 2016-06-15
CGACGACGAATTCACGGCGACGATCATCGTGCTGCTGGTAGGCGGTCATCGGACGACGACCGCGCTCATCGCCAGCTCGATCCTCGCGCTGGCCCACCATCCCGACCAGGAGCGAGCGCTGCGGGGCCAGCCATCGCTGATCACGACCGCCGTCGAGGAGTTCCTGCGCTTCGAGGGCCCCCACCAGCGGACGATCCGGATCGCGCGCGAAGACTCGTCAATCGGCGACCGGCCCGTTGCCACCGGGGAAGTCGTCGCGCTGCGGAATGGCGCTGCAAATCGCGACCCTGATCAGTTCCCGGATGCGGACGACCTGCGCCTCGACCGCACGCCGAATCGCCACCTCGCGCTGTCGGCCGGACTCCACTTCTGTATCGGAGCACCACTCGCTCGCCTGGAGGGCGCGTCGGCCGTGACGGCGATGCTCCGGCGGTTCTCTCGGCTGGAGGTGCTCGAGGACGAACCGTCCTGGCTCGAGAACTACACCCTTCGTTCGCTGACGCGCCTCACCATTCGGGGATCCTGAACGGCTGCTTTGTCGCGGATACCAATGGGAGTGGTGGTAAGGGCGAGGGTCGCAGGTTTTCGCCGCCTCGATCATCCGGATCGTCCCGTGGCGAGCGCGGGCCGGGATGATACGAGAGGGCGCCGCAGCCTCGGAGGCCGGGCGAGGCGGTTTGCACCACCGGGATTGGTATATCGGGAGACTACGGCGCCGCATCGAGGTTGAGGAAGTTGGTCGTGACCACGAACGAGCCTTTGGCTTCCGCTGCGGCGGTGATCTCGTCGAGATCGACGTCGCGCCCAAGCTCGGCGGACACGAGTGCGGCGATGGCGTATCTCGTGATCTCCATCCCGTCCTCGCCCGTGTAGATCGGCTCCCCGCCGTCGCGCACGACGTCGATGAACTGACGCGTGCTGCCCACGAACGACGTCGACCAGTTGCGCTCGCTGGGCGAAATGTCCTCCAGGTAGGTCTCCACCGAACCGTCCCGATAGACGACGATCGGCGGGAAGGCGGGACTCTCGGACATCCGGTTGCCGCGAAACATCTGGCGGTCTCCCGCGGCGGAGCACTGGTTGATCCACATCACGCCTCGTTCGCCGACGACTTCGACGAACTCGTCGAGCCAGAACTCGAACGGTGTCGCCATCTTCGGCGAGAACGAGAAGTCGATCTGGGCGTAGCGGTTGGCCTCCCGGTTCGCCTCGGCCGGGGATCGCCTGAACCTGCCGCGGATCAGCGCCGGCGCATCGAGGGGTGAGTCGCGATCGATCCATGCCCCGATAGTCTCCAGGTCGCGCTCCATGAACCAGCGCACCAGCGAGAACTTGTGGAAGCCGTCGTCGCCAACGAGCGGGCTCGTTCCGGCGGTCGCGACGCTCGATCGCCACGACCTGGGATCGAACGGCCACGGCCAGGGCGATCCGTCGCGTTTGCCGGTCATGGTGTTGACCCGCATCGAGATGAGGTCGCCGAGCACCCCGGAGTCGGTGAGCTCCTTTGCCTTGAGGTAGACGGGGTAGAACACGAAGTTTTCGTAGACCTTGAGCATGCTGCCCGCGCGCCTGCAGGCGTCGATCATCTCCTGGCACTCGCCGAGCCGGTTGGCCATCGGTTTCTGGACGCTGACGCCCTTGACGCCCGCTTCGGCGCAGGCCAGAACCTGCTCGTGGTGGAGGAAGTGGGGCGTGAGAATCTCGACGATGTCGAGGGTGTCGCGTTCGAGCATCGACTGGATGTCCGGGTAGTACCGCCCGTCCGGGAGCTCGTATCTGCGCAGCCACTCTCTTGCTTTCGACTCGGTGGGGCTGCACACCGCCACGATCTCGGCGTCCGGATGGCCCAGGTACCCGAGCACGTTCTCGTGGCTGATGTGCCCGAGGCCGACGAAGCCGACCCGGAGCCGCCGGCGCTTGCTATTCGCCATCGACGAGGACCAGGCAGGCTCCCTCGGGCTTGAGGTCGCGAATCGCGGCGAGTCGCCCGCCCAGGCCGTCCAGCAGCATCGTCAGGTCACGACCGATCGAGATCATGCGAAATCCGCTCGTCAGCCAGGCTTGGGCTTGTGCGACTGTGTGGCAGCCGATCCCGGCAATCAGACCGTGGCGGACGCAGATTCGGACCAGGTCCTTGCAGCGTCCCACGACCTCCGCGTCCAGGACGTCGTGAGGTTCAAGCGCGAGCGAGACGGCCAGATCGGCGGGCCCGACAAACACGCCGTCGACCCCTTCAACCGAAGCGATCGATTCGGCCCGGTCAAAAGCGGCCCCGGTTTCCAGCATGACGAGAAGCAAGCCCTCGGTGGGCCGACCGCCGCCCTGACGCCCGAATGAGGCGCGCGTCGGCCCCCAGCTGCGTTCCCCCGCCGGCGGGTAGCGCGCGGCGCGCACGGCCCGCTCCGCGTCCTCGACCGAGTTGACCATCGGGACGATGACCCCGGCCGCCCCGGCGTCGAGCGTTCGGCCGATTTCACGCGGGCTGTTCTCGCCGACGCGGACGAACGCCGGCGTACCCGTGATGGCGACCGCCTGGATCATGGCGACCATCGCGTCATAGCCGATGAGACCGTGCTGGCGGTCGATGCAGACCCAGTCGAATCCGGCGTGGGCCACCCCCTCCGCCACCAGGGCGCTCGGCACGACGCACCACGCCCCGAACGTCGTGGAACGGGTGAGCGTGTCTCGCAGGTCCGCGCCCGTCGGAATGTTCACAGGAGCTCCTACTTGATGCCGGTCTGGCTGACGCTCTGGATGATCTGCCGCTGTGCGAAGAGAAACGCAAGAAGCGGCGGGATGACCATCACCACCGCAACCGCGAGGATGAAGTGGAAGGGCGTCTGATAGAGCGAGCGCAGCTGGGCCATCGCGAGCGGCGCGGTGGCCAGCTCTCGGCTGCCGACGACGATGAGCGGCCACAGGAATTCGTCCCAGCTCGACAAGCCGACCATCACGCCCAGCGTCACGAGGGCCGGGATGCACTGCGGGATCACCACCTTCCGGAAGATGGTCAGCTCGCTGGCTCCATCGACACGCGCCGCATCGACATAGTCGCTGGGGATGGTCGAGATGTACTGGCGCATGAAGAAAACCCCGAACGCTGAGGCCGCGGTCGGCAGGATCAGCCCCTGGTAGGTGTTGACCCAGCCCAGACCCTTCACGATGAGGAACAGCGGAATCATGATCACCTGGAGGGGTAGGAGCGTCATCGCCAGGACGCCCAGAAACAGCTGTTCGCGCCCGCGGAAGCGGTACTTCGCGAAGCCGAACCCTGCCAGCGAGCAGAGAACGAGATTGATCGCCACCTGCGAGGACGTGACGATCACGCTGTTCAGCAGCGGTCGCGAGAAATCGGTGGCCTGGATGGCATCCGGGTAGTTCTGCGGCTGAATGGGATCGGGGACCCACTGCACCGGAATGGCAAAGACCTGCTCGAGAGGCTTGAGCGACCCGGTAACGATCCAGGCGAGCGGAAAGAGGGTCACGGCCGCCAGCGCTAGCAGGACCGCCAGCCGAACGAGGTTGGTGGACTGCCGCCGCAGCCACTTCGATCTCGCCATCAGTAACCGATCTCCTCGCGCACGCGGAAGACCCGGAAATAGATCACGGTGAGGGCGAGGATGAACACGAACCCGATGACGGAAATTGCGGCCGCACTGCCCATTCGCAGATCGCGCAGCCCCTCCTGGTAGATGAGCATTGCGACCGATCGAGTTGAATTTGCAGGGCCTCCTCCGGTCATGATGAACATCGGAGAAAACACTCTCAATCCGGCAACGATCGTTTGAACGACGACGACCGCGAAGACAGGCCGCAGCAATGGCAGGGTGATGTGGCGCAGGAGGGCGAGCGTCCCGGCCCCGTCGATCCTGGCTGCCTCGGTCAGGCTCTCAGGGATCGATGCCAGTCCCGCCAGGAAGATCACCATGAACCAGCCCGCGGACTGCCAGATGCCGAGCAATGAGATCCCGAGCAAGGCGGTCTGGGTGTTGGTGAGCCAGGGCACCGAAATATCCAGGACACCGTTGATCGGCCCGTTCAGTCTCAGCAGCAATGCCCAGGTGACAGCCATGGCCACTGACGAAAGGATCGTCGGCACGAAGAAAACCGAGCGAAAGAGGTCCCGGCCGACGATCGTGTCCTTCAGCAGCATCGCAATCAGGAAACCGAGGATCCACGAGGCAGGCCCGAAGAGGAGCGTGTAGCCGACGGTCACGCCGACCGCCTGCCAGAAGTTTCGGTTGCCGAGCAGGTCGAGGTAGTTCTCGAACCCGACGAAGGTTGGCGGGGTGAAGAGGTTGTAGGTGGTGAGGCTGACGACGAAGGCGTAGACCGTTGGGAGAAGGTTGAAGGCGACGAACAGGAAGATGATGGGAAGCGTGAACAGCAGGCCGGTGGACTCGTTGGTCGCGGGACCACCCCGTCGCGGAAGCGACAGCCCGAGCAGCTTTGAACGCGCCCTCGCTGTGTCTACCGCCATCGGCTCCGTGGGAGTCCTCCCGATCTGCTACTCCGGCGCAGATTCTGTACGACCTGAGGCCCGGCGGGGGGGCGGCCGGGCCTCAGAGTCTGGGAATGGCGGTTACTTCACGATGTCGTTGATCTGCTGGGCGACCTGGTCGAGTGTTGACTGGACCGGCGTTCCCTGGGTGGCCATCGCCTCGAGCTGACCCCTGATCAGTCGCGCGATGTCGGTGTACTTGAGCGACTTGAAGATGTGCTGGCCGCCTTCCCGGTTGGCGGCGATCACGTCGCCGAACGGGGTGTCCTTGACGGCCTGCAAGGTCTGGATGTCCTTGACCGGTGGCCAGATTCCGACGTCCTGCACGATGCCGTTCGGATCGGCCGTGAGGTTGCCGATGTACTTCCAGGCCACGTCCTTGTTGGGCGACTTCGCGTTGACCACGAAGGACCAGCCCCAGAACACGTTGCCGGGCTTGTCTGCGGTCATTCGCGGCAACGCGAACGCCGTGTAGTGGCCAAGGAGCTTGCTGTTGGTCGGCTTCAGGAAGGCGCCGTAGAACCATTCGCCAGCCAGGCCGCAGGTCTGGTCGCCGCTCGCCACCGCAGAGTGGATCTCGCCCGGGACCGTCGGACCGATGTTGGGGTCACCAAGCGTTCGGCTGATCTTCATCATCTCGTCGACGGCCGTGACGGCGGCCGGCTGGTTGATCGTCGAGGACTTCCCGTCCGCTGCCAGAACCGACCCGCCGGTCTGGGCGAGGAACTGGGTCAGTGTCTGCATCGACCAGGTGTCGTCCTGGTACATCGGCAGCTTGATGAAGTTGTGCGTCCACTTCCCTGACGCGTTCTTGTAGAAGTTGGGGTTGCCCGCGATGACCTTCTGGCCCATCGCAAGGAAGTCGTCCCAGGTCTTGATCGACACGGTCGCCGGGTCGACGCCGCCCTTCTTGAGCTGGTCGTTGTTGCAGTACAGGTTGTAAAAGCTGATGGCGTCGGGGATGCCGTAGATGTTGCCCTGGGCATCGGTCCAGGCGTCGAACGCACCATCAACTCGAGAGGCCTTCAAGGCATCCACGGACGCGTAGCCAAGTGCCGTCAGGGCGTTGGCGTCGATCGGTGCCAGCTGGCCAAGGCTGATGATTCGAGGCGCCTGCGGCGAGATGACCGAGAAGATGTCGGGGGCCGTGCCCGTGGCCAGGGAGCTCGTGACCTTGTCTTCGTAACCACCCTCACCGACAGGCGGGATGCTGGAGTCGTACTTGATCGTCACGCCCGGGTTGGCGGTCTGGAAGGCGGCCGCTCGCGCCTTCTGGTAGTTGGCGAAAGGCGGGAAGTCGTAGTACCAGTGTGTCAGGGTCACCGGGCCGGCTGGACTCGGCGACGCCGCCGCCGATGCTGCTGTCGAGGCTGAGGCGCCTGCCGTCGAAGGCGACGCCGACGAGGTGGCGCCCGCACACGCGCTGACGACCAGCGTGATGGTTGCAGCGATCGCGGTGATGCGCTGGGGTTTCCGGTCCATGGATCGACTCCTCCTCAACGTTCTCGGCCGGCTTGCTCGCCGTTTCCTATTGGTTCGCCTGGTTGCTCTCGCTACTCGAATCGACCGCCGCCGGCTCGCCCACCCGCTGGGGATAGGCAGGCACCAGGCGCCAGTTACCCCCGGCCTCGAAGACGCGCTGATGGAGCTCCGCCTCCACGATCACAGCGACGATCGGAGCCTGACGACGCGCATCCTCGGGGGTCAGGATTTGCATCGGCCAGTCGCCGAAATAGGAGCCGCCAAGGTGACCATGAAGGTGCGATGGGCGGAGCCGCGCGACGACAGAAACGGGGTCCAGCGGTTCCCCGGTGGCCTTCTTTGTCGCGGACACCTGCTCCGGCCAGCTGAGCGACCAGGAAACCTCCTTGCCTTCGGCATTCGAGTCGGCCTCCGTTCGCGTGATCCGGCCAGACCCAAGGAGCAGTCGGTCGTTCACCGACCGGAGGACCTCTTCGACGACCGGCGACAGCAACCGAGCAGCGTCCTGGAACGTGCTCTCCTGCGCGACCCGGCTCGCCGCTCCCTCGTAGGTCTTGGCCCGAAGGTCGGCAAGGTGACGGAACAGATCCTCGTCATGGGCTTCAGAGATCAACTGCCAGGGGGCCCGTGGGCCCCGCTGGCGAAAGCCCAGTGCCGACGAGATCTCGCGGGCGGCACCGGAGGCCATTCCTCCGAACTCATCAAACTGGCCCGCTGCGGTCCCATCGCAGGGCCAGGCGATCGCCACCGCGCCTACGGGCCTGGACTCGAAATCGAAGATCGCCGCGCCGACCGCGCAGCCGCGCGGCCGGTACTGGCCTTCGTCGACGCTCCACCCTCGTTGCGCGACGACCTGCAGCTCGGCCATCCGCGTTCCGCTGGGTCGGTAGTCGGCAGGCAGGAGCTCGGGCTGCCCACTGCTCAGGACCGCCGCTTCGATCGCCACGCTGACGGCCGCCGCGCTCCCGAGTGGCCAGGAATCCCCGATCTGTGCCCAGTTGATGACCGGCGCGTCGGAGAGCTCCCGCGCGACGCAATACAGCTTGCCCGCGTGGAATTCGGCCAGCTTGCCCGCGTGGAATTCGGCCAGCACCACGGTCTCCGATGTCTGGCGTTTGAGGTGGCGCAGGATCGGGAGCGCGACCTCCCGGAGTTCGATGTGCCGCAGGTGCTTCGCAGCGAGGGCAAGCAGCCCTCCGGTCAGGCGATAGGTCCCGTTCGGCTCGTCCTGGGCCACCCACCCTTCTCGAACGAGCTCACGAATGGTGCGGTGCGTCTGGGCAACCTCGAGCCCGATTGCCCGGGACAGCTCGGTCACCCCAAGTCCCGGAGGGTTCTGCGCGAGGGCATCGAGCACTTCAAGGCCAACAGGTGCATGGGACCGTCGGTTCGTGCGCGGCGTGTGCACCCGAGCAGCTCCTCTCATCCCACCTCCGGACGCCGCGGCGCCTACCTCGCCGATGGTATGGCCGCCGGCGGTGATGTCAAGACCTTTGATCTTGCGGCGCGCAGGTTAGGACAACGTCTTTGACTTTGCACTACGGCCTGCTACTTTGCCGATCCGGGCCGGCGGGCGCAGGCCGGATCCAGCTCGGCTTCCGGCCCGGCTCGAATGCCAATCCTGTGTTCCGAACCCATGAACGGGCGCGCGATATCGTGTCCGACGGAGGCACGCTATGGCGTTGAGTTTCGAGCGAGACATACGGCCGCTGTTTCGGGAATCCGATCGTCGGTCGATGGAGTGGAGGTTCGACCTCTGGAGCCACGCTGATGTCCAGACGAACGCCTCGACGATCCTCGGGCGACTTCGGGAGGGCACGATGCCCTGCGACCGGTCGTGGCCGGAGGCAGATGTGGACAAGCTGAGCCACTGGATTGAGGAGGGGATGCTCCCCTGACGAGAACGTGCTACCCTGCGCTATCACGTATGGAGAGCACGCCGTGTCCAGGATCCTCGTCACCGGTGCCAGCGGTTTCGTGGGAAGCCATGTGGTGCCGGCGTTCATCGAGCGCGGTCACGTCGTCGCAGCGCTCGTGCGCTCGGAGGAAGCAGGCGCGAAGGTGCTTGGTCGGCTGCCGCACAACCAGCGATCGAGCGTCGAGCTCCGATCTGGAGATGTGACAAGGCCTGAGACTCTGAGCGCCGCTTTGCGCGGCGTCGATGCCGTCCTGCACCTGGTTGCGATCCCGCGCGATTGGGATGGTGGCTCGACCCTCCGCCGCGTCAACGCAGAGGGGACTCGCAATGTGGTCGAAGGGGCCCGCGCCGGGGGCATCCGTCGCTTCCTGCACCAGGCCGCCCTCGGCGTGATGGATGACCCGCAGCTCCACTACGCCAGCTCCAAGGCGAAAGGCGAGCAGATCGTCGCCGAAAGCGACCTGGACTGGACGATCTTCAAGCCATCGCTCCTGTGGGGTGAACGCGACGGCTTCTTCAATATCATCGCGGGGCTCATCCGATTCTCGCCCGGAGTGGTGCCGATTCCGGGTAGCGGTAGCAGTCGATTTCAGCCGCTTTGGGTGCACGACCTCGCCAGGGTCATCGTCACGGCGCTTGAAAGGCCGGAGGCGGTCCGCTCGACCTACGAGCTCGGCGGTCCGCGGTACTGGACATATCGCGAGATTGCGCAGGAGATCCTGCGCTCGATGGGCGCCCACCGGTTGATCCTGCCGATGCCAGTTCCACTGATCTCCCTCGTCGCTCGTGGCGCAGAGTCCGCACACATCCCGTTTCCCGTGGCGAGCGACCAGCTTCGCCAGCTCCGCCTCGACAACGTCGGGCGTCTGGACAGCGTCGAATCGGATTTCGGCTTCGCGCCCGCCGACATGGCCGGCCAGCTCGGATATCTCCGGCGGCGCAGGAGGGATCAGGAGCCAATACTGAGCGAGATCCACGGGGGACGGTAAGGAGGCTGTTATGGAGAAGGCCGGCACATTGACCGAGCTCGCCCGGGAGCTCTTCAGCGATCTGGATGCCGAGCGGTTCGACCAGCTGGCCGAACGCGCGACGGATGACGTGCAGGGTGTGGACGAAATCTCACGCCGGTGGCTCCGTGGGCGGGCCGCGATGCAGACCTACCTCAACGGCCTGCGCGGCAATATCACGGGCATCCATTCCGAGTTGCGGGACCCGACCGAGGCCGTGTGGGGGGACGTCGGTGTCCTCACCGCGACACTGGAACAGACCTACTCGCTCTCGGGTCGAAACGAGACGATCGTCGCGCCTACCTCGATCCTGTTCCGCAGAGAGGACGGAACGTGGAAGTTCGCTCTGCTGCACTCGGTCCCGATTCCTGAGACGGCAAACTCCTAGGGTCGCGCGGTTCGCAGCGGCTGCGATGCCGCTGTGCCGAGCGACCGTGTTTTCCGAACATGTCCCCGCCACGTAGACTCGCGTGAGTGGTCACCTGTCCGAACTGCGGTGCGGAAAACCCTGAGCGGGCTCGCTTCTGTTTGAACTGCGCGTCCCCGCTCGGCACGGCGTCGGCCTTGGCCACTCGACTGGAAGAGAGGAAGACCGTCACCGTCCTCTTCTGCGACCTCGTCGGCTTCACGACACGTGCCGAGCGCAGCGATCCGGAGGACGTCCGCGAGCTGCTCGACGCATACCACGCAACCCTCCGTCGCGAGATCGAACGTTTCGACGGCACGATCGAGAAATTCATCGGCGATGCCGTGGTCGCGGTCTTCGGCGCGCCGGCGGCGCACGAGGACGACGCCGAGCGGGGCGTCCGCACCGCCCTGCGGATTCTCGACGCGGTCGCCGAGCTGAACGAGACCCGCCCGGGCCTGGATCTGGCCGTCCGGATCGGCGTCAACACGGGCGAGGCGCTCGTTGCGATCGGCGGAGCCGCCGGAGACAGGGCGGCCCAGGGCCAGGGCATCGCCACCGGGGATGTCGTGAACACGGCATCGCGGCTCCAGACGATTGCCCCGGAGGGCAGCGTCGTCGTCGGGGAGGCCACCTTCCGCGGCACGCGCAATGTGATCGAATACCGCGACCTCGAGCCGGTTGCCCTAAAGGGAAAGTCGGAGCCGGTGGCGATCTGGCAGGCACTCACGGCGCGCAGCCGGTACGGCGTCGACGTCGATCAGCGGGCATCCACTCCCTTCCTCGGGCGGGCGCACGAGCTCGCCCTCCTGCGCGAGACGTACCGGCGAACCGTCGACGAGTCGTCCCTCCAGCTCGTCACAGTGACCGGCGAGCCCGGGGTCGGCAAGTCGCGGCTGCTGTGGGAGTTCAAGACTGCCCTCGACGACGATCCGGACGTGCTCGCGTTCTGGCGACAGGGCCGCTGCCTGCCCTACGGCGAGGGAATCACGTTCTGGGCGCTCGGCGAGATGGTGAAGAGCCACGCCGGCATCCTCGAATCCGACGGCCCCGCGGATGCGGATGCAAAGCTGGCGATCTCGGTGGCTGCCGTCATCGAAGACCCGCGTCAGGCCGAGTGGGTCAAGTCGCGCCTGTCGGCGTTGGTGGGAGTGGCCACGGCCCAGGTCGATCGAGCTGAATCGTTCGCTGCCTGGCGGGCCTTCCTCGAAGCCATCGCGGCGCATCGCCCACTGGTGCTCGTGTTCGAGGACATCCACTGGGCGGACGACGCCCTCGTCCAGTTCGTCAACGACCTGACCGACTGGTCGACGGACGTTCCCATCCTCGTCGTGTGCACCGCGCGCCCCGAGCTGTACGAACGACACCCCGGCTGGGCGGGCGGCAAGCGCAACACGACGACGCTGGCCCTATCTCGCCTGTCCGACGAGGACACCGGGCGGCTAGTGTTCGCCCTGCTCGCCCAGGTCGCCCTCCCCGCCGAGGTCCATGTGGCGCTGCTCGACCGCGCCGGAGGGAACACGCTGTTCGCGCAGGAGTACGTGCGCATGCTCCTCGATCGGGGCATCCTGCAGCGTCGAGGCCGGAGCTTCTCGATGGCATCGGACGCGGACATCCCGCTACCGGAGACGATCCAGGCCGCCATCGCGGCGCGCCTCGACACGCTCACGCCGACCGGCAAATCACTGATCCACGACGCCGCCGTCATTGGCAAGGTCTTCTGGTCGGGCGCGGTCGCATCGATGGGCGGGATCGACGATGGGGTCGCGAACTTCGGCTTCCACGAGCTCGCCCGCAAGGAGCTCGTCAGACGGTCTCGAATGTCGACGGTGGACGGCCAGGTCGAGTACGCCTTCTGGCACGCACTGATCCGGGACGTTGCCTACGGGCAGATCCCGCGCGCGGCGCGGGCGCGCAAGCACGAGCTCGCGGCGGACTGGATCAAGGCGGTGGCCGGCGAGCGCGTGGGTGACGTTTCGGAGCTGCTGGCGTACCACTACGAGCAGGCGCTGGCGCTTTCGACGGCTTCGGGTCACGGCATTGACCTCTCGGCCCTGCAGGCGCAGGCCCTCGAAGCATTGAAACTGGCCGGCGACCGAGCCATGTCGCTCGACACGCGGAAGGCGTTCGCGCTCTACCGGCGCGCGCTGGAGCTCGCACCGCATGGAACACAGGAGCGTGGACGGCTGCTGGTTCAGCTGGTCCTCTCGGGCGGCGTGAGCTTCGGGGGCGCGGGACAGGTCGAGCCCCGCGATGTCGAGCGACTGCTGACCGAGGCAGCCGAAGTGTTTCGCTCTTTGGGCGATCAGTTGGGATTGGGCGAGGCCCTAACGCTCCTCAGCCGCCAGCTGTGGCTTCGCGGAACGCCCGAGGCAGGAAATGAGAGGCTGACCGAGGCAATCGCAATCCTGGAGGCTGCACCGGCCGGGCGCGAGCTCGCCCAGGCGTATTCGGAGCTGGCCGGTCGCCATATGCTCGCCTCGCGGTTCGTCGAGAGTCGACCGTTGGCGGAAAAGGCCATTGCGCTGGCGCAAAGCCTCGGTGCGGACGACATCCAGGCGCGCGCTCTCCAGTTCACGGCGACCGCCAAGCTCGTGCTCGACGGCGACATGTCCGGGATGGCCGACTATCGGACTGCCCTCGCAATGGCTCTGGAGAACGGGCGCCTCGGCACCATCGACGCCGGCTACGACAACCTGGCCGATTTCACCCATGACCTCGAAGGCCCCGAGCAGGGCCTCGCCATCTACCGAGAGGGCATCGAACTGGTGCGCGGCCGAGGGGGCTCCGTTCTCTGGATGACCGCGGAATCGACCTGGCCACTCTTCAACCTCGGGCGTTGGGATGAGGTGATCCGCCTCGCGGACGAGGTCATCGAAGCCGATCGAGACGGCCCGACGCAGCTCACCGGCCTCGTGCTTCCAGAGAAGGCGCGCGTTCTCGCCTACCGAGGACGCGCGGCAGAGGCACACGCCCTCATCTCGGACTTCCTGCCGCGGGCGCGGGAGATGCGCGACCCGCAAGTCTTCGTGAAGGCGCTCGTCGCTGGAGCGGCCGCTTCCCTCGAGCTCGATGACCCGGCCGGGGTCGTGCGACTCATGGACGAGGTGGTGACATCCGGCAGTGCCTGGGATGTCCGCTACTGGTCCATCCCCGAGGGAGCGAGAGTGCTCGTCAAGGCGGGCGACGTGGACCTTGCCGAGCGACTGGTGGAAGGCACCAATCCGGATCCGGCCTACCCGGGCGTGAAGGCGGCCGTCGCCTTCGGACGCGCGGCCATCGCTGAGGCGAGGGGTCGGCCGGATGAGGCGCTCGCGCTGTATCGCCAGGCTAGCGAGTGGTACTCCGCGAGAGGATCGCTCCTGATCGATTCTCAGGCCGTGCTGGGCGCGGCGCGTTGCGAGATCGCCCTGGGTTTGGCCAAGGACGCCGGCCCCCAACTCAAGCGCGTCGGGGACTTCTATACCGGCCTGGGAGCGACCGCCCTGCAGGCCGAGGTCGACGAGCTGAGCGGCCTTGGCATGCCGCATCGGGCCCGTGCCGGCTTCGGTCACTAGATTCCCGACCCGAGGTTGCGGCGGCGCACCGGAATAGGAGCGCGACCCGTACGAAAGTACCAGGACGTCCGTTATCGTCGTGTAGCGGGAAGCTCGCGGGCGACCCGAACCCGAGTCCCTGGATATCTGGGGACGACTCGCCCAGCGGAGAGAAATGCGAAACCAACTCCTGGCCGAAATTGACGAAGAGCTCTTGGGCAGGCACGGAATGGCCGGCCGCGAGCCGTTCATCGAGGACGAGCGGAGGCGGCTCCTCGAGCGTGTCCGAGACGATCTCCAGCGTCGAGAGCTCAGCTCCGAGCTGCTGTGGTTCGTTGCCGAGCGCGCCTCGAAACGAGCCTGGCGATCTTCGAAGTCGGCGGCCGAAGGCTCCCCTGTCCGCTTCGGCCCAACGCCCGCTCGCGCTGCCTGAGGCACCCTGCGCGGTTCGGCCGGTCAGGGAGGGCTCGCGGCGCCAGCGCCTCCACCCTGCGTGGCGGGACGCCACATCGTCGTGATCACGTGGTCGTCGAACGGCGACCTGAACTCGCCGAGGCGACGGAATCCGACACGCTCGTAACGACGGTCGTTGAGCGGGTTCGTGGACTCGAGATACGCCGGCATCTCCTCGGGGTCGATTCGTGCAAGGTTGTCGGCGAGGAGCGCCATACCGATCCCCTGCCCGCGATGAGCTGGGTGCGTACCCAACAGCGACAGGTAGTAGTACGGCTCCTTCGTTGGGCGTGCGGCCGCAAAGCGGTGAAGTAGCCCGGAAAGGAGTCCGGCGCGTTCGCCCAGGTGCTCGGATGCGAGTCCGTCGAAGGCTTCCTCCTGCTCCGAGGACATGTCGTTGCCGCCCGGCGGGATCCAAATCGTCACTGCCTCGCCACCGACCGTCATCCACACCCATGGGTAGCGCAGCGCACCCTCGATCCAGAGGCGGAACAGGGCTCGCTGATGGTCCACCCGCCCGTCAGATCGGGCGAACGCGACCGCCCAGACCGGATCCTCTGCGAACGCAAGGGTGATCGTGTCGGTCACAACGTCGAGATCGCGCAGGGTCGCGATTCGTGCTGCCAGTCGAGTGTCCACGCCGTCAACTCTAATCGCGGGACCTCGAGGGAATCGGCGCTAGACTGCCTGCAGGTTGCCCAGCCACCGATAGCGATCGGCCCGGGTCGGTGGGTATCAGGGGATTCTCAGGTTCGCTCGATAGATTGCCCCGGCGGCAGCCGAGCATCGGCTGACCAGCCCCCGAGCGGAGCGACGACTGGAGCTCGTTCTGTCGCATGACCGAACCGTGGGACGCGGAGTCCCCACCTCCGACACCGACCAGGCAGCCGAGGTTGAACCGCCTCGGCGGGCGCCTGCGGCCGGCGGTCCCGGTGGCATTCGGTGTGACAGCTGCCCTGATCGCCATCCTCATCTATGGCGCATTCGTGCCTGGCCCCAAGCCATTGACCCAGGGTGACGTAAACCGCGCGATCGCTTCGGCTATGGCCTCGGCGACACCTGCTCCACCCCTGTCCGTGCATGCCTACGAGGTCGCCCGGCCATCGCTGGTGCTGATCGAGACGCAGGGCTCGGGCTCGAACGGGACGACGGACAGCGGCCTTGGCAGCGGAGTCGTCATCGACCAGAACGGCGACATCCTGACGGCCTTGCACGTCGTCGCCGATGCGACCGGCATCCAGCTGACGTTCGCCGACGGAAGCCAGTCGGCCGCCCAGATCGTCACCAAACAGGCCGACCAGGACATCGCCGTCCTTCGGGCGACAACCCCGCCGGCGCAGGTCGTTCCTGCGACGCTCGGCAATCCCAAAGCCCTGCAGATCGGCAGCGACGCGTATGTCGTCGGAAATCCCTTCGCATTGACCGGCTCGATGACCACGGGCGTGGTCTCCGGCCTCGATCGTTCGTTCCAACTTCCGAAGAGCCAGCAGGTGCTGAAGGGGCTCATCCAGATCGACGCCGCCGTCAACCCGGGCAACTCGGGCGGACCGCTGCTGAACCGAGATGGCCAGGTGGTCGGGATCGTGACCGCCCTCATCAATCCCACCCAGCAGGACGTGTTCATCGGGATCGGCCTCGCCGTGCCGATCACCACCGCAGCCGGCGCGGCCGGTCTTCCGCCGTACTGAACATCAAGCCGTATCGGGAGTAGACGCAGTGGACCAACTGTCGGCCGAACAGATCAAGCCGATGGAGCGCGTGCTCTACGAAGTCAAGAAGGTCATCGTCGGCCAGGACCACCTGCTGGAGCGGCTGATCGTCGCGCTGCTGGCGCGCGGCCACGTCCTGGTCGAGGGGGTCCCCGGCCTGGCCAAGACGATGGCCATCAAGACCCTGGCGGACGCGATCGGTGGCGAGTTCAAGCGCATCCAGTTCACGCCCGACCTCGTCCCGGCGGACCTGATCGGCACGCGCATCTACAACCAGAAGACCGGCGAGTTCAATACCTCGCTCGGCCCGGTCTTCACGAACCTCCTCCTCGCGGACGAGATCAACCGCGCCCCGGCGAAGGTCCAGAGCGCGCTGCTCGAGGTCATGCAGGAGCGCCAGGTCACGATCGGGCACGAGTCGTTCAAGGTGCCTGATCCCTTCCTCGTGCTCGCGACGCAGAACCCGATCGAGACCGAGGGCACGTACGCCCTGCCCGAGGCGCAGGTCGACCGCTTCATGCTCAAGGTGCTGGTCGACTACCCGAGCTCAACCGAGGAATTCGTCATCGTTGAACGCATGACGGGGGCGTTAGCCGCCGTGCAGAAAGTGCTGTCGACCGACGACTTGCTCGGTCTCCAGGCGCAGGCCGACCGCGTCTACGTCGACCCCGCGTTGTTCCAGTACGCCGTCCGACTGGTCACGGCAACCCGGGCGCCGGCCAAATACGGGCTCGAGGAGATCGCGCGTTACATCACCTACGGCGCGAGCCCACGAGCGTCGATCAACCTGGTGCTCACGGCGCGCGCCCTCGCCTTTGTCAGAGGCCGGGATTACGCACTGCCGCAGGAAATCCTCGACGTCGCGCTGGACGTCATGCGTCACCGCCTCGTGCTGTCGTTCGAGGCGCTCTCGGACAACGTGACCAGTGACGCCATCCTGAAGCGAGTCATCGAGAAGACCCCCGTACCAGTCGTGCCCTTGCGGGAGCAGACAAACGTACGCGTCAGCGCCTGAGCGCATCCTCCAGCGGCTCGACTGGCAGGTCATCCGCCGGCTGGACGGCCTGCTGCAGGGCAACTACCGGACGCTGTTCTACGGCAACGGGGTCGACTTTGCCGACGTCCGCGAATACCAGCCCGGCGACGATGTTCGCTACATCGACTGGAACGTCACTGCCCGGATGGACACGCCGTACGTTCGCCAATACGTCGAGGATCGCGAGATCACGGCCTGGTTCCTGCTCGACCTTAGCCCGTCCGTGGACTTCGGGACCATCGACACGGAGCGCCAGAAGCGGACGGTGCTGATCGACTTCGTGACCACGCTCGCGCGCTTGTTAACGCGTCACGGGAACCGGGTCGGCGCGATGTTCTACGGCAGCACCTCCGTCGAGCGCACGATTCCGCCACGCGGCGGACGGCCGCAGGTGTTGCGCCTGATCGACGACCTCCTGAAGTATCCCCGCCTGACGGCCGCGCCGTTCACGGACCTGACACCGCTGCTCGAAAGCGGGCGAAGCTCGATCAAGCGCCGATCGCTGATCTTTGTCATCTCGGACTTCATCAGCGCGCCCGGCTGGGAGCGACCGTTGAATCTGCTCAACCGGCGCCACGAGGTTCTGGCCGTGCGGCTGTTCGATCCGCGCGAGGCCGAGCTGCCGGACGTCGGCCCGCTCATCATGCAGGACGCCGAGACGGGCGAGCAGCTCTACGTGGACACGCACGACAAGCGGTTTCGGGCGCGCTTCGAGAGCGCGGCAGCGCAACGGGAGGCAGCTCTCAGCGAGGCGTTCAAGCGGTCCGGGGTAGACGCCGTCTCGCTGTCGACCGACGAAGACCTCGTGCGCGCGATCGTGCGCATGGCCACGCTTCGGCACGGGCGCCGGAGGTAGCCGCGTGTCCTTCCTCTGGCCGACGATGCTCGCCCTGCTCCTGCTCATCCCACTGGGAGCCTGGCTGTACCTGCTCGTGGGAGCCCGTCGGCGGGGGCGCCTGGCCGGCTTCGGAGGGCTCGCCGTCGAGCCCTCGGCGGCGGCTCCCGCGCGTCGGACTCGGCTGCGCCGTCGCGTCACCGCGGCGTTCTTCGTGGTCGGCTCCACCGTCATGGTCATCGCCCTCGCCCGACCGCAGGCGGTTCTCAGCCTGCCCAGGCTCGAAGGGACGGTCATCCTGGCCTTCGACGTCTCGGGCAGCATGGCTGCCGATGACCTGAAGCCAACCCGCATGGAAGCGGCGAAAGCGGCGGCCCGCGCATTCATCGAGCGCCAGCCGGCAAGCGTGCAGATCGGGGTGGTCGCCTTCAGCGACGGTGGCTTGTCGGTGCAGGCACCCCTGGCTTCCCTCAAGGTGATCGCGGCACAAGAAGCGGGATCGAACCCGGACTACTACACGAACCGATCGCCTTCGGCGTCGCCCTCCCCCAGCCCGACGCCAGTCCCTGCCGGCACGCACACGTCGGCCGTCATCGTGCTGCTCACCGACGGCGAGAACAACCAATCGCCCGACCCGCTCCAGGCTGCCCAGGCCGCCGCCGACCGTGGGGTGCGCATCTACACGGTGGGCGTCGGAAGTGCAGCCGGCGCCGATCTCAAGATCGACGGCTTCACGGTCCACACTCAGCTCGACGAGCCGACGCTCCAGCAGATCTCGCAGATCAGCGACGGGAGCTATTACAAGGCTGATAACGCGGACCAGCTGCACTCGATCTATGACAACCTCGACAGCCAGCTGGTACTCAAGCCCCAGGCGACCGAGATCACCTCGATCTTCGCCGGGGCGAGCTTGCTGATCCTGCTGATCGGGGGCGTGTCGTCGCTCGCGTGGCTCGGGCGGGTGCCCTGATGCTGGCAGGTCTCTACCTGACGCAGGCCGAGGTGTCCTGATGCAGGCCGAGGTGTCCTGATGCAGTTCCTGTGGCCCGGCTTCCTCGCCCTGCTCCTGATCGTGCCTGCGATGATCGGCATCTACGTCTGGACGCTGCGCCGCCGCCGGCCTTCAGGGGTCCGCTACTCCAGCCTGTCGCTCGTGCGCACGGCGCAGCCCGGCTCCTCGCGCCTCCGCCGGCACCTGCCATTCGCTCTGTTCGTGGTTGGGCTGGCCAGCCTGGCCGTGGCCCTCTCACGGCCGGTGACGATCGTCAGCGTACCCGCCGGCCAGACCACGATCATCCTGGCCATCGACGTCTCGGGCAGCATGTGCTCGACCGACATCCAACCGACCCGCTTGCAGGCCGCAGAGGACGCCGCGTCGTCCTTCATCCAGCGGCAGGGCTCGACCACGCAGATCGGCATCGTCGCGTTCGCAGGCTTCGCCGAGCTCGTCCAGTCGCCGACGAACGACCAGGAGCTGCTGCTGGACGCCGTGCGGAGCCTCGCCACGGGACGGCGAACGGCCATCGGGAGCGGGATGCTAGCCTCGATCGACGCGATCGCCGGCATCGATCCGACGGTCGCGCGCAGCCAGACCGATCCGCCAACCGGGCCCGATCCGTCGCCCGTTCCGAAGGGTGCCTATGCCCCCGACATCGTGGTGCTGCTGACCGACGGTGCGAACAACGCCGGTCCGGCACCGATCGACGCCGCCAAGCAGGCGGCGGATCGGGGCGTCCGCGTGTACACGATCGGGTTCGGGTCGGCAGACGGTGGCGCGATCGATCCGGTCTGCGGACCGCAGTTCGTGGGTCGAGAACCGGGTGCGTTCGGAGGCGGCTTCGGCGGTGGCGGAGCCGGTGGCGGCCCGGGATTCCGCCGCGGCATCGACGAAGCCACGCTCAAGCAGGTCGCCGACATGACCGGCGCGACGTACTACCCAGCCGAGAGCGCAGGCGACCTCCAGAACGTGTTCAGCAATCTCCCGACGTCCCTGATCACGAAGCACGAGGTCATGGAGGTCAGCGTGGCCTTCGTCGCGGTGGGCTTCCTCCTGGCGATGCTCGGAGTCTTCCTCGCTCAGCTCTGGCGTCCGCTGCCCTAGCACCGGGCCGGGGTCCAACGCCGCCCGGCTTCGCCGGCAATCTCAGCCGCCCGGCTTCGCCGGGAATCTCGGCCGCCCGGCTTCGCCGGCAATCTCAGCCGCCAGCTCGGAGGCCGCCAATCTCGGCCGCCAACCTCGGCCGCCAACCTCCAATCTCGGCCGACAATCTCGGCCGCCAACCGAGGCCGCCAACCTCCAATCTCTCAAATACGAACCCCCATCCTGCCAACGCCAAAGCCGCCGGCGGTCGCGTCGAAAACCGCAGCGAGTTGTCCCGGCGCACGTTGCGATCGGGACAGACGGTGGTTGGTCCGCGGTCCATCAGTCGCGTCGATCGAGGTTGTGACTACCCGGGTTCGTACTTGAAGGCAAGTGGCGCGGCACGTCTCTGTGGGTCGACCTGCCGGGCGCTAGCCCTCCATTCGGAGCTCTTCGAAGTCGAGCTGACGAGAGGGATTCGGAGCAAATACGAACCCCTGTGGTGCCAGCGCCATTGTCCGGGGAACTCGACCGGGAAATCGCTGCGACTTGTCCCGGTCGATGTTCGCGACGGGTTGGCCGGCGGTCGCCTACCCGGCAGGGTCCCGCTCGATCAGCGTTACGACCACCCCCGTTCGTATTTGAGGCAAGAGGCAGGCCGGGTCGCTAGCTGTCCCCATCCTTCGACGTCCGCGGGCGATTGAGCCGTAGCCCTGTCTCGCCCACGAACACCTTGAAGACCTTCCAGGCGTCGGGGTTGTCGCCGGGTTCGAGGTCGCCGTTCGTCACGAGCAGCGACTGCCCCATGAAGGCGAGACCCCAGGGCGAGTGGAAGAGCGGGCTCGAAATTCGTCGGATCTCATTGCCGGCGGGGTCCAGGACCGCGATCTGATTCGGACCGAGCAGGCTCACATAGAGGTTGCCCGACTTCGCGAACGCGAGACCGGTCGCCTGGGGCGGGGCCTGCGTCGGGTCGAATAGGAACTCGTGCACCAGCTCGAGATCCGATGCCGTCGGATGGTCGACCAAGCGAACTCGGTAGATCAGAGCCGCGAGCGGGTGGTCGAGCGACACCGTGATGGAGAAGTACAGCCACTTGCCCGTCGGATCGATCCGCCCGCCGAGTGGCCCGCCCGCGAAGCCGAAGAAGCCGGTCAGCCGGGCATCGGTGAACCAGATCGAGGCCATGCCATCGGGAGTGACACGCCAGATCCGGGGCTTGTCGTCGGGCACGTAGAGGTTTCCCGCCCCGTCGAACACGAGGTCGTTCCACATCGACTTCATCCAGTCGCCACTGAGGCCCGTGCTGGCGGGCACCTGGGAGAACACCTCGGGGGCGGCGGGGTGCTTGCTGAGGTCGAGGCGGAGGATGCGACCATTCATGTCGGCGACATACAAGTGATGGTTCGGCTTCGGGTTGCCATCCAGGGCCAGGCCGAACAGGCCCATATCGGAGTTCACCCCGGTTGCGATGCTCGTCGTGCCCACCAGGTTGCCGCGCCTGTCGTAGGCGAAGACACGCTCGCCGTCGGAATTGAGGTGGCCACCGTTGGGACCGGCAAAGAAGTCACCCGCGCTGGTCGAGATGTAGACGCGGCTCCGGTCGACGGCAACGCCGAAGGGATGTCCGGGTGCCGGCACGGTCGCGAAGACACTGACATCGCCGATGGCGGGTCGAGCGTCGGGATTGCTCGCCGACGCCGGGCTGATGCCTGGACCAAGAGCGATCGCCGCGGCCGCCGCGACGAAGCTGAGCACCGACCACCATCGCCGGCCTCGATGCCTGCCACCAGGCCTGGCGAGCATTCCAGCTCGGTCGTTGATGCGCAGATTCATCGCTCTCGTCCTCCTGATCCTTGGCCGCTTGGCGGGTTCAGTCCTTCGCCTTGCAATCAGACGACGAGCAAGAGCACTGGGAATCGACAAGTCTCGGAGTCGGCGCCGAGATGAGGTTCCGCTGGCAAATATCAACCAACATGGTGTTAACGCTTTCGGTGGCCGAGCGCGACCCGGAAATCGTTGCGATTCGGCCCGACCGACGTTCAGGACGGGATGCCCTGCCGTCGCCTGATGGTCCAGCGCCCCTCGGATAAGCGTTTAGACCACTCGGGTTCGTATTCGAGGCAAAGGCAGGCCGCACCGAGCGACGGCGCGGCTCGACCCGCGTCGCATTCAGGCCTCGGACACCCGGGATGCCGTCCGCCGATCGATCAGGTAGCTCATGCCGGTCAACGCGATCCCAACGAGCACGATGAGGAGCACCACGCCGAAGAACGGATTTCCGGTCGAGACGAGCAGCGAGAAGAGCCCGAGGCTGATCACGGACCGGACGACAAGGGTCGTGGTGTACAGGATTTCGACGCGGTGGCGGATGATCTGGACGATGAGGATGCCGAGCGCGACGAGAAGCAGGCCCGCCAGCCTCAGCGGCGGCTCCTCATACGTTTGGTTCGATAGCAGCAGCTTCGTGGCGAACGTCGGCGCAATGAGCAGGAGGAGTCCCGCCGGTAGGAGGTAACCCGCGAGGTAGTACAGGCTCAGGTGGGTGCGCCTCACGATGCTCCTCCTCCGATGTGCCCACCGGTCCGGCCGAAGGGCGAGCGTTGCATGATGCAATGGACTGTAAGCATCGAGTAGCCGGCGTGGTGGCGCGCGGTGAACACCAGTACTGAGCCCCGGTCCATCCCAGGCCGGCTCCCTCGAACCAGCCGAAGCGCTACAAGGCCTTGGCGGACGAGTTTGGACTGGAGATCCTCGACAACTGGTCGGACGAGCTTCACGCGAAGTACGGCATCACCCTCGGAGGGCCACGCAGCCCGGGTTCGAGGCTAGACGCGTCCGGCCCAGATTCCCACGGGTTCGAACTGGATCGCGACGTCGACAAGGATGAGCTCGCTGGGCGCCCTCCCGCGGATCCGCAGCGGAGGCTGGTCGGTCACCTTCGCGGCATCGCCCGTGGCGAGCACCTCGTCGTCGACGGACGCCTCGCCGCCAATCAGATAGACGTACGCGCCCCGGCCCGCGCCGATCGCGTGGGTCACCGCGATGCCCGGTGCGAGGGAAGCTACGTAGACCGCCGCGTCCTGGTGGACCTTCACGACGTCACCGCCTTCGGGGCCGATGACCTTCAAGAGCCGATTCGTCCGATCCTCCTGGGTGAACGCGCGCTGCTCGACCGCCGGCGGAAGGCTCGGCGTGTCGGGCAGGATCCAGATCTGGATGAAGCGCATCGGCTCGGTTTCCGAGGCGTTCTGCTCGGAATGCCAGGCGCCGGCGCCGAGGGTCATCCGCTGGACCGAACCGGCAGGAAGGGGTCCCGGCGCGCCACCGACATTGTCCTCGTGGCGGAAGAGCCCGTCGACGACATAGGTCAGGCCTTCCACGTCCCGGTGTGGGTGCAGCGGCCAGATCCCGCCTGGGATGAGCCGGTCGTCGTTGAACACGCGCATGGCCCCGAAGCTGTCGTTTTCCGGGTCGCTGTACGTGTCGAACGAAAAGTGCCAGCGGGCGCTGAACCACTCGCCGTCAACCCGGTGGATCTCCGCGTCCCGGCGGATCTTGATCAGGGAGTGTCTCCGGCGCCCCTTGTCCCCACGAGGCGTTCGATCTCCACCAGCGCTTCCTCGCCGACGGCGAGCCCAGCCTCGGCCAGCATCTTTCGACTTACGCTGAGGGACAGGCGGCCGCCCCCGGCGGGCATCGTGTTCGAGGTGAACTCGGCACCTCCCAGCGTGCCCGCCACCCGCATCTGCTTGAGACCTCCCAGCGCGGCGGTCACGTCCGCTGGGATGTCGACGACCGCGAGACCGGCCGCCTGCTCCGGCCGCCAGTAGCGAATTATTCCGCGGAAGCTCGATCGGTCGGCCACGCCGTCACCTTATGCCGAAACGAGGCTATTCGGGCGGCAGCTCCCGATACACGAGGTCCAGGTCGACGCCCTGGCTGCGCCGGATCATCCGCGCGCCGTAGTAGACGACCAGGCCAATGACGACGATGCCGCCCATGAACGCCGGGATCCACCATACGTTCTTGGCGTCACCGTACAAGGCAAGAGCGGGATAGCGAATGGTCAGGTATGTCAGGAAGAGCATGACCAGGATCGAGAGCGGCGCGACGATCTTGAGCACAGGGATGCCGCCCCAGCTGACGTTCGCCGGAGACGCGCGGTACAGATCCGGTCGCCGGTCCGGGAAGACGAACGCGGCGACGCCGACGATCACGACGCACACGACACCAGCCAGAACTCCCAGCGCAAGCCACGTCGCGAAGTCCGTCGAGAGGATGCTCCAGGCGAGCATCAGCGTCACCAGGCCCATGACCAGCAGGATCGCCGGCACCGGGGAGTGCGTTCGGGTGTTGACTTCGGTGAACTTCTCCGGCAGCAGCCGGTCGAACGCCCACGCGAACACCGTGCGGATCGGCATGAACGTGTTGCCGACCATCGCCGGCAGGCTCCAGAACAGGAACGAGCCGACGATCAGGATCGTGACCACCGGGATGTTGAATACGAGCGAGGCCATGAAGTGGTACCAGGGCCCGCTGGGAATGGCGTACGCGCCGCCGGCAATCGCACCGCTCGCCGCGTCGGTCACCGTGTTGACGGCGACCATGAAGTCGTAGCCCGTGACCTTGAACAGGAGCAGGACGCCGATGACGATGAAGACGACGTCCCAGATCAGGGCGCCGAACATGATCGACAACTGACGGCCGCGGTTCGCAGCGCTCCTGAGTTCCCCGGCCAGGTATACAGACCACCAGTTCCACATCATGAAGACCATGATCGCGAACACCGTCGGCAGGGTCGCGTCCACGTTGCCGACATTGGGCGCCGCTCCCTGGGCCTTCGCTCCGGCTATGACTGCCGCGGCATCGCCGCCTCCAAACTTGGTGTTGAGCGCGGTGAAGTTCTTCACGAAGTCGGCGTTGCTACCGATCAGCAGCACCACGAACGCCAGGAACGTCCCGACCGAGGCGATGATCCAGAACACGTTCTGCCAGCGGAACGTGGTGCGCACGCCGGCGATGTGGATCACCGTCATGAGGGCGATCATCGCGAACCCGCCGATGAAGATCCAAAGCTGGTCCTTCTGGAAGCTGGTCCCCCAGCTCGTCAGGGAGTCGTTCCCGAAGATGACACCGAGGACCACGAGCACGGGACCCAGAGCAAAGACCGGGAAGTAGCGCGCCCAGAAGGTCGCGCCGATCATGGCCGACAGGGCCGCGCCGAAATTCGAGATCGTCGCGAGCGGCGGCGAGAGGATGCGGCTGACCCACACGTAGTCCCCGCCGGTCCGGGGCATGCTCGACGCGAGCAAGGCCATCATGATCAGCACGGGGATGTTGAGGACGAACGAGATGATCGTCGCCCAGACGAGATCGGCCCCGGGGAACGCACTCAGCGCGAAGAACACGCCCCACGCGAGCGTGGCGCCGACGGGCGCCGAGAAGACCGCGTTGTAGATGGTCGCGTCGAGGGCCGACGCCTCCCGGACGAGGCCGGTGCTCTGACGGACGAAGAGCTGGCTGCCGCCAGCCTCGGTCGATGCCATGCCTACCTCCTGCCGTGCACCTCTCCACCAGGTCCGGTCGTCAGCGCGGGCACCTTGACAGCCGTCGCCCTGTGCGGCGATAGTCGAACACAATCGAACACCCTTCGTCAACTGATCGTGCGCCATTGGAGGGGTGCGGGTGTCGAAAGCTGTACCGCCGCCGCACTCCCGCTCCCAAGCAGCGGCTGAGCCGTTGAAACGTCACCCCATCTATGCGGTCGACCGGCGCCACCGCATCCTCGAACGCGTCGCCGCCGAGCAAACGATCCATGTCGGCGAGCTGGCTCGCGAGCTGCGTGTCTCGGAGATGACGATCCGGCGCGACATCCGGCGCCTGGAGCGCGACGGATTCCTGCGTCAGACCTACGGAGGGGCCACGGCACACATCACGCGCTCGTTCGACGTGGCATTCAACGCCCGTGCCCTTCAGCACACGCGCGAGAAACGGCTGATCGGGATGCGTGCGACACGACTCATCGAAGATGCCAGGACGGCATTCGTCGGGATCGGCACGACGGCCGAGCAGTTCGCTCGCTACCTGAGCCCGCGCGACGAGCTGACGGTCGTCACTGCCTCGCTCCCGATCGCCAGCCTGCTCGGGACGCGGCCCTTCCAGGTCGTCGTCCTGGGCGGCACGGTTCTTCACGACGAGCTCAGCTGCGTTGGACCTGCCGCCGTGCGAACCCTGGAGCGGTACCGCTTCGACGTCGCCGTCATCGGCGCCGCTGGGCTCTCGACGCGCTGGGGAATCACGGAGCTGACAGACGCCGAGGCGGAGATCCAGCGCGTCGCCATCGACCGGTCCGAGCGCCTGATCGTCATCGCCGACGGCTCGAAGATCGGCGCCGCGACAAACGCCGTAGTTGCGCCTGTGGACCGCATCAGCGTCCTGGTCACCGACCAGTCAGCCGACCCGGCAGAGGTCGCCACGCTGAAGAGCGCCGGAGTGGACGTCGTGTTCGCCAGCGCCGAACGAGCCTCCGAGGGCCGCGCGCGCAACGACGCTGACCGATCCCGGCCAGCGATGGTCGCGGCGGCACCGGCCGGCTGAAGGGGAGGAGACAAGATGAGCTCACTGGGGGACCTGTTCGGCGTCCGCAAGCCAGTCATCGCGATGCTGCACTTCCCGGCGCTACCGGGACGACCGCGCCATGATCGGAGCGGCGGGGAGGCCCGTCTCCTGGACGCGGTGGGCAGTGACCTGCTGGTGCTCCAGGACGCCGGTGTGGATGGCGTTCTGTTCTGCAACGAGGCAGACCTGCCGTACCAGCTCAGGGTCGGGCCGGAGATCCCGGCCGCGATGGCGGCGATCATCGGAGAGCTGCGGCGGGACCTCCGAGTCCCCTACGGTGTGAACGTCCTGTGGGACGCGATCGCGAGCCTTGCGCTTGCCCGGGCCACGGGCGCCCGCTTCATCCGGGAGGTCCTGACGGGAGTCTACGAAAGCGACCTTGGCATGATCGAGCCGCGGATCGGCGAGATCGCCGGTTACCGCACGGCCATCGGCGCCGACGACGTGCTGCTGTTCGACAACGTCCAGCCCGAGTTTGCCAGCGCGATCGGGTCCCGCAGCGTTGCGGATCGGGCGCGCGGAGCTGCCTTCCTGGGCGTCGATGCGATCCTCATCAGCGGACCGGCGGCGGGCGCGGCGCTGGACATGCGCCACCTCGCCGAAGCCAGGGAAGCTGCCCGGGACACGCCCGTTATCGCCAACACGGGCGTTCGCGCGGAGCGAATCCGGGAGATCTTCAGCATCGCCGACGGCGTGATCGTAGGCACCTCACTCAAGGTCGATGGCGTCACGTGGAATCCAGTCGACCCCGAGCGCGCCCGGCGCCTGGTCGATGCCGCCGGGCAGGCTCGCTCAGCGCTGCCGGTCGGCTGATGGCGAAGGGCTCGACGACGAAGGTGTTCTTCGCAACCGACCTGCACGGCTCCTCCAAGTGCTTCCGCAAATTCCTGAACGCCGGTCCGTTCTACGGCGCCGACGTGCTCGTGCTTGGCGCCGACCTCGCCGGCAAGGCCATCCAGACCATCGTCCGCTCGCCGCACGGGCGCTGGCGCTGTCAATTCGTCGGGACCGAGTACGACGTTGCCGATGGCGACCAGCTCGCCGATCTCGAGAAGCTCATCGAGGACCACGGCTACTACCCGCTGCGGGTCGAACCGGGTGAGTTCGACGCGATGCAGGCCGAAGGGCGCGTCGACGACGTCTTTCTGGGACTGATGCAACGCCGCCTCGCGGGCTGGCTCCAGCTCGCCGACGAGCGCCTGCGACCACAGGGCTTGCCGTTCTTCTTCATGCTCGGCAACGACGATCCAGTCGAGCTGCGCGAGGTGCTCGACGAGGCGCCCTACGGCACGCAGGCCGAGGGCCGCGTGGCGCAGCTGGACGACGACCATGAGCTCGTCAGCTGGGGCTACTCCAACATCACTCCCTGGCACAGCCACCGCGAGCAGACGGAGGAGCAGCTCGATGCCTCGCTGCGGGACCTCGCATCCAGGCTGACGGATCCGGCGCGGGCCGTTTTCAATGTCCACGTACCGCCCATCGCGAGTGGGCTGGACGATGCTCCAATGCTGGACGAGAACCTTCGCGTGGTCCAGGTGCTTGGCCAGGTGAAGTTCGCGCCGGCAGGCAGCCAGGCGGTACGCGATGTCCTCACCGACGTCCAGCCGCTGCTTGGCCTTCATGGGCACATCCACGAGTCGACCGGCATCCGCCGCCTCGGGCGGACGCTTGCCATCAACCCTGGCAGCGACTACTCCACCGGAGCGCTCAACGGGGCATTGGTGACGCTCGAGCGCGACAGGATCGCCGCCCACCAGCTGGTCCGCGGATGAACCGCGCGGCCCTGAAGTGCACCCAATCGAGAGCGGGCGATCGCTCGTGGAAGGATGCGCTCGTCGCGGTCGACGTTGGCACATCCGGCGCCCGAGCGGCGGCATTCGACCTCGAGGGCGAGCGTCGACTCGAGATCCGGCGCCCGTACCCGACGCACATCCCCAGGCCCGGCTGGGCGGAGCAGGACGCCGCCCGATGGCGGTCTGCGGCGCTGGCGGCCCTGGGTGAGCTCGTCCGACGGCTGGGTCCTCAACGAACCGGAGACGTGGCGACGGGTCCGGCTCGCCCTGCAGCCGCGGGACTTCGTCGCCATGGGCCTCACCGGCCAGGCCGTAACCGACGGGACGCACGCGGCGGCGACCCTCGCGTTCGCTCTGCGCGACGGGGACTGGGACCGTGACATCCTGGGCCGCCTGGACCTGGAGCCGGGCCTCTTTCCGCCCGTCCGCGCGTCCACCTCGGTGGTGGGCACGCTTCGGCCCGCCGTTGCCGAGCGTCTCGGGCTCCCTGCGGCGACTCCCGTCGTGCTGGGCGGCGCCGATTCGCAGTCGTGCGCCCTGGGAGCGGGCGTAATTGGGCCGGGGCCGGTCAGCGAAATGGCCGGTTCGTCGACCTGTCTCAACGCCGCGGTGCCACGGCCCCTCGACGTGCTCGAGGTGACGCATTATCCGAACGTCGTCCCGGGCAGCTTCAGCACGGAAACCGGCATCAACACCACCGGCGAGGCGGTCCGGTGGCTCGCCAACCTGCTCTACGGCGGGCGCCGAGGAACGGCGAGCGGGCGGGACTTCGCCCGACTGGACGCCGAGGTATCGCGCGTGCCGCCTCTCGCCGGTGGCGTGCTGGCGCTACCCGTTCTAGGCGACGGCGAACGGACGGATCCGGCCCTGCGTGGCGCGTTCGTCGGTCTGTCGCTGCGTCACGACCGCGCGGCACTCGCCCGGGCGTTGCTGGAGGGCGTTGCCTTCGCGATCCGCGGCCAGCTCGATCTGCTGCGTCAGGGCGGTGCGCCCGTGACCGAGTTGCGGGTCTCGGGCGGAGATGCCAGGCTCGGGACCTGGAACACGATCAAGGCCGATGTGACCGGTGTCCCCGTGTCGACCGTTCCAGGCGACGCGGCCGTAACCGGGGTCGCGATGCTGGCCGGGATCGGCGCCGGCGTGTATCGCGACGCGGCCGAGGCCATCGCGCGCTGTGTCAGGCGGGATCCGCCGATCCAACCAGATGCGAGGCTGTGCCAGCTCTACGAGGGCGGGTATGCGGCCTGGCGATCCCTCGCCGAGTCCCGCGCCGTTCGGACCACGGAGGCCGGCTGATGCGCGTGCGGCTGGGCGTCAATACCTGCTTTGCCGTCAAGCGCTGGCCGCGACCGGCGGATTGGGCGCCCATCGTTCGCGACCGCCTTGGCCTGGGGCTCGTCCAGCATTCACTCGACCTCGTCAACCTCGACGCTGGGCCCGCTGGGATCGACGGCCAGGCCGACGCCATCCGGACCGCCGCGAGCGCTCATGGTCTGGACGTCCAGTCGACGTTCACCGGGCTCGCGGCCTATTCGTCGAACATGCTCCTCGATCCG
>WNGI01000505.1_pt1 | contig 28928 bp, 32 predicted proteins | sample 5400621 | NCBI WGS metagenome assembly WNGI01 (sample SAMN13153374, study PRJNA577476) | soil metagenome | isolation source: 20 cm soil or saprolite under Garry oak tree replicate 1 | place: USA:California | collected 2016-06-15
CGGACGAGCTCGGCGTCCGCGTAGGCGATCGGCTGCGGAAGCATCTCGAGTACGGTGACGTCGCTTCCGACCTCGGCGAAGAAGGTGCCGAGCTCCAGCCCGACCGCGCCGCCGCCGATGACGATGAGCCGCTTGGGTATCTCGGTCAGGGCGAGCGCGCTCACGTTGTCGAGCGGCTTCGCCTCAGCGAGTCCCTTGATGGGTGGAATACCGACCTTCGACCCGGTCGCCACGATCAGCGCTTTGGCGTCGATGGTCTGGTTTCCGACGCGAAGCTGTGTCGGGGAAACGACGGTGCCCTCACCTTTGATGAGATCGGCCTTCCGTCCTTTGAGGAGCGCTTCGACGCCAGAGACGAGCTGAGCGACGACGCGGTCCTTGCGCGCTACGGCCCTCGGAAGCTCGAAGCGCGCGCCTTCGACGTGTATGCCGTGGTCCTCGCCGTGCGTGGTTATCCAGTACGCATGGCTCGAGTCGAGGAGGGCCTTTGACGGGATGCAGCCGACCGTCACGCAGATCCCGCCCACGCGATCCCGCTCGACCAGCGCGACCTTCGCACCTTTGACGGCGGCGTGGAGAGCCGCGACGTATCCGCCGGGGCCGCCGCCGAGGATCGCGATGTCGTACGAGGCCACTAAGAAAAGAGCCTAGGGTCTTCCGACGCGTCTCGCTCCAGTGGATGCTCGGCGTATCCATAACGCGCGCGGTACCAGAGGTACAGCGGTAGGAACGACAGACCGAGTCGTTCGTATTGCGCGACATGCCGAAGCTCGTGGCGCCAGACCGCCGGCGTCGGTTCCGCGCTCGCGACGATCACGTGCCCGAATGTGATCGCGCCGAAGCCGCGCCGGGTCAGAACGAGATTCGCCAGACCGCGATCGCTGATGTACAGGAAGCACCCATCGCGACGTCGCGGGAGAGCGAACGAGAGCAGCCCCATCACGTGACCCAGTGGATCGGCGTGGTGCGCGAGGAGGACTCGGCCGAGGCTCAGGGGATCGTCGCGACCACGTCGTCGACGGCGGCCACGACCCGCTCGCGAGTGGTCAGGGACGAATCGAAATACAGCGTGATGAGCCGCGCGCGGCGATCGACGGCGACCGATGCCACACCGTCGATCTGCCGGCAGCCCGCGAGGATGTGCTCGGCGCAGCTCATGCAGATGAGCTCGAGAACGTCGACGGTTACCTGATCGTTCGAGCTGGCCACCACCGTCAACGGCGGGAGGTCGCGAGCCGCGGTCCCCGACAAGGTGGAAGCCGGTGCGCCGCAGGCGCTCAAAAAAAGCGCGAATGCGACGAAGAAGCAAAGGCCCGGACGCACGATAACATTGTGCGCCCGGGCCTCACGTCACCGCGTGCGTCTAACTAGCGGTCGACCCGCTCGTCCTGAAGACCTTCCTTGAGGTTGCCGAGGCCCTCCTTGAGCTTGCCCTTGCCCTGGTCGACCTTGCCGCCGATCTCGGTCGACTTATCGCCGCCGAGCTTGCCGGCTTCTTCCTTGACCTTGCCCTTGCCTTGGTCCCACTTGCCTTCGATCTTGTCGTCCATGCGAAATACCTCCATTGGTCCCACGGCGCGTGGGCTGACCAAGTGCGGCAAATGCGGTGCCATACCCCCGCCCTTTTCGTCCGATCGGTGTCGCCCGAGTCACGGACATGTATCGGCCGCACGATTTGACGCCGAACCCGGTCGGCCTATCGTCCCGCCGGTGATCGCAGTCGATACCGAGCGCCTGACAGCGAGCCTTCCCGCGGGTTACCGCGCGCGGCCGTTCGAGGACCGCGACCGTGACTCGTGGGTCGCCGAGCGCAACACCTGGTACGGCCCGATGGAGCAGGGCAGCGCGAAAGAATGGCGGACCTGGGAAGCGATGGCTCCGGACAAGTCGCTTCTTCGGATCGCGGTCGACGACCCTTCGGGGCATCTCGCCGCGTTCGCCGATATCGGCGCCGGAGGCGCATTCCAGCATCCGGACGGCGCCCAGAGCGGCGGCGTGTCGGTCGCGCGGGCCGATCGCGGCAAAGGGATCGGAAGCTCATTGCTCGCTGTGGTCATCGACGAAGCGATCCGTCGCAAAGCGCCGCGTTTCCTCGCCGGCGCGAGCGAGGCGCACCCAGACGCCTTGACGTGGGCCGCGAAGCGTGGCTTCCGTGAGATCGGGCGGCGCATCGAGTCGTACGTGGAGCTGGCGTCGTTCGATCCTGCACGGTTTCGCCAGCGCGGCGATGACGTGCGCGGATCCGGCATCGCGCTCAAGACGATCGACGAGATCCTCGACGGTCGCGAGGGCGACAGCCGCGAGACCTTCATCCGAGCGCTGTACGACGCCGAGACGCCGATGTGGGAAGACGTCCCGTGGGCAACGCCAACGCCGCACTGGCCGTACGACCGCTTCCGTCAAATGGGATTCGAGAGCGGCCAGATGATCGCCGACGTGTCCATCGTCGCGTACGACGGCGAGACGATCGCCGGATTCACGATGACCGGCAAGCGACAGTCGCAGGATGGCTATACGTGGATGACGGGCGTCGGGCGCAGCTATCGCGGACGCGGTCTCGCCACCGCCATCAAAGTCGAGGCGCTCTCACGCGCGAAAGCGAAAGGTCTGCGTGCATTGCTCACGACCAATGACGAGCCCAACAAAGCAATGCGTGAGATCAACGCTAAGCTCGGATATCGGATGCTGCCGGCATATGTGCAGCTGGAGAAGGCGCTGTTGCACTGACACCCACGTGGCACGGCGTTCGCTCTAGCCTTGTGGCGATGTCCGACGCGGACGTAGCGAATCCCACAGGCGCTCTTCTCCTTCTCGGCGCGACCGTCTTTCTCCTCGCCGCGATGTACGTCGTCTGCTACACGTTCTTCATGGCGAATTGGGAAGGCTGGGAGTCGTGGAACCGGCGGACGGGCCTCGATGCGGAGATCGCCGAAGAGGAACGCCTGAACCGACCCAAATAGCAAAGGAGAGAGGCTCGCGCCTCTCTCCTTTTCTTAGCCCGACGAAACTGCTACTCCGCGGGTGTTGCCTCGGTCACCATGCCGGCCTCTTCACCACCGACCTCTGACCAGATCTTCGCCCCGCGCGGCTCGCGCAGGAACAGCGTGCCGATGACCACGGTCATCAGCGCGACGGTGATCGTGTACGCGAGGCCAAGGTAGATGTTGCCGTTCGGGTCTCCTGTGGTGTTGAACTGGCGTAGCGAGATGTCCGTCCTGATCGGAAGACCCATGAAGTTCTGCAGGAACGGCACGTACAGGAGCTGCCCGGCGGCGTTCTTAACGCCCTCGGGATAGGTCGCTCCGACCAGGCCGGTGAAGAGGAGCGGCAGCAGACCCCCGAACCAGCCATTCCCGAAGTGGTACGGGATCGAGAGCGAGGTGTAGCGAACTTTCGCGCGGAAGTACTCGACGAGGAACGCTGCGATCGGTCCGTAGACCATGGTGACGTAGATCACCTGGATCCAAACGAGGGCGGTCATGATCACCGTGTCGGGGTTCGCGGCGGTGATGAGACCTGTCGCGTCCCTCGTCACGTGCGCGTGTTCGGTCATCTGCTGATAGATCGGTAGATACGTGATGGCGGCGATAAAGCAGCCGGCAAGGATGATGACCTTGCGGCCGATCCTGTCCGAGAGCCACCCAAACACGAGGAAGAATGGCGTGCCGAGCGCGACCGCCCACAGCATGATTGGGTAGGCCTGCGTGAACGTGAGCTTCAAGTAGATCGTCATGAAGTTGAGCGCCTGGAACTGGCCCTGGTACCAGACGACGCCCTGACCCGCGGTCAGGCCGAGCAGGACGAGGAGGATGACCCCGACCTTGCGGCCGCCGAAGGACTCGCTCGCCCAGTTCCCGGCACCGGTGACCGACTGCCGCGCCTCCTTGAGTCGCGCGAACAGCGGCGTCTCGCGGAGACGGAGCCGGATGTAGAGCGCGAACGCAACGAGGATCGCGGAGATGAGGAACGGGTACCGCCATCCTCCGGCGAGGCCGAGGAAGAGCGGCGCGTCGGTCGTGAAGTCCTTCGCGCTCATGTTCAAGCGGAAGGCGAGAATGATCGCGAGGGCGAGGAAGAAGCCGACCGTCGCGGTCGTCTGGATCCACGCCGTGTAGAGACCGCGCTTGTTGTCGGGTGCGTGCTCCGCGACGTAGATCGCGGCGCCGCCGTACTCGCCACCGAGAGCGAGGCCCTGAAGAAGACGCAGCGCCACGAGAATGACCGGCGCGAAGATGCCGATCTGGGCGTACGTCGGCAGGAAGCCTACGAGGACAGTCGCGAGACCCATGACTGTGATCGTGACGAGGAACGTGTATTTGCGACCGATGATGTCCCCGAGCGCGCCGAAGAAGACGGCACCGAATGGCCGGACGAGAAAACCCGCCGCGTATGTTGCGAACGCTGAGAGAAGGGACGCCGTGTCGTTGCCGCTCGGGAAGAAAATCGGCGCAAAGAACGGCGCCAGAGTCGCGTAGAGGTAGAAGTCGTACCACTCGATGACGGTGCCGGCCGACGAAGCCGAGATGACGAATGGCAGACCGTATGCGCGCCTCGTCGTGGCGACCGCGGTGGCAGTTCGCGTTGCCAAGTTTTCCCCCTTCTGCTGACGACGTGTTTCAAAGAGCTCAGTTCACGAGATGGTCGCCTGCCCGGTCGTCACCTCCCACCAAAACCCACTCGGAAACGGCTGATAGCGCGCTTGTCTACGTCTTTCCTTCCGCATCGTCAATTCGGGTTTTCACTCCTCGAAGCAACTCCAGCGCGGTCGGGTCCTATCCCGGCTGCACGGGTCTCTCCCTCAGCGCACCCTCCCCGCCTTGCAGCTCACTTTCGTTCGCTGCGGGCGGGTCCCCGGGGCACCCGCGCTTTGCGAGAGACCCGCTGCGCCGTGCCACCCGCCCGCGACGAACGCCGCTTCAGTCGTCCTTGCCAGACGAAGATGCGGTTCGAATGGACTCGACCACGCTCGAATCCGCCAGCGTGGTCGTGTCGCCGAGCGGGACGCCGTTGGCAATGTCCCGTAGGAGGCGACGCATGATTTTTCCGGAGCGGGTCTTCGGCAGCTCCGGCGTGAACATGATCGTCTTGGGCCGCGCGATCGAGCCGATCGCCTTGACGACATGCTCGCGTAGCTCTTTGGATAGGTCCTCGCTTCCTTCGTTGCCGCCGCGGAGCGTCACGAAGGCGAAAATCGCCTGCCCGGTGATCGGGTCCTCTCGTCCGATCACGGCCGCCTCCGCCACTTTCGGGTGCGACACGAGGGCGGACTCGACCTCCGTGGTCGAGATGCGATGGCCCGAGATCTTCATCACGTCGTCGACCCGGCCCATGAGCCAGAGGTAACCGTCCTTGTCGCGGCGCGCGCCGTCGCCGGCGAAGTACTTCCCGGGATAGCGGCTCCAGTACGTCTCGCGGTAGCGCTTGTCATCCTTGTAGATCCCGCGGAGCATCGCCGGCCAGGGCCGCGACAGAACGAGGTACCCGGCCCCACCAGCCGGTACCGACTTCCCGTCTTCGTCGACGACGTCGGCCTTGACGCCTGGGAACGGGAACGTCGCGCTCCCCGGCTTGGTGGTCGTGAGACCGGGAAGCGGCGTGATGAGGATCATCCCTGTCTCGGTCATCCACCAGGTGTCGACGATGGGACACCGCCCGCCGCCGATCGTCTCCTGGTACCAGAGCCAGGCTTCCGGGTTGATCGGCTCGCCGACCGAGCCGAGCAGGCGCAGCGACGACATGTCGTGCTTTTTGGGGTACTCCGCGCCCCACTTCATGAACGTGCGAATCGCGGTAGGCGCGCAGTACAGGATCGAGACTTTGTACTTCTCGATGATCGACCACCAGCGGTCCTTGTCCGGGAAGTCGGGCGTGCCCTCATACATGACGCCGGTCGTGCCGTTCGCCAGAGGCGCGAAGACGATGTAGCTGTGCCCGGTGACCCAGCCGATGTCGGCCGCACACCAGTACACGTCGTCGTCCTTCACGTCGAAGATGAGCTTGTGCGTCGTCGCGACGCCCGCGAGGTAACCGGCCGTGGTGTGCACGATGCCCTTCGGCTTCGCCGTTGTTCCGGACGTGTAGAGCAGGTAAAGCATGTGTTCGCTCTCGAGCGATTCGGCCGGACACTGGGGCTTCTGGCGGTCGACGATCTCGTGCCACCAGACATCACGACCCTCGGTCCAGGACACTTCCTGCTTCGTGCGACGGACGACGAGCACCTTCTCGATGGTCTTTGTCTGCGCGACCGCGTCGTCGGCGTTCTTCTTCAGAGGGACTGTGGCGCCCTTGCGATAGCCACCGTCGGCCGTGATCAGGATCTTGGCCTCGGAGTCGACGATGCGACCGGAGAGCGCTTCCGCCGAGAATCCACCGAACACGACCGTGAACGGCGCGCCGATCCGGGCGCAGGCGAGCATCGCGGCAGGGAGCTCCGGGATCATCGGCATGTAGATCGCGACGCGGTCGCCTTTCTCGACGCCAAGCTCCTTCAGCGCGTTGGCGGCGCGGGATGTCATATCGAGAAGGTCTTGATAGGTGATAGCTCGGCTGTCGCCGGGCTCCCCCTCCCAGTAGTAGGCGACCTTGGCGCCTCTGCCCGCCTTGACGTGGCGATCGAGGCAGTTCTCCGAGATGTTGAGCTCGCCCCCTAAGAACCACTTGGCGTACGGCGCCTCCCACTCGAGCACCTTGGTGAAGGGTTTGCGCCAGGCCAGAGTCCTCGCCTGCTCGGCCCAAAAGCCCTCGAGATCCTTTTCGGCACGCTCGTAGATCCCGGGGTCCTTGGCGTTCGCCTGGGCGGCGAAGCCCTTCGGCGGCGGAAAGGTCCGGTCCTCGCGGGAGAACGTCTCGAGCGCCGTCGACGACTTGGTTTCCGCGGCCAAAGCGGCCTCCCCTAGAGGGCGCTCGGCCGGCCCCGGTCGAGCGCCAAGAGATGTGCTCGGTAGTGCTCTGGCAGCATGAGGAGCCAAGCAAAACAATTCAAATCGCCGTAGTAGGGATGCCTCGCGGTGGCTTTCAGGTCGGGATCGGCCGGGAACTCAGCGACGAGCCGGTCCGCTGTGGCGGAGGCCTTTTCGGCAAGGCTCTGGATCCCAGCGCGGCTTACATCCCCGGCGGCCGGTCGCGGCTGGCCGGTCCGGCCCGGAGGGCCTCCCTGTGCCAGCCGGAGTCCGGTGAGAGCCACGCCCCGCTCGACTATGAGCAGATGGGTCGCCACCTGACCGAGCCCCCAGTCGTCGTCCGACCCCAGGAGCAGGGTCTCGTCGGGCGTTTTTTCCACCCTGGCGATCAGCTTGTCGCGCTCGATCCCCGTCCCGTCGACCAGCAGGCGGATCGTCTCCCGGAGCCATTCCGGGCGGTCGGCGGGCTCTTCGACCACCAAAAGTGGCACCGTCGCATCATGCGCTCTTGTGCGTTCGTGCAGAATGCGGCGCGAACCAAACAGGCCTTAGGCCGCACAGGAGGGATACGTGGCTGGGATCTCGAAGTCGGAGACCCTGAACCGTCTATCGGAAAAGACCGGTCTGACCAAGAAGCAGGTGGGGCAGTTCCTCGATGAACTGGCCGCACTCGCGTACAAAGAAGCCCGGAGCGGCTTCACCATCCCCGGAGTCGGGAAGCTCGTGATCGTTGACCGGAAGGCCCGCATGGGACGCAACCCCGCGACCGGCCAGCCGATCTCGATCCCCGCGAAGCGCGTGCTGAAGTTCCGGATCGCCAAGCAGGCCAAGGACTCAGTACTCGCAAAGCGCGGCAAATAAGAGCGGGCCCGCACTAGCAATCATCGAGCGAGGTCCGCCGGCCGCGGGAGGGCGGCGGACCTCGCTCTCGTTTCCGTGTGACGATGGTCCGATGCGGCGCGTCGCACTTATCGGAAACGGCGGCGGGGGGAAGTCCACCCTTGCGCGCGCCCTTGGGCTGCATCTGCGCATTCCGGTGCATGAGGTCGACCAGATCCAGTGGTTGCCGGGGTGGCGGCGCGCGCCGCTTGACGAGGTCGCTCGCACGCTGGAAGCGTGGGCGGCCGATGACTCTTGGATCATCGACGGATTCGGTCCGTGGCCGGTGATCGATCGGCGGATGGGACGAGCGGACACGATCGTGTACGTCGACTTTCCATTGCGAACGCATCTGTGGTGGGCGGCGAAGCGACAGGTCGTGTCATTCGTTCGCCGTCGCGCGTGGGGCGGACAGAGCGCGCCGCCCTCATCGCTTCTTCTCTTTCGAACGTTGCGCCGCGTCCATGCGATGCGAGCCGACCTCCTCGAGCTCGTCACGAAAGACGGCCGCCAAAGGAAGCTCGTGCATCTTCGATCGCCGCGCGAGATGGCGCGCTGGCTCAACGATGTGACGAGGACGACTGCCGTCGTGGCCGACTGATGCCGGGTCCGAACGTCCCGTTCCCGCCGATGGAGGCGCAGCTCGTGGAGACGCTTCCCGAAGGCGAGCGCTGGCAGTACGAACCGAAGTGGGACGGCTTTCGCGGCGTGCTCGAGAACGACGGCGGCGAGCTCGCGCTCTGGAGCCGCAACGAGCGGCCGCTGCTTCGATATTTCCCCGAGCTCCGAACACTGGGTGATCTCTTGCCGCCGCACTCCGCGCTGGATGGCGAGATCGTGATCGAGCTCGACGGTCGGCTCGAGTTCGACGCGATGCAGATGCGTCTGCATCCGGCCGAGTCGCGCATTCGCAGGCTCGCCGCCGAGACACCGGCGCGCTACATCGCCTTCGACATTCTTCTGTGGAACGGTGAGCCAATCCACGAGCGTCCACTCGCCGAGCGGCGGAAGGAACTCGAGCGCGTAGCGAAAGGATTCTCACTGTCGCCGATCTCCAAAGATCCGGTGCTCGCGAAGCAGTGGCTGGAACGGCTCGAGATCATCGGCCTCGACGGAGTGATCGCCAAACGGGTCGACCTTCCGTACAAGCCCGGGGCGCGCGACGCGGTGTCGAAGGTGAAGCACCACCGGACGGTCGACTGCGTGATCGTCGGGTATCGCACGAGCGGAACGAAAATCGCGTCGCTTCTGCTCGGCCTCTATCGCGACGACGGCACGCTCGACTTCGTCGGTCATACCTCGGGAATCGCGGGTCCCTTGCAGGATCAGCTGCAGAAAATGCTGCCGCCCCTGCTGAAGGCGGACCAGCACATCGAACAGGAATGGGGCCGCACGCCAGAAGGCGGTTCGCGCTGGTCACAGGGAAAAGACCTCCCGTGGCACGAGATCCGTCCCGAGATCGTCTGCGAGGTGCGTTTCGACAAGATGGAGCAGGAGCGTTTCCGCCACGGCACCCGGTTCATGCGGTTTCGCCCGGACAAGGATCCGAAGCAATGCACGTGGGAGCAGGTGAAACCCACGCCAAAGCCGGGCGACCCGCGCCTGGACGATCTCCTCCGTGGGAAGCTCGGCTAGGTCGACTGCGGTCGCAGCGCCCGCTGGCGCAGGACCGGGACCGCCGACGCGATCCCGAGAACGAGGGCGATCGCGATCACGACAAGGGAGCCGGCGGGATCCGGCTTGACCGTCATCAGGAACACGACACCGAGGGCAACCGCCACACGCGCCCGCACCGAGGCGACGAAGAGAGGGGCGTGGAGGTCGGCGCGAAGATTCTCCGCGAGCGATCCCTGGCCATCTCCCGCGGCCGCGAGGGTCCGGGCGAGCCGGACGCCGCTCACCGCACCGAGCACCGCGATAACGAGAAGTGAAAAGAAGCCGATCGCGATCCAGCCGTTCGGACCCCACGTGACGGCGGTCATGTAGAGGCCGAAGACAAGGAGCGCGGCCACTGAGGCGCCGCCGAGCCCGCGGATGATTCGATACACGCCGGCCCATTCGCGCACCTGCTCGACGCTTCGCGCATGCCGCAGTTTGGCGATCCCGACCCAATCGAGCGCGAGCGCCGCGAAGATCCCAAGCGAGCCAACGATGTGCAAAAAGAGCGCAAGCGAATAGAGCGTCAACACATCCTCCAGATTGAGTACTTCAGGCGACCATGGCGTTTGCTTGTGAATAGACGGTGAACGTCGCGCGGAGATGTGGTGAGAGCGGACAGCCGCGAGCCGGTGGTCCTAGTACGGCCGGCCCTGCACGGTCCCGCGGGGAGAGGCGTTCTTCATCGCAGGACCGATATCTCCGGCCCGGTGGGAAGGAGCACTGAATGCTTTCGCGCTCTGCCTTCGCCCGCTACCTGCTGGTAGCGATCGTCTCGGCGTTCGTGGCCACGGCTACCGCCGCGAGCGCGGTCACCGCGCACAACGATGGATTCAACGAGCGCATCCTGAACTGCATCGAGACCCGCGACGCGAACAGCGATCAATGCATCGCCGCGCTCGAGGTGAGCACGGTCGACTCGAACTTCTTCCGCGTCCTCGCCGACAACCTCGACAACATGCCGGCGAAGGAAGATCCGCAGCCCGAGGTCGACCTCTACTCGCTCGTCAAGGAGTGTGCCGCCACGCAGAATCTCGAGAGCGATGAATGCGCCATCGCGCTCGACAAAAGCGGACTCTCGCTCGACGAGTTCAAGGCCAAGTTCGCCGCGAAGCTCGGGTATCTCGCCAAGAAAGACGAGATGACCGCGATGATGAAGAAGTGCCTCGAGCTCAAGACGTCGCTCAACGGCAAGGCGTCCGAAGAGCTCTCCGATCTGGTCGAGAAGGTCAACTACGCGTGCCGGAAAGCGCTCGCGGAGTCACACCTGAACGCCGGCCAGTTCTGGACGAAGTACCGCTAGCAACCCCCTGCTCCAGCTGCCTGCGGCCCGGGTCGAAAACCCGGGCCGCGCCGTTTCAGGTCCCAGCGAACCGAACTCGTCCCCGGGGTTACGCCGTTGCCCTGCGAAAAGAGGTAGTCCTCGCGACCTCAGCGATGACTCGGGCCCCGTTGCGTCCCGCGATTCCAGCCTGATCCACCGGCTTTCTTCGCGTCGTAGTCCGCGCGCCAGTCGCGCGGCGGACTGGAACGCGGACTGCGCTTCGGCAGGGTCCGCTTCACTTTCAGGGCATCGAACAGCGGATCGAGGCTCACGGCCTTCTCCCACATGCCCGCGGTAAGATCGCCGACGGCCGCGATACGGTCGCGCATTGTCACCATCGTGAAGTCGCCGGGCTCGACCGCCGGCACCTCATCCCACCGGAGCGGCGCGGATGCGCGCGCGTCGGGCACCGGACGGATCGAGTACGCCGACGCGATCGTGCGATCGAACGCGTTCTGCCCGTAGTCGACGAACACGCCGGGACGTCCCGCGACCTTCCACTGCACGGTCGCGATCTCGGGGACCAGGGCCACGATCGCCTTTGCGATCGCGCGCGCGATCTCGCGCACGAGCGGGAACTCGAGCTCGGGGACGATCGGGATGAGTATGTGCAGACCGGTCACGCCGCTCGTCTTCGGGTAGCACGGCAGGCCGAGGTCGTCCATGACTCGCTTCCCGGCCATCGCGATCTCGCGCACGTGCGCCCACGGATTGCCCTCGGACGGATCGAGGTCGATGAGCAGGTAGTCCGGCTTGTTCACCTCGGGCACCCGCGAGTGCCAGGTGTGGAGCTCGATGCACCCGAGGTTCGCAATCCACGCGAGCCCAGCCGCGTCCGTGACTACGGGAAAGTCCGCCTCGTTGCCGGACGGGTAGTTGATGTGCACGGTCTCGAGCCACTCGGGATGCGGCACAGGTACGCGCTTTTGGTAGAAGAAGTCGCCCTCGACCCCATTGGGGTGTCGCTTCATCTGCATCGGCCGCCGCGCGACGTGGTGCAAGACCGCATCGGCAACGTCGACGTAGTACTGAACGAGGTCGCCTTTGGTCAGGCCCATCTTGGGGAAGAAGACCTTCTCCGGATTGGTGACCTTGACCTCGCGGCCGGCGACGAGCACGCCATACACAACTCTATGCGCTAGACGAGACTCCGGTAGCGCGGGATGTAGGCCTTCTCACGGATGAAGGCGAGTGTGTCTTTCGGACGCTCCACGCGCGCGAGCCCGCGCTCGAAGATCACATCAGCGACGCGCGCGGCCACGCGCAGCTCGGTTTCGAGGATGCCAGAGACCGGCGGATAGACGAGTCCCACCGCGATATCGCTCGGCGTCACCTGCTCAGCCACCCCGCCCGCGGCGGCGATGAACATCTCGTCAGTGACCCGTCGCGCCCCAGTCGCGTACACGGCCATGCCGATCGCCGGGAAGACATACACGTTGTTGCCCTGGCCGGGAACGAACGTGCGGTCACCGAACCGCACGGGCGGGAAGGGACTGCCGCCCGCGAATACGGCGCGGCCGGCGGACCACGCATAGGCCTGCTCGGCAGTGCATTCCGACCGCGACGTCGGGTTCGAGTAGGCGAAGATCATCGGCCGCTCGTTGACGCGCGCCATCGTTTCGATCACGCGCTGGTCGAATGCGCCGCCGACCGTCGATAGCCCGATGATCCCCGTCGGCCGCAGCGCGTCGATCGCGTCGACAAAGTCCGCGATTGGCGCGCGGCGCTGCGCAAACGGCCGCTGATAGTCGTGGAGGGTCTCGCGATCCGTCGTGACGAGACCTTTGCGGTCGAACAGTGCGACGCGCGACCGGATCTCGTCGTCGCCCACGCCCTCGTCACGCATGGCCTTCACCAGCAGATCCGCCGTCCCGACGGCAGCGGATCCGGCGCCGAGGAATAGAAAGCGCTGGAGCGCGAGGGCGGTGCCCGTGATTCGCAGTGCGCCGAGTATTCCCGCGAGAGCGACGGCGGCCGTTCCCTGGACGTCGTCGTTGAAACAGCAGACCCGCTCGCGGTAGCGCTCGAGAAGTCGGATCGCGTCATTGCCTGCCCAGTCCTCGAACTGGATGAGCGCGCCCGGGAACTCCGCCTCGACCGCCGCGACGAACTCGTCGACGAACGCATCGAGCTCGTCGTCGGAGATCCGAGTCTGCTTGAGACCCAGATACAGCGGATCTGACAGCAGGGTCTCGTTGTTCGTGCCCGCGTCGATGAGTAGCGGCAACGTGTATTGCGGCGGAACGCCGCCCGCTGCTGTGTAGAGCGCGAGCTTGCCGATCGGTATCCCCATCCCGTTCGCTCCGAGATCGCCGAGACCGAGGATGCGCTCGCCGCTCGTCACGACGATGCAGCGGACGTCGCGTTCCGGCCAGTTGCGAAGGATTTCGCGCAGACGGCCCTTCCTCTTGATGGAGAGATAGAGGCCGCGCGGCCGGCGGAAGAGGTGACCGAACTTCTGGCAGGCCTCGCCGACGGTCGGCGTGTAGACGATCGGCATGAACCTCGCTGGGTCGGACATGAGCACCCGGTAGAAGAGCGTCTCGTCGGTGTCCTGCAGCTGCGAGAGGTAGATGTAGCGCTCGAGATCCGTCGTCTTGCCGTCGAGCTGCGCGAGCGCTCTTTTGAGCTGGGTGTCGAGATCGTCGATCCCCTCCGGCAGTAGACCGATGAGCCCGAGGGCTTCGCGCTCCTTTTCGCTGAAGGCCGTCGACTTGTTGCGGCGCGGGTCATGGAGCAGATCGGTCCCGCGCGGCATCGTCATCCGCAGAGGAGGATAAGGGCGTGGACGCGTTCACGGCCGTGGCGACCGTCGCGGCAATCGTCGCGGGTGCGATCGCTTCGATCTCCGGGTTCGGCATAGGCAGCGTGCTTACGCCGGTGCTCTCGACGGAGTTCGACGTGCGCCTCGCGATCGCGATGGTTTCCCTTCCCCACCTCGCCGGGACCGTCGTCCGCTTTCTTCTTGTCCGCACGCGGATCGATAGAGAGGTGCTCCTGGGTTTTGGGGCGGCGAGCGCGATCGGCGGTCTCGTCGGCGCGGCGTTGCAGACCGTCGTTCAGAGCGCGGCGCTCGCAATCGTGTTCGGCCTGCTGCTGGTGTTCGCCGGCATCAGCAGCCTGACCGGCTTCGCGCAGCGGATGCGGTTCAACGGCCGCGGGACCGCGCTCGTTGGTGGCGCGCTCTCGGGACTTCTCGGCGGGCTCGTTGGGAATCAGGGCGGCATCCGCGCAGCGGCGCTTCTCGGGTTCGACGTCGAGCGGGAAGCGTTCGTCGCGACCGCCACAGCCGTCGCGCTCATCGTCGACGGCGCGCGCATCCCGGTCTATCTCGCGACGCAGGGAGCCGATCTCGCCGCGCATTGGCCACTCATCGTGGTGCTCTCCATCGGCGCGGTCGTGGGCACGTTCGTGGGAGGACGCGCATTGCGGCGCATGAACGAGGCGGTCTTTCGGCGGGTCGTCGGAGTGTTGCTGCTCGCGCTCGGCGTCTACACGCTCACGCGTACGCTCTAGACGCCTCTGAGGCGAAGACGGAAGCGGGCCCCGCCGCCGCCGTCGATGGGGCGCTCGAACGTCACCGAGCCGCCGTGCGACTCGGCGACATCCTTCACGATCGAAAGGCCGAGGCCAGAGCCCGGAAGATGACGCACGTCGTTCGATCGCCAGAAGCGGTCGAACACGCGTGGAGCGTCCTCCGCTGCGATGCCGGGACCGTGATCGCGGACGGAGACCTCGCCGTTCGCGACCGATACGTCGACCGTCGCGCCCGGAGGGCTGTACTTCGCGGCGTTGTCGAGAAGATTCGTTATCGCGCGCGCGACGCGGACCTTCACGCCGTTGATCGTCGAGGGCGAGTCCGCCACGTTGAAACGCACCTTCGGATAGCGGAAGGACACGTCATCGACGACCTCGTGCACGACCTCGTCGAGCCGCAGCTGCTCGAAGGGCATCGGGGTTTCCTCGTCGCGGGCGACCTCGATGAGGTCGCCGACCAGGGTCGTGAGGCGCTCGATCTGGCTGACGAGATCACCGAGAAGCTGCTGGCGCTCGACGGGATCGATCGGCTGACCGCGCTCGAGAAGCTCGAGGTTCGTACGCAGGCTAGTGAGCGGCGTCCGCAGCTCATGGGACGCGTCGGCCACCAGCTGACGCTGCGAGCGCAGCGAAGTCTCGAGCTGTCCGAGCATGGCATCGAAGCTCGTACCGAGCCGGCTCAGCTCATCGCGGCCCTGGGCCGCGACGCGTCGTGAGAGATCCCGTGTCTTCGTAACCTCTTCGACCGTCGCTGTGAGAATTGCGACCGGCCGCAAGGCCGTCCGCGCTATAACTGCCGCCAAGCCGGCGCCGAGCACCGCGGCCGCGAGCGCCAGACCAACGAGAGCCAGCCGCGTGCTCGCGAGCGCGGACTCGATCTCAGTGAGTGGGCGCGCGAGCTCGAGCGCGCGGCCGGGGCCGAGCGACACCGCGTACAAGCGCCAATGCACGTTTTGCACAGTGATGTCTGCGTACGACTCGGACCGCTGACCCGTGGCCACCGCCTTGATCTCGCTTGTGACGAGGGCTGGGGCTGCTGTGCCGTCAGCGCTTGTCACAGTGCCGGTCGCATCAACGATCTGCGCAAAGATGTCCGGACGCCCGGACAAGAAGAGCGTTCCCCCTCGCCCCGGGAAACGATCGTCGGGCCTCGGGCCCTGAAGGCGCGCGCTATTCGCGGTGTCCTGGAGCGTGCCGTCGAACTCCGTCAGAAGCCTGCCCTGGACCATCACGTACATAACCGCTGCCGCCGCGATCGCCGACGCCGCGACAGCCGCGGCGACTAGAAGCGTGAGCCGGAGCCGAAAGCTCACGGTTCCTTCATGACGTAACCGACGCCGCGAACCGTTTGGATGACACGCGGTTCGCCACCGGTCTCGAGCTTGCGCCGCAGGTAACCCACGTACACGTCAAGCGAGTTGGAGTCAGGACCGAAGTCGTATCCCCACACCCGATCGAAGATCACGTCGCGGGGGAGGACCTTCCGCGGGTTGGCGATGAAGAGCTCGAGAAGGGAGTACTCGGTGCGCGTGAGCGGGATCATGCGGTCGCCGCGGCGGCACTCCATGGCGTCGCGATCGAGCGAGATGTCCATGAAGCGGAGCACCCCGCGGCCCTTCGCGCCGTCGTCGCCGCGACGCCCGAGCGCTCGGATCCGCGCAAGCAGCTCGTCGAGGGCGAACGGCTTGACGAGGTAGTCGTCGGCGCCCGCATCGAGGCCTTCGACCCGGTCGCGTACGGCCGCGCGCGCGGTGAGCATGAGGACCGGGACCTGATTGCCCGAGGCCCGAAGGCGGCGGCACACCTCGACCCCGTCGAGACCGGGGAGGCCGAGATCGAGCACCACGGCGTCGTAGGGGTTGGTCATCGCCAGATCCAGGCCGGCGGGACCCTCCCGGGCCAGATCGGCCTTGTGGCCCGCGCCGCGGAGAGCGCGTTCGACCGCATCCCGGACAGCGGGCTCGTCTTCGACCAAAAGGACGCGCATTGGTGTCGAGTTTACGAGCGGGTGCGGTAAGAACGGCCTAAGGAACAGCGTCCTTAACGAACTCTTGGATTCCTTTCATGCAACGAAGGGCCGCCGACCGTTTGCTAGTCATGTACACGACCTCGGAAAGGGGATCGCGTGAACGCAATACAGCCAGCGAAGGCACTTCTCATCGCGGCGGTCATCGGACTCGGCCTCTCCGGCGGGTTCGCGGCGGCCGCCTTCCTACCCGGCGGTAGCGCCCCCGCGGCGGTGTCCCAGATCTGGGACCAGACGGTCGGGCAGATGTTCGGCAACGCCCTGGGCGATAAGGGCTCCTACTTCACGGCAGCGGCGAGCTACATCGGGATCACCGAGGCCCAGCTCCGGACCGAGCTTGGGACGGACAAGAGCCTCGCCGATGTGGCGATCGCGCATGGCAAGACGCGCGACGGGCTCATCGCCGCTCTTACGGCGGCGCAGCAGCAGAACATCGCGACGCTCGTCGACCAGAAGGGCATCGGCGCGCGACCGAACCCGGCAAACGGCTACGGTCCCGGGCCAGGCTTCGGCCGCGGACCCGGTGACCGCAACGTGATCGGCGGCTCCGAGGCAGCGGCGGCGACCTATCTCGGCACGACCACCGCCGACCTCGAAACGAAGCAGCGCGCCGGACAGACGCTGGCTCAGATCGCGAACGCGACAGCGGGTAAGAGCCGTGATGGTCTCCTCAACGCTCTCGTCGCCGACGCGACCACCAAGATCGACGCGGCCCAAAAAGCCGGCACGATCACGGCGGACCAGGCGACCCAGCTCAAAACGAACCTCTCGACGCGCCTCGCGCAGCTCGTCGACAACAACGGGCCGTTCCCCGGGCGGCGTGGGCGCTAGCCGCAACCCGCCGGCTCCTTCCGCAGACGGTGCCGGACTCACCAGGTCCGGCACCGTCCCCGTTTGGATGCTGAAGCTGACCGCGCTCGCGACGGTCCTCAACGTGTTCTTCTTCGGGTTCGGCTACGCGAACGCGAACGTGAAGCAAATCGCCGCACCGCTACAACCGCCCGTCGTGACGACTTCAGCCACGCGCGCGACGCCGGCACCGACTCCCGCCCCCGCTCTCACACTCCGTCGAGGAGTGCGCACGACTACGAATCCTGCGATCACGACCACACGCCACTCGTAGGTCTCGCGGACGCCCGCGGGTGTCGCGGGTGAGCGGGTTGAGCAGCGTCGGGGTCTTCTGAGCGAGCGGCCCCTGGCGGACGGTCCATCGCGATCCCACGAGGGGCCGAGCGAAGAAGACCCCGGCGCTGAAAACCCCCATGCGGTGGCAGGACCCGCGGGTGGAGTTCGCTAACTGAACGAGACGTGGCAGTGGGTGCATGTCTTCGGGTTCATGCCGTTGAGGTGCGCTCCGCAGACGGGGCATCTCCAGTTAAACCGGCTGAAGGCGATTGCGGCGAGTACGAAGAGGAAGGCCGAGGTATACGGAACTTCCTGGGGCAAACCGAGAAGCGCTGCGGCGGCCGCGGTCGCGATCCCGAGCACGACGAGAAGGATGGTGACCGGCAGCTGACGGGCGCGGAGCGATCGATATGCCCGCACAACCTCCTTGTGCGCGGCGGCGGCGCCTTTCGCGCGTAGCGCCGCCCGACGGAATGGCGACGCGAGCAGGGCGCGACCGAGGAGCGTCAGGTAGCGCTCGATCCCCGCGATCCACACGAGCCAGGTGATCCAACCAACCGCAAGCCCCAGCTCCTGCAGGAAGAGCGGGAAGTTGTAGGCCGTGTGGAAGCTCGCCGCGAGAAGTATTCCGCCCACGAGCATCCCGCCGGAGCCCTTCTCGAGATAATGGCGTGAGAGGAACCACCCGGTGATGCCCGACCACGTGATGTGTCCGATCGTGCTGAGCAGCGCGCGCAGCGGCGCCGTCACGAGGAACGCGTTGATGAGTGCGAGGGGAACACCGGGCCGCGTGGAATCGGCGATGAGACCGAAGTACGTGTTGAGGATGTAGACGACGTTCTCCCCCGCCGAGAAACCGATTGCCGCGGTGCTCATGTAGATCATGCCGTCGACGGGCTCGTTGAACGCGGGATCCCCGCGCACACGGCTCGACACCACGACGTACTTCATGACCTCTTCGTTTAGGGCCGACAGTGCCACGAGCGCGAAGAGCAGGATCGCCGCGAGGAAGAGCGAGCCCTCGCGCTGGGCGCCGTCGATCGACGGGGCGAAAAGGTGGGCTATGAGGATGTTCATCCCCGATGCCCACGGGCCCGCCGCGAGTCCCCACAGAAAGAGCCGCGCGATCAGCGTCTTTGGCTCCGGCTCGTAGCGGTCACGGCGATAGATGAAGACCAGCCACAGAAGAGCAGGCACGAACGCAGCGACGAACGCCAGCAGGACGACCGCCACGGCGGCATCCTATGCGCGTGTCACCAACGGTCGCCCGCGCTATCGGCGATCGCCTCCACGCTACGGGCGTCAGACATGTATTCGGGCATCCCGGCGGAGAGGTGGTCGACCTCATCGAGGGATTCCGTCAGGCCGGCCTCGAGTTCGTCCTCGCGAAGCATGAGACGGCCGCCGCGTTCATGGCTGAGGCGACCGCGACCGTGACCGGCACACCCGGCGTGTGTCTGGCCACCCTTGGGCCCGGCGCCACCAATCTGGTGACCGGGATCGCCCACGCCTACCTCGACCGAGCTCCGGTGATCGCGTTCAGCGGGCAGCTGCCGGCGGAGCGCTACGAGGTCGCGACCCACCAGCGGCTCGATCTGAAAAACCTCTTCGCGCCTGTCACCAAGTGGCAGGCCACGGTCAGCGCCGCGAATACCGCGGCGGTGGTCGAGCGCGCGTTGCGGGTCGCCGCGCGCGCACGCCGCGGTCCGGTCTATCTCGAGGTGCCGAGCGACGTCCCGAACCAGGAGACCGTCGACGTGGCGCTTCCGCGCTTCGCGACCGAGTACGCGCCCGCGATCGACGACGATGCGGTCCGCGCGGCGACGGCTCGACTTCGCGACAGCGAGCGTCCGCTCCTCCTCGTGGGAATGGACGCCAACGACGATGCGGTTGCCGCTCCCCTCCGGCGTCTCGCTGAGGCCTGGCAGATGCCGGTGATGGTGAGTCCGAAAGCGAAGGGCGTCTTCCGCGAGGATCACCCTCTTTTCATCGGCACGATCGAAGGTCTCGGCACGGCGTACCTCTATGACTTCATTGACACGTGCGACCTCGTGCTCATGGTCGGCTTCGACCCGGTCGAACTCGACCGTGATTGGTCCGCCAACGCCCGCATCGTCCACATCGGTCTTGTTCCGAACGACGATCGTTACTACGGGAGCGAGATCGAGATCGTCGGCCCGATCGACGCCGCGATCGAGCGAGTGCTCGCAGCGAGCCAGGCCGCCCCGAAGGTCGTGCGCGAAGAGATCAATGCGTTCCGCGATGCGTTCACATCACGCGTGCATGGGACCGCGACGGGGCTCACCGCGCAGGACGTGCTGGCCGAGCTGCGTGCGGCATTACCGGAGGACGCGCTCGTGACCTGCGACGTCGGCTACAACAAGGCCGTCAGCGCGCAGTGCTGGCCGGCATATCGGCCGCGCACATTCTTCGTCTCCAACGGTCTCTCCTCGATGGGCTATGGCCTACCCGCCGCTCTTGCGCTCAAGTTGGCGGACCGCGCCAGGCCGGTCGCCTGCGTGCTCGGCGACGGTGGCTTCGCGATGGCGATGGCCGAGATCGAGACCGGGACGAGGCTCGGACTGGGCGTGACCGTGATCGTGCTCGCCGACGACGCTCTGTCGCAGATCAAAGCCGGCCAGGAGCGAAAGGGCTATCCGGTCATCGGCACGACGTTCGGCGCGATCGATTACCCGAAGCTTGGCGCCGCATTTGGGATCGAGGCCCGAACCGTGAGTACCGTCGCGGAATGTCGCGACGCGTTCGGACAGGCTCCGCACGATCGTCCGACGCTGATCGCGGCGCGGATCGATCCCGCGGGTTACCGTGTCGGCTAGTTAGAAGCCAGCGACGGCGGGGATGACCTCGCGCGCCATGATCTCGAGCGGCGTGATCTTGTAGACGTCTTTCACGCCGCCCATCGCAGTCGAAAAGCCCATTCGAGACAGACCGCGGAGCCGCTCCACGATCTGACCTACGTTCTCACCGCGATCGCCAACGTCGAAACCGAACATCGTGGTCTTCTCGATGTCGTCGTAGTTCCGCTTGTAGCGCTCGCAGTGGCGCTTCAGCACGTCGAGCTTGTGCGCGACCTCGGGTGTGGGGAACAGGTTGCAGGCATCGGCGTATTGGGCGACAAGGCGGAGCGTCTTCTGCTCACCCATGCCCCCGATCATGATCGGCGGGTGCGGCCGGCTGATGCTCTGCGGCGAGTTCAACGGGCGCTCGAACACGAACTTCTTGCCCTCGAGCCGTGAGTCGTCGCCCTTCCACATTTGCAGGCAGAGTCGGAGCGTGTCCTCGAGCCAGTCGAATCGTTCGGCGACCGGCGGGAAGGGAATGCCGAGGCTCTTCGCTTCGTATTCGTTCCACCCGGCGCCGATACCCAGCATCGCGCGTCCGCCGGACAGCACGTCCAGTGTCGTCACGATCTTCGCGATGACCCCCGGGTAGCGGTAGACGGCGCCGGTGACGATCGTCACAAGCCGGGCACGCGAGGTGTTCGCGGCGAGGTAACCGAGCGTGGTGTAGGCCTCGAGCATCTCCTGCTCGGGTGGGCCGAGCGACTGGATCTGGAAGAAGTGGTCCATCACGCCGACGAGCTCGAAACCGCCCTGGTCCGCGGTGCGCGCGATCTTCGCGAGGGTGGGACCGATCTCTTTGGCGCCGCCGGGCCAGGTGAATGAGGGGATCTGAAGGCCGATCTTCATCGCAGCCGCGGCGATGGTGCCGTCGTCGTGCTAGCCGACCTTCACGCGATCGGCGAAGTATTTGCGGACCTTCTGAACTTTCGGTGCGGCGTTGTAGACGATGTACGGCTGTGACGGATTTCGCTCGGCGTAGTCCTGGTGATAGTCCTCGCCCGGGTAGAAGCGATCGAGCTTGGTCACCTCGGTGACGATGGGTGCGTCGAACACCTTCGCCGTGTCGAGCTGCTTGATGTACGCGTCGGCGGTACGCCGCTGTTCATCATCCAGATAGAAGATCACTGACCGGTACTGCTTTCCGACGTCCGGTCCCTGGCGGTCGCGGGTCGTCGGATCGTGCGCTATGGAGAAAAACACCTTGAGGAGCTGCCCGTAGGTGACTTTCGCGGGGTCGAAGCGGATCTCGACCGCCTCGGCGTGCCCGGTGCGGCCCGATGAGACCACGTCGTAGTCGGCCGTCTCCGCTGTGCCGCCGGCATAACCGGACGTCACCGAGCGGACGCCGTCGAGCTGCTTGTAGACGGCCTCGACACACCAGAAGCAGCCACCGGCGAGGACCGCGACCGCCTCTCCGTCCTTGGAGGCAGGCTCGTCCAGCTTGGGGTCCGGGAAGTTCTCGGGAGAGACCACGACCCGACAACGATAGGCTCCTCGCGGACATTCCCGAGTGACCACCCCGAGTGCCGCACGCAAGCAGCTTCGCGCTCACGCGTTGAAGCATCCTGAGGCTTGGGCGGACGAGCCCTGGCCCGGCGACCACGTCGCCAAGGTCGGCAAGAAGATCTTCGTCTTTCTCGGCGGAGAAGGTCCCGACGTATCCGTAGGGGTCAAGCTGCCGCGGTCGCTCCTCTTCGCCCGCGCCCAAACGTTCGTACAGAAGATGGGCTACGGCATGGATAAGTCAGGCTGGGTCGTGGCTCGATTCACCAAAGGCGAGGAGATCCCGATAGCGCTGCTCCGAAGCTGGATCGACGAGAGCTACGAGGCGGTCGCCGCGGCGGCACTGCCCAAGCGGAAGGCGCATTGAAGATCGCGCCGGGGATCCATCGCATCGGCCAGGGCCTGGTCAACTCATACCTCCTCGAGGAAAGCGGCGAGGTCACGATCATCGACGCCGGCGCGCCCGGCTACTGGAACGATCTTCCGGCGGAGCTCGGCGCCATGGGCCGATCGATGGCCGACATTCGCGCGCTCGTCCTTACGCACGCGCATATCGATCACGTCGGTTTCGCGGAGCGCCTCCGGAGCGAGCGGCGTGTCCCGGTGAGCGTGCATGAGCTCGATGCGAAGATGGCGCGCGGTGAAGTGAAGCCACAGAACCAGAAGATGCTCGGCGTCGGCCTCGCCGCGCTGCGTTTCATCCGCTTCGCTCTTGCGAACGGGATGCTTCGAGCGACACCGATCGCCGAAGTCGCCACCTTCGGCGACGGCGCCACCCTCGACGTCCCGGGTGCGCCGCGCGTGATCCACGTGCCGGGGCACAGCGAAGGCAGCGCGGCCCTTCACGTACCGGCGCAAGGCGCCCTCTTCGTGGGCGACGCCTTCGCGACCCTGAACGTCCTGTCCGGAAAGACCGGACCGCAGCTCGCGCCGTTCGGGTCCGACCTCCCTCGTGCTCGCGAGTCGCTCGGAAGGCTCGAGCGCCTCGACGCGGCGCTCGTCCTGCCGGGACACGGCCAGCCCTGGACCGGCGGCGTCGCCGAGGCCGTCCGTCGCATCCGAGAAGGAGCGCAGCCGCACTAGCATCGGCGCCGCAGTGCCGGACCGATTCAAGACCATCATCGAGCCGTTCCGCATCCATTCCGTGGAACCCCTCCGCATGACGACAGAGGACGAGCGCCGCCAGAAGATCAAGGCCGCGGGATACAACGTCTTCGCTCTCCGCGCGGAGGATGTGCTCATCGACCTGTTGACCGATTCCGGAACCGGTGCGATGTCGCGGGATCAATGGGCCGCGATCCAGCACGGCGACGAGAGCTACGCGGGATCACCGTCGTGGTTCCGCTTCCTCGAGGCGGTCCAGCGGCTCTTCCCCTTCCGGCATGTGATCCCGACGCACCAGGGCCGCGCGGCCGAGCGGATCCTCTTCTCGGTCATCGCGGGACCGGGCAAGGTCATTCCGAACAACACGCACTTCGACACAACCCGCGCGAACATCGAGGCGACCGGAGCCGAGGCGCTCGATCTCGTCATCGCCGAGGGTCGCGAGCCGCAACGGATCCACCCATTTAAAGGGAACATGGACGTCGCGGCGCTCGAAAGCCTCCTCGCGAAACGCGCGCGGGACGTACCCGTCGTTTTCCTAACGGTGACCAACAATTCGGGGGGCGGCCAGCCGGTGTCGATGGAGAACATCCGCGCAGTCCGGGCGGTCTGCGACCGCTATCGCGTTCCGCTCTTCCTCGACGCCTGCCGCTTCGCCGAGAACGCCTGGTTCATTCGCCTCCGCGAAAACGGATACGCGGAACGCGACGTGGGCGAGATCGTCCGCGAGATGGCGTCATACGCGGACGGCATGACGATGAGCGCCAAGAAGGATCCGCTCGCGAATATCGGCGGGTGGCTCGCGATGAACGACGACGCGCTTGCCGAGAAGTGCCGCAACCTCCTCATCCTGACGGAGGGCTTCTCCACATACGGCGGGCTCGCGGGACGCGACCTCGAAGCGATCGCGCAGGGCCTCACCGAGGCGATCGAGCCCGATTACCTGCGGTACCGCATCCGCTCGACCGAATATCTGGCCGACGCACTGGACCGGGCCGGCGTGCCGATCGTGAAACCGGCTGGCGGACACGCGGTGTATATCGACGCGCGCGCTCTGCTTGGTCATATCCCGCCGCTGGCGTACCCGGGTGAGGCACTCACTGTCGCGCTGTACGAGACCGGGGGCATTCGCAGCGTGGAGATCGGCACGGTGATGTTCGGCCGCCGTCCCGACGGGAGCGAGACACCCGCGGCGATGGACCTGGTCCGCATGGCGATCCCGCGTCGCACGTATACCCAGAGCCACATCGACTATGTCATCGAGGTCGTGGTGGCGGTCGCAAAGAGGGCGTCCGAGCTACGCGGCTATCGGATCGTCGACGAGCCACCGCAGCTTCGCCACTTCACCGCCCGGTTTGAGCCACTCTCCGGAGCTACGCGATGAGCCGCTCCAGCGCGCGCAGCTGACGGTCGACCCCTTTCGGGTCGCGGGCGTCGCCAGACAGCATGAAGAGTCCCTTCAGAGTGGCGACGATCAGCGCCGCGAGCTCATCGGGCTTCGCCGGATTCGCGATTGCACCCTCCTTGGCCGCGTGTCGCAGGAGCGCGGTCAACGTCTTTTCCCAAGCGGCATCGACATCTTTGACGATCCCGGCGATCGCGCGGTCGCGCCGCCCGCGCATGGCGAGCTCGCCCATGACAACGAAGAGCTCAGGGTCGCTTCGGGCGAGGCGCCGGATACCGGCGAAGTGGGCGCGCAGCTGCTCGCCGGGCGAGCCCGTCGGCTGGAGCGTTGTGCGGAAGCGTCCCATCGCATAACCGACGACGCCCCGGATCAGCTTCTCCTTGGTCGGGTAGTAGTAGTGCAATGTCGCGATGTTTACGCCGACCTTCGCGGCGACGTCGCGCGTTCGCAGCCCCTCGAAGCCGCGTTCGGCGAGGAGCTCATAAGCCGCTTGGACGAGTGCCTCTTGTCTTTCCATCAATCAGATGATTGAATTGTACCTGACAATCAAACACCTCAGGGGAGGTCCTCAGAATGGCAAGAACACCTGCCACACAGAGCGCATTAAAGCCCCAGCGGCCGCTCGCGGGACGGATCTTCGGTCTCTTCACACCGATCCTGAACCGCGTCGTGACGCGAATCGCCGGGAGACGGTACGTCCCTTTGTACGTCCTTCTGCGGCACAGGGGCCGGCGGTCGGGACGCGAATATGCAACGCCGGTCGTGGGAATGCGGGTCCCAGGCGGTTTCGCGATTCCCATGGCCTTCGGTGAAGGCGCCGACTGGTATCGCAACATCATCGCCGCGGGTGGCGCGGCGATCCGCCAGCACGGGACCGAGCATCAACTCGTCGACCCGGTCGCGATCGATCCGGACTCGGCGACTTCCCCGTTCCCGGGGTGGCAGAGGCCGGTGTTTCGCGCCCTCGGGATCCGGCGATTTCTCTTCCTGAAAGGGCAGTGAGGCAAAGCCCGGTCCGAGCCGCTAACTTTTTGTCGTGCCCGAGAGTCCGGTCAATGTTCGCTACATGGTCGACGACGTCGAGGCTGCCGTCGCCTTCTACACAAGGCACTTCGGGTTCACGCTCGGCTCCAACATGGCTCCCGCCTTCGCCGACGTCTTCCGCGGTCCGCTTCGCATCCTGCTGAGCGGTCCGAAGAGCTCGGCGGGCCGTCCGATGCCGGACGGCCGCACGCCCGGCCCAGGTGGCTGGAACCGGATCCACTTCATCGTCGACGACATCGAGGCCGAGGTGGCCCGCCTTCAGGGTGCCGGTGTCCGATTCCGCAGCGAGATCGTGACCGGACCCGGCGGCAAGCAGATCGTCCTGGACGATCCCTCAGGAAATCCAATCGAGCTCTTTCAACCCGCGCGACGCTAGTTCACGAACCGCATCGATTCTCGATGCCGCTCTTGACGATAAACGATACGTCGCATATTGTCCCTCGATAATAACTAGGTGAGGGAGCGATGTGGTTAGAACGCAAACTTTTCCTTCGGCTTTGTCTGCATCGCGGATGGTTGTTCGGGCGCTAATCCTCGCGAACCTGCTGTTTGGGGGCCTCGTCCTCGCGCTGTTCATCGCGAGCCTGATCGCTGAGGACTGGGTCTTCGGGGCGCTCGGCGTGCGCCCTGATGGCAGCGCGACTGTGATCTTCTGGGGGCGCATCGTGATGGTGATCGGAATTGGCTCGGTTCCTTTCACCTACATCGTTCTCACGCGGCTGCTGGCAATCGTCGAGACCGTGCGGCTTGGCGACCCGTTCGTGGCTGGGAACGCTGCGCGCCTGAAGACGATGGCCTGGGCGCTCTTAGGGCTCGAGCTGTTGCATTTGGCCGTAGGGGCGGTTGCCGTCGGCGCCCTGTCGAACACGCAGATGGATCTCGACTGGAGCTTTTCCGTCACCCGTTGGCTCGCGGTGCTCCTTCTGTTCGTGTTAGCCCAAGTCTTCGATGACGGGGCGCGCATGCGCGATGACCTCAAAGGGACGGTGTGATCGTGGCCATCGTCGTAAGACTCGACGACGTACTTCATGAGCGGAGGATGACGCTCACGGAGCTCGCCGATAGGATCGGGCTGACCCTCGCCAATCTATCGATCCTCAAGACCGGCAAGGCGCGCGCAGTGCGATTCTCGACGCTCGACTCGATTTGCGAAGCGCTGCAATGTCAGCCGGGTGACCTGCTCGAACATGCCGCCTCGGCCGTCGCAGACGCAGCGTACGCACCAGCGGCCCCTCGGCCTGTGCCCAAGCGGCAACGGACCGTGACGGAAGGGGACGAGGCATAACGACAGTCTGGTAGCCCGTAGCGGATTCGAACCGCTGATCTCAGCCTTGAGAGGGCTGCATCCTAGGCCACTAGACGAACGGGCCGGGGAATAACCATTCTAACCGTGATGACGTTCGCAATCGACCCCTCACGCTGAACGCGCCGCTCGTCGCGCCGGGCGTTCGGCGCATCGCGCTTCCTCTCCCGCTCGCTCTCCGAAGCATCAACGCGTATCTCATCGAGGGTTCTTCCGGGTACGCGCTCGTCGACACGGGCATGCATACGTCGGAGGCCGAAGCCGCGCTCCGCGCCGCGCTCGCCGAGGCGGGCGTCGCCATCGAAGACGTGCGGCGTGTGTTCGTCACTCACCTTCATCCCGACCACATCGGCATGGCCGGAACGCTCGAGCTCGCGGGCGCCGACATCCTTATGCATGGGCCCGAGCTGGAGAACGCAACCCGCATGTGGTCGGGCGATCACTCGATGATCGACGAGACCTACGCCTGGTTCGAGCGTCACGGCATGCCCCGCGACGTCGACGAAGGGATGCGCGCGTCATGGCTCGAGATCGGTAGGGCGGTCGACGCGATCGAGCACGTGACGCCGGCTTCGGACGGCGAGGAGGTCGACCTCGGTGGCCGGCGCGTTCGTCTGAAGTGGACTCCTGGGCACACGGACTACCACGCGGTGCTCGTCGACGGAGCCGAACGGGTGCTCTTCTCCGGCGATCACGTGCTCCCGCGGATCACGTCGAACGTCGGTCTGTACCCGTACTCGCGTGATGACCCGCTCGGCGATTTTCTTGATGCCTTGCGCGCCGTGCGCGGGCTGCCTGTCACGCGCGTTTTGCCGGCGCACGGCGATCCGTTCGATGATCTTGCCGGCCGCGTCGATCAGATCCTCGCGCATCACGAGGACCGGCTTCGCGCGACCCTCGACGCAGTCGGCGACACAGAGCGCGATGCCTATGCCGTGTGCCGCACGCTTTTCCCGGTACTGCGTTCGGCGCATGAGGAGCGGTTCGCGCTCGCGGAGACACTCGCGCATCTTCGCTATCTGGAGCGACGCGGAAAAGTGCGCGAGGTTGAAGGTGTACCCGCGAGGTGGCGCGCGTAGATCAGGTTCGTCCGCGGGTGTAAGTCACAATGCCCGCGTCGCTCGAATCGTCCCGGTGGTGGCGATCGTCCTCGCAGCTGTCGCTTGCAGTAGCGCCGCGACGGCCCCCTCACCGACACCCGCAGCTGCGTCGCCCTCACCGACCGCGAGCCCATCGCCCTCGCCGAGTCCAACGCCAGTTCCCGGCTCCGACCCCGCCGCGCAAGGCGTGACTAGGACGACGCTTGCGACAGAGGGGTTTGCGGCGAGGCAGCATGCGCAGCCGTTCCTCGGAGTGTGGGAGGCGCGCAGCTTGCAACCCGGGGAGTCATTCGTGCATCCGCAGACCATCCCGGCCGTCGGCTACGTTGCCTTAGGGACGGTGCGCTGGACAACGCCCAGCGGGGCTCTCGACATCAAGGCTGGTGAAGGCGCCGGACTGCCGCAACTTCCGATCACCGAGACCAGTCCGGGGACGACCCCGACCCTCTGGTACGCGTTCGCGATCGCCGAGACGGGCTCGGCGGTCGGGCGATGCTCATGTCGCGGTCCCGTCTTATGGCCGAGATACAGAAGTGCGACATCGTCTGCGCCAACTGTCACGCTGTCCGAACATACAGATGGCTGCTCGCGCGCGACAAACCTGTCTCAGGTACGTCGCGCCGGCTCCAGGAGAAACGAGAGTATTGGAGGGTCACGCGAAGATCCTGGAAGAGCTCCGAGCTGTTCCCTGTGCCGGCTGCGGTCGGCGACTTCCCTCTTATGTGATGCAGTTCGACCATCGAGATTCATCAACCAAGAGCTACACCGTTACCCGCATGATCGGCCGCGCAGGTCGTTCAAAGATCCTTGAGGAAGCGGCGAAGTGCGATATCGTTTGTGCGAACTGTCACCGCGATCGTACCTACGTTAGGCGCACAGTTAGCGCGGGTGTGTTGTAGTGGCCGCAAACGACTTTTCCAAAGTTGTAGTGCGGGTTCGATTCCCGCCACCCGCTCCGATGAAAACGCGCGCCAGACCCATTTGCGTCGGTGCGTTTGCTCTAATCGTCGCGATTTCGTGCGGTCAGACCCCTTCCAGCGGTTCGCCCGGCGGAAGTAGCTCAACACCCGATCCGCGGACGACGCCATTGCCTTCGTCGATCCAACGTGACGACGCAATCGCCATGGTCCGCGCACTGAACGACCAAGTCGGCCGCATC
>WNGI01000843.1_pt1 | contig 28882 bp, 25 predicted proteins | sample 5400621 | NCBI WGS metagenome assembly WNGI01 (sample SAMN13153374, study PRJNA577476) | soil metagenome | isolation source: 20 cm soil or saprolite under Garry oak tree replicate 1 | place: USA:California | collected 2016-06-15
TCCGTAGCGCAAGCGGCAGCGGATGCTCTTCGGCTGACCATCAACAATCCTTCCAACCGCAGGAATCTTCGTCAGACAACCGTGAACATTTTGTGGGAGCACTATTGTCGCGAAGAGTTGCCGCTAAAGGAGATGTCCACGCAAGACGCATACAGTTTCTATGCAAAGAACTGGATACTCCCGCGGTGGGGAACTGTGCTGCTGGAAGAAATAAAGACCGTCGAGGTGGAGCGCTGGCTACGAGCAGCGGAAGTGGCGGATGGGACCAGGGCCAAGATCAAATGCGTGTTGTCGGCTCTGTTTTCACACGCCGTTCGCTGGGAATTCTGTGGTCACAATCCGATTTCGTCGGGGATTCCGGTCGGAAGTGGAGGAAAGAGAGGTCCAAGCACTGGCGTGCGCGTCAGTGCGAAACGTCAAGAAGCGCCCCTGGTTTTGTCATCCGAGCAAGTGAAACTTGGTCTGACGAAATTAGGATTTCGAGACCAGTTGCTCGTGTTTCTGGATGGAGCGTTGGGCACACGTCGAGGCGAACTCGGTGCCCTGCGCTGGTCGGACTGCAACTTCGACGGCATGAGCTTCGGCGTTCAACACTCGTACTACTGGCGCAGAGGCGGACATCTGAAAGCGACAAAAACGGAAGCGTCGGCCAAGGTGTTGCCGATGCATCTGGCGCTGAAAGATGCGTTGCTGGAATGGAAGTCGCAGACCGAATACAACGGACCTGGGGATTTCGTTTTCCCGTCCCTTCGCCGCAAAGGGAAGAAGCCGCTGGACCTTGCCGCCGTTCTCAAAAAGAAGATCCAGCCGGCTTTTGCGAGCGTCGGCATCCTTGGCGTGGGCTGGCACACCTTTCGGCACACGGTTGGGACGATGTTGGCAGATATGGGAGAACATCAACTCACGATCCGCGACTACTTGCGTCACAGCAATCTCCATGTGACGAACAAGTATTGTGTGCCGTGGGGCGTTATGTAGCGTTGCCGCAGTAAGTGCTTGCCGGTCAGTTCATTCCTGTTGGATCAGAGCACATAAGATTTCATGATTCACTCCTCGGCGGCCATGGATCCGCCGCATTTCAGAGGAGGTTTTCGACATGAAAGAAACCGGTTCGGAAAAATTACAACTGGGGCGCCTTGTGGCTGACGCTCTGGTCGAGATCAAGCGGTTGGGTTACAGCAGAAGATCACAGAATCGATATCGAACAACCTGGGAACACCTCATCGAATTTTCCCGCCAGAAAGAACTGGGAGATGAATTTTCCGGGGATTTGGCAGCGCGCTTTCTAGAGGAGTGCCGGGTCAAGAACCAGGAGGTAGATAAGCCGGATCGTGGATGGCGTCGGCATATGGTAATCGGCGTAAAGGCGCTTGCCGATTTCGCTAAGAACGGGTGCATTGGACGAGCTCACACACGTGTGCAGGCAATCCATCTTCCTCCCACCATGCAGAACACACTCCGTGATTACGAGCAGTATTGCAAGGATCGGCTCTATCTTCGACCATCCACCCTTCTTCTGCGGACCACAGAACTCACGATCTTTTTGGATTTTCTCCATTCCAAGAAGGCGCGAACACTGGACCAAATTCAGGCGGCGGATCTGTCCGACTTCCTATCCTGTCGCGATCACTTGCAGCCGGAGACAGTCGCGCGAATCGTGTCAGATATGCGTTCCTTTCTCCGCTTTCTGACCATGCGTGGGGTTTTGCAGAAAGATCTCAGTGCGGAGCTGCCGAAAATCCGTGTTCCCAGGGATGCAACCATCCCGTCGGTGTGGGATCAGGAACTCCTCGTCCGGCTTCTCGGTGTGGTCGATCGCAGTTCTGCGAAAGGGAAACGAGATTACGCCATCCTCTTACTGGCATGCCGGTTGGGATTACGTGCTGGAGATATTCGCACGCTGAAACTGGACAACCTTCGTTGGGCGGAGTCGACCATAGAAATCACGCAAGCGAAGACGGGCGCGCCGTTGACTCTGCCTTTGACTAACGAGGTCGGCGAAGCCTTGATCGACTACTTGAAGTCGGGTCGTCCCCAAATGGCACACCGAGAGGTGTTCCTCAAAGTGAAACCGCCGTTTGATCCTTTCAGCGAAAATAACAATCTCCACCGCGTTGTCACGTATTGCCGCCGGCTGGCGGGGATCACCTTTCGGAGCCCCCAAAAGCGGGGTCTCCATTCACTGCGACACACTCTAGCGACTCGGCTTTTAGAAAAGGGGACGCCGTTTACAACCATTGCGGAGATCTTAGGTCATACCAGTTTGGAATCAACACGTATCTACGCGAAGGCGGACGTAGAAGCCTTGCGGGGTGTGGCGTTGGACCCGGAGGAGGTGAATCATGCCAGCTAATCCATCCAACCGGTTCCAAAGCGTTCTGTCTGCCTGCATGGAGAAATTTCTTCAGGAAAAGCACGCCTGTGGATATGCCTATCGGGAGCAGACTCGGATCTTGCGGCGACTCGACAGCTTTGTGGTGCAAGAGGGATTGGCGACGTGTGAGTTACCTGGCTCCATCGCCCAGAAATGGTTAGCAAAGAAAGCCCACGAAAGTGCGGGAACCCACCAGCAACGAATCATCGCCACTCGGCAATTCTCTCGCTTTTTGTTGCGGCTTGGCTATTCCGCGTATGTGCCCGATTCCACATTAGCGGCTCGGAACCCATCTACTTTCGTGCCCAGAATGCTGACCGATGAAGAGCTTCGAAAGTTCTTTCAGGCCGTGGACACACTCGAGCCGACGGCGCGTTCGCCTTTGCGGCATTTCATTATGCCGGAAGTTTTTCGGCTCCTGTATAGATGTGGGTTTCGTGTCAGTGAAGTGCTGAAACTAGGGGTTCGAGACGTCGATCTGAATCAAGGCATCATCACGGTTCGCCAGGGCAAATTCCGCAAAGATCGCTTGGTTCCTCCCGCCGTGGCCCTCGTAAAACGCTTGCGAAAGTACGCGGCCCATTTTGAAAATCGCCCGCCCGATGCAATCTTCTTCCCCGGACCCGGTGGAGGGCCGTTCAGCTTAGGCGCCGTTTACGGGCTGTTCCGTCAACTGTTGTTGCAATGCGGAATTTCTCACGGCGGCCGAGGCAAGGGGCCGAGGATCCATGATGCTCGTCATCGATTCGCGTGCTGTGTCTTACGACGATGGTATCAAGACGGTGAGAATCTGGATGCCAAACTTCCGCTCCTGGCGACCTACCTCGGGCATCAGAATCTTTCCGGGACTCAGCGTTACCTTCATCTTACCGCCGAGCTTTTCCCCGAGATTACGGCGCGAGCGAACGCGGCCTTTGGCGACGTCATTCCGCGGAGGGTGGAACCATGAAACCAACCGATTTCTCCGTCCACGTGACGAGCTTTTTGACGCATTATCTGGCTGCGCAGCGGAATCTCAGCCCGAACACCATCAAGGCCTACCGCGACGTGTTCACGCTCCTTCTCCGATTCTGCCGTGATGTGCAGGGAATCGCTCCGGAAAGATTACGTCTCGAACAGATCGACGTTTCGCTCGTCGAAGCATTCCTGGACTACTTGGAGCGAGAAAGAAAGTCTTCACCCCAGACACGTAACCATCGCCTTGCGGCCTTGCACGCATTCTTCCGATATGTTCAGGCGGAAGAGCCGGCTCGTATGCATCAGTGTCAAAAAATCCTCGCGATCCCGCAGCGGCGGCATGCTCGTCCAACCGTCTCCTACCTTTCCAAAGAAGAGTTGGCTGCGATCTTGGCGCAGCCAGACCTTCGCACGCCAGAGGGTCGAAGAGATGCGGTTTTGCTGAGCGTCCTTTACGACACGGGAGCACGTGTTCAGGAACTGGTCGATCTTTCCGTCGGTGACGTGCGTTTGGATCCGCCCGCACAGCTTCGCCTTCTGGGCAAGGGACGCAAAATGCGGGCTGTGCCCTTGATGGGAAACACGGTTCAGCTGTTACGCAATCACATGCAGGAAAACCAGCTGGGTCATCCCGAACAGTTCGACAAGCCTCTTTTCCGCAACGCGCGCCACGAGCGACTGACGCGTTCGGGAATCCGTTACATCCTTCACAAATATGTCGTCCTGGCACGAAGCAAGTGTCCGAGTTTGGACAGAACAGTAAGCCCGCACACGCTGAGGCATACAAAGGGTATGCACCTGTTGCAGAGTGGAGTCTCGCTCGACATGATCCGCGACTTCCTCGGCCACGTGGATGCCAAAACGACTGAGATTTACGCGCGGGCAAATCTGGAGATGAAGCGAAACGCACTTGAAAAAATCAACGAGCCTTCGTTAGTCCAGCCGATCCCCTGTTGGCAGCAGAACAAGGGCCTTCTCGACTGGCTCCGTTCTTTGTAGCTCTTCCCAAGGACATGCGTGCATGACAGCCCTGACCCGAGCTCCGCCAAATAACCGAGGATATTATGCTGAGTCCGGCCACACGCGTGCGTTGACAAACGGCGACTTAGGACACCCACTGCCCATATCCACTTTCCGCACATAGTACCAAGAATGTGCTGCGGAACATTCTTGGTATCTTCAGGCAACACCGGAGCGGAAGCGCCTGGCACAAGGAAAATTAGTAGATGCGATCTTGCCGGGTGGTTTGCTGCCGGTGAACAAATCAACTCTCATTCAGTAGTTGGTGCTGGAGCGCGCGTTTTAGGATTCGTTCGAGGGAATGCGCGGCGGGCGGAGTGCTTCGAAGGCTTATTGGACCCAAACGGACCCAGGTTTTTTTATGGGTCTGCTGTAAGTGCTTGAAAAGAATGGCGGGGACGACGAGACTCGAACTCGCGACCTCTGCCGTGACAGCGTAGCGTGGTTAGGTTTTACAACGACTTACAAGACACGCGGGGACTGCCAAACTACGCGTAAGTCGTACAAGACATCGCACTCTGTGGGTTCAATTGCTTTGACAGAACCAATCCACGTCCCTAAACTGACAGTCATGGAAGTGCACATTAAGCCTGAGACAGAGTCGCGTCTGACTGAGCTCGCCTCCAAGAGTGGCCGCGCGACCGACGACCTCGTGGAAGATGCCCTGGCTGGGTATCTGACAGAAGTGGCAGAAGTCCGCGAAATGCTTGATGGGCGCTACGATGATATTAAGAGCGGTCGAGTGGAGCCTATTGACGGCGAGGCTTTCTTTGACAGCCTGCGCCAGCGTGAGGATGAACTGCTCAAGCAGCGCAATCCCAAATGAATGCCGAACGGGGTTTTGAGCTGCACCCTGGCGCTGCGTCGGACATAACCAGCATCTGGGAATTTATTGCCAAAGACAATCCTCTTGCCGCCAAGCGTGTCCGCGAGGACATTTTAGACGCCATTCGCAGGCTCGTCCATTTTCCCCATCAAGGCCACCAACGCAGTGATCTCACCTCACCACCAGTACGTTTTCAGACGGTAGGCAACTATCTTATCGCCTACGCACCCGACGAAGAGCCGCTCCTTGTACTCTCCGTGCTCGACGGTCGCCGAAGCCCACGCGTACTCGCGGCAATCCTTCGTGAACGGAAGTGAATCTCCGAATCGGAATAAATATCAACGGGTTCGCCAGTCTCCTCGACACCGCTTTTCAAAACATACGCCCGATTTTCATTTCTCGCTTCCCAAGCTTCGGACGTGGGTTCGATTCCCATCGCCCGCTCCATAAACTTGTTGATGCAGTTGGCCTTACTGGCTTCCTACCCTGAAAACAGCCTATAAAACCATGAGTTTTGGACGCAGTTGGACGCGAAATGCTGCGGGGGAAAGCGAATTGGACGCGGCGTTTTCAGGTGCTGCTTTGTACGTTCGGATGGTGTCGGGGGACCGTTATGCGCGATTCTGCCACAAGCTAAATTCTTTGTGGACTTGGCCGCCATTCGGCAAGAATCTCATCCTTAAGTTTCTTACCCAGTTATAATCCGTAGCCGATGAGCTCGGTCTCGACGGAAATAGGCCGGAACGGCTTTCCGGAGTTAATGGTCTTCCAGAACACGTGGCGCAGTTATCAAGCGCGCGTCTTGGAGCATCTGGATTCGTATCTCGATGACAAACGAGTCCACATAGTGGCAGCACCCGGCTCCGGGAAGACCGTGTTGGGCTTGGAAATCATCAGGCGCATTGACCAGCCGACGCTTGTCCTGGCCCCTACCATTACAATCCGCGACCAATGGGTTGATCGCCTGGTGGGACTGTTCATGCCCGTCGGCAGTTCTCGGCCCTCCTGGATATCCACCGACCTGAGAAAGCCCGCGCCACTCACCATCGTTACCTATCAAGCTCTCCACTCCCTGTGTTCCAGCGAAATCAACAAAGAGTTGGAGGATATCAACGAAGAAGAGAACCACAACCATTCTTCGAAGCGCGCCGGTGACGACCCAAATCATCACGTCGAGCAGGCCGTACAGTTCCCCGAGGTATTAACTCAAGCAGGATTCAGGACGTTGGCTGTAGATGAAGCGCATCATCTACGTGCCGAATGGTGGAGGACTCTAAAGTTTGTCGCTGAGCACCTAAACAAACCTACGATTGTCGCCCTAACGGCTACCCCACCATATGACGTTTCGCCATTTGAGTGGCAGCGCTACGAGGAGCTGTGTGGAGCAGTCGATGCGGAGGTATCTGTCCCCGAATTGGTTCTCTCTGGTGACCTGTGTCCCCATCAGGATTATGTTTACTTCAGCTTGCCATCTGAGAGGGAACAAAAAGTTCTCTCCGAGTTCCGGGCCGCCGTCGATTCGTTCGTTCAGCGACTACGGTCAAATAAGGCGTTCACGGCAGCGTTAATGATTCATCCTTGGCTAAGATCCCCGAATAGCCACGTCGAGCAAATTCTGGATAATCCGCAATATCTTTCCAGCTTGGTCGTGTATCTGCATGCCGTGGGCGAAGAGGTTTCAACGGATGTTTTGCATACGCTGGGATTGTCCCGTCAGCGAATCTCGGCCCTCGATCTCGAGTGGCTGGAAATTTTACTTTCGCATTGCCTATACGAAGATCAGGAGCGCTCTACAGAGAGCGAGGCTGTCCTCAAAACGCTCCGTCACGAATTGTTGGAGTTGGGTGCCGTTGAGCATCGAAGGATCAAGCTTCGCAATCCAGCGGACCATATGAAGCTGCTCACGACTTCCGTAACAAAGTTGAAGTTGATTCAGGACATCGTCGCCCTCGAATCCGGTGCTCAAGGAAATGAGCTACGTTGCGTGGTCCTGACTGACTTCATCCGCAAAGCGGAAATGCCAAAAACTGAAGGCGAGGGTGCCCTATTTGAAGACATTGGTGTCGTTCCGATCTTCGAAACGCTGAGGCGCGCTGAGTTGGCGAATGTCCGCTTAGGTGTATTGAGCGGCTCACTCGTCATCATTCCTCGTACTGCTGAGACCATTCTTCGCGAAGCAGCGGTAGGGCTTGGCGTTCGCCCAGCGGATTTGTCAGTGACATCACTAGCCCACGATGCGAATTATTCCACGGTTGAGCTACACGGCGAGTACCACCAAGGGATGGTCCGATTGATGACATGCGTATTTGACCGGGGCGGAATCACGGCTCTCGTTGGCACAAAGTCGCTCTTGGGTGAAGGATGGGATGCGCCCTGCATCAACACTCTAATCCTGGCGAGTTTCGTAGGTTCATATGTCCTTTCAAACCAGATGCGCGGACGATCGATTCGGGTCGACCCCAACCATCCTCTTAAGACGGCAAACATTTGGCATCTCGTCTGCATTGAACCGGGCATTTTCGGACCGGGAGAAGATTACGAACTGCTTGTTAGGCGGTGCAGCGCATTCGTCGGGATCAGTGCAACTGCCGACAGCATAGAAAATGGCACGGAACGGCTGGGATTCGGTCAACCGCCGTTTTCCCGCGAGCAAATTACTCAAATCAATACCAAAACCTGCGGCCGAGCCCTGGATCGCGCCGGACTCCGGACGAGTTGGCAAGAGGCACTTGCCGCAGGCGCAAACAAAGAAATGGTGTATGGACTTAAGGCAGCTGAGGAAGCATTGCCGCGCGGATTTGTGCTCGCGAACACAATTACGGCGCTTCTGGTTCAAGCTTGGTTCATTTTTCTGACCATGTTCTTTTCGCTTCTGCGCGGCGCCGCGCGCTTTCCCGGTTCCCAGGATGGGTTTGCGCGCTTAGCTGCAGTTGCAGCTTTCGCCGCCGCAATTAGCCTTCCTTGGGCGCTTCTGGCGTTGTGGCGCTTCGTCCGCCACGGAACGCCCGAGCGGAGTATTCGAGAGATTGGCCGCGCTGTACTTGAGTCCCTACAGTATGAAGGATGCATCGACCGGAGCGCTGCACAGATGCGCGTCTATGCCAACAGGAATGACGATGGAAGTGTTTTCTGCTGGGTCGGCGGGAGCAGTGGAAGGGACCAAGCAGCTTTTCTGCGAGCTCTGAGAGAGGTTCTCCGGCCCATCGAAAACCCGCGGTACTTGCTGGCTCGGAAACGGCTGTGGCGTGTTTTCGGCGAAGACTACTTCGCTGTCCCGGACGTTCTTGCCAGGAAGAAAGAATTTGCTGAATTCTTCGCCAAGCGCTGGGGGCGCCTAGTTGGGCCGGTACAGCTTGTCTATGCGCGGACTCCAGAGGGCCGTAGGATGTTGCTTCGAGCGCGCGTGTATTCACTCACTGGCGCCTTCCAAAAGCGCTCGGAACGTGTGAGCTGCTGGAAGTGACCCACTGCCAGGCGCTGGAGCAAAAGTCCAGAGCAACTGGCGTGTGAAGACAAAATGCGTGAGTCGCAACGTGGAAAGAAAAAGTGCTGGGGGCCGGTTTGCATCGTTCGCACCACCAATCGTTTCGAGGTATACGAGTTAGAGGCGGTGAATAGCAGCGAGCAGCTAGAGCAGAGGAGCAAAGCTCTGTTTCGATGAACGAAATACAGGCGTCCGAGGATCAGCCGAGGTCTCTTATTTATGTGGACATTCTTGGGTTCGCAGCAACCACGAACCAGTACAAGGTCCGCGTAAGAAATTTCCGAGATGAAGAGAGTGGTTTCACCGGTGCGTCAACGACCGAGATGCAGGGACAAATCAACCGCTTCAACACGGTATTGGACCAGTGCGTGTTTGAAGAGTGCAAACTATGGCGGGATTCAAGCGATGCTTTTTTCCGATTGCGCCTTCCTCGTGTTTGACAACTCGGTCCGTGCCGTGCACGTCGCGAGGAATTTAATGCGCGGATTCATCAAGCGGGGTGTGCCGGTCCGCGTGGGGATTGGCAAAGGCACGTTCTACGACATCGAGTACCTCACAAAGACAGACGTGGGGAACGTTACCGTCAGCAAGTCACGGTTCATCGGAACTGCGGTTATAAACGCTCACGCCGCGGAGCAATGCGGCGGAAAAGGAATGAGGATATTTCTAGACGCCTCGGTCGAAGAAGACTTGCAGCACATCCAGCGCCGTCTGCTGCTTCCGCTGCCGCTCAAGAGTGTGAAGTGGGAGCTTGACTATCTTCACGAACCCAGACCGATGGTTGAACAAGCCAAGGTCGAGGCAGATGACAGGGAACTGTTTGAGAAAGTGGCCCGCATGAACAATCCCGCATGGCCACAGAATGTCCAGCTGCACTACACAGAGACACTCGATGCAATGAACCGTATGCGCGTAGCGAACAGCCGGAAACCGGTTGATCTCAATACGGTCCCGTACGGTGGCAGCGCAGGCGCCATTTGGCCCTGAACATTCCGAGCTTTTTTAGTCTAGAACCTCGCAACTCAAAAACGCGGAGCCTACGCCAGAGCTACTTCCCAAAGCGGATGCCACGCTTGCAAACGCAGGGTGGTGCGCAACACCAAACTCGGTCAGCTTTTCCGGAAGTTCTGGGATGGCGTTCAACTCCTCGGAAATCAGGTTCATCATGACCCGCTGAAAATTTACCCTAGCGAATTCTAGAGCTTGGAAGGTCGCTGGGTCCCTCAGCGCCTGGCGAGCCTTGATTTGAGCTCGAATTTGCGCCCGGCTGTGGAACGCGACGTTGCCACGGAATTGCTGCAGAACACCGTGGCACTTCTCGCATTGCTGTTGCGCCGCACTGATCTGAGCTCGCCGGTCGGGAAACAGGACAAACAGCGGATCGAATGCGTAAACTGCTCTTGTATCTTTATCCGTTAGCTTTGCAAACCATCCAAAGAACGCGGTCCTGGCGGTATCCTTCAGGTCGGCGTGGCTGAATCGGGACTCGGCTGGAAGCTGAACGCCTCCTGCATGCAGACCTTCCACCAGGAAGCTCAGGCGCATGATGTCCTCGGTGCAAAGCCGCAGGGAGATGTAACTCTCAATCGCTTCCTCTCGCGACATTCGCGTTCTTTGGCCACGGAAGGGTACACAGGACATGACGATCCTCCAAAATCAGATCTTCTACCATCTTACTTGATTCGTACACCCTCCGTTGGCGCCAGTCCGTCCTTACCGGCTACTCAGGGCTCCATCCACTTCCGACAAGACATGACGGAGCTCCTTAAAGCAGTGCAGATCCGGCATGACTTTGTCCGAGCCCTGACCGCAACCATCTGCATACGCGTTTGCCTCAGCCAACAGATAGACAGACATCAAAGCGGCTTCCTGCACCGACGTATCCGATCTATATTTGGACTTTTTGCAGGATTCTTACCCGAGCTTCTTGTTCTCTCACCTGCCTTTTCAATTCAACATCCCTTCGCGCAATTTCCTCGCGGTGTTCCTTTGTAACTTGAGTCGCATATTCTTCGTTGGCTGTAGGAATGTATTGCTGCAAGTAGGTGATTCCTTGCGGCAGAAAATGTTCATCGGCTTGAATGAAAACTCGATCGCGGCTGAATCTGATATTCCTGTGAGAAAAATTCGTGCTGTAACTGGTTGCTCTGAATCGGAAACATTGTTCCCATTTGGCATTGATAGATTGGTTCAGCCGCAACGTCAGCGTACTCTCACTCACATTCCAATCCAATTTTTCAACTATGCGAATCGGATCAGCAAGAATCGGATCGCTTATCTCAGACTCCGGCACCACCTTCTTTTGCAACGTGCCCAATCTTTGCAGGTTCACGAAATTGTTCCCGCGTCCTATCAATTCCTGCTTTACCTTAGCAACGGATTGGATTCGCTGTTCGGGCTGCTGTTGCATCATCAGATCAACCAATTCGTCCAAGTACGCGAAATCGGGCGCGGCGTCCTTTATTTTGCGGAAACCTGCTCCCTGTGGAATTTCTCCTGTGAACATTTCATTGAGGATGAGGCCCAGTGCGTAGATATCCGCAGGCTGGTCTACGGTCTTGCCAGCGATGCGCTGCTCCGGTGCCGCGTACGCGAAATTGGCCAGCCGTTCATTCGGCCCGGTTTCTACGATTGTCAAAAGCTCATCTTCGGTGAATCGAGCTATTCCAAAGTCTGCCAGCACCACGCGGTTCGTGGCGGAGTCGTAAAGCAAGTTCTCCGGCTTTATGTCCCGATGACAAACACCAAGCAAATGTGCGGCTTCAACGCTGTCGAGAACTTGCACAAACAGCGATAGCCGTTCGCCCATCGGCAGCTTTTTCTTTATTAGATCGCGGAGTGTGCTGCCATAGTATGGCATTACGTAAAAAATCGAGCCGTCCGGCGCTTGGCCGTAGTCCGAGACGCGCACGATCCGCTCGGATGCCTGACGCTGGCAAAATTGGATTTCGTTCTGAAACCGCTTTACCTTTTGCCGTGGGGTCTTGGAGCGATCCAGCACCTTGAGCGCGTGCTGTTGTCCGTCAGTTGCCGTGACCAAGAAAACGACGCCAGAACCGCCGCTGCCTACCTGCCGCACGACCGTGTAAGTATCAAACGCTGTTTCAAAAACCTTTGGTGTTTTTCCCATGCGTGTCCGCCGATTCGTCTATTTTAGCAGAGAAGATTTTCCCCAATGGGAGGACCCCTACCAATCAAAGGTGCGGGTCTGCCTCGGGCTAGGTTGTGACGAGTATCACAAAACAGATCGCCCCGGATCGCCTCGAACGCAAAAGAAAACGGGGCCGGACCTTCCCAGCCCCACCTTACCAAGTCTGCCGTGCCGTACCTCGCCCAGTGCTCGACATTAAATGCCAAGCCCCACCTGCCATGCCTCGGCACCAACCTAGCAGTTTAGCACGGATATAACACCACTAAATCCTTTTCCATTTTCCATTATTTTACTGGCTTTCCTCCGCGAAATTGCCCCCTAAAACGCACGGTTTTGGACGCAGTTGCGAATGGCTGAAGCGAAAAGCGAATTGGACGCGGCGTTTCACCAACTCTTGTACTCCAGGCCTCGAGGGTCTCATCATGCCGCGAACACCCTAGCTGTTCGATCTGGAATAGCCTTGGGCCAATTCAGGGCTGAGATTCGATTAGCACTCGCCTTAGAAGACTTTCTCCAGCGCCCAGCCTTCCGCCTCACGTTTGCCCAACACGATCCTGCCAACCGGTGCGCGATCGCGAATCGCGTACAGAAAACCGGCCTGGCGAGTCTTCAGCCCCAACCAACTCTTCGTTTCAAGGCAAACGGCCAGATGATCTCCGTTGGGTGACGACACCGCTGCCTCGATCTGCGACCGACCGTCCAGGATTCGAGAAATGTCCTCAACGACTCTTGCCCATAGCTCCTGTTTGTCAGACCTTCTCCGAAGACCATTCAGGAGGTTCAGCAACGGCTCGAGCCGGATTCCTCCATTGCTCGTCATGTATTCGAAATGCGCTACCACGCGCGTGAGCTGGCATGTTCGCAGGTCATCGGGATGGCATTTCCGGGAGCTCCAAGCGCATACCTTGGCTTCCTTTTCGAGGCAATGCTTTCCGACGGCCGACACGATACCCTCGCACTCTAGGAACCGTGCTCCTGAGATGCTGCTCGAAACAAAAAACTGCTTAAGCGCTTTCTTTCCTGTGGCTACCGATTTTTCGAGCTCGCGCGGCAACACTCGTTTGCCGCTTACCTCACAGCGCTCCAATATCCGCGGAACCACGAGTTTGCCGGTCACCTCGCACTTTTCCCCTTCTTCTGGCAGGAGTGCATGGTTTGTTTCGGAGCACACGGCAAATTCGTCTGTGCATCCTGTTTTTCCGCTCACAACCGATCGCTGTTGGCGATCCGCGCGATACTTCTTTCCAGATACTTGGCTCGTTGCCAGTTCGTCTTCGAGCACCTCGATTCCCGTGAATTCACAGTTTCCAAAGAACTGTGGCTCCGCCCGCTTTCCGGTGAGTCCGGATGTCTTGAGCAGGGATTTTATGACTCGTTGCTTGCTGACAGCCGACTCTTCCAGCTCGTCACGCACAGCGCGTTTACCTGTCGCCGCGCACGTTTCCATGAACTCCGGTAGCGCCACACGGCCACTTTCCTCAGATTTCTCGAGAAGATGCTTCAGCGCCGGGACGCCGCTTACCTCGCAACGTCCCAGGCAGTCGAGAGGTGCCAGTTTCTGCGTTCGAGAACAGCGCGAAAGCTCGGGTGAACGGGCCATTCGGTTTTCTGCAGGAATGACAGCGACGACACTTTCATACGTTGGTTCCGATCCAAAATCGAATGTTCCGTTGACCTGGAGCCGCCTTTGCACCGTTCCCTCTAACCCAACCAGAAACGCTTCAAGCTGCGGCGTAAAGTCATCTTCAATCTTCTTTCGCTTGCGCGGGTCAGAACCTGCCGCTTCGAGCTCCTGCTTCCGACGGTCCAGGTAGAAACGGCAAAATTCCGCTACCCCTTCGTCCTGCATCGCCTTTTGCACGACGACGTCTGGATCGAGGCCAACGGCCTCTGGATTCTTGAGAGGGTCGGCTATCGGGCTCGCTCCCGTCACTCCCGCCGGCACCCAATGTTCATCCGGAGGGATCACCACATCCACCAGTCGTTCGTAGCTATCATGGCCTACTGTTGCCCGGACCCTGACGACCGCGGTACCTGCGAAGGAGCGCTCTACACCTTGAACCTGCGCCCGGCGGAAATTGCCCTCGAAGCTATCGACCCACTCCCTGGCCATGGACTCTGCGCGTGCCACCGGTTTCTCATCCACATCCTGTACACGATGGAACGGGTTCGCAGCGATTCGAGTCGTAAGTCGACTGAACGCCGGCGTGCCCGGCCGGTAAAGAACGGCATTCGACGCGTGGGCCTCGTCGAAGCAGATCCGATCGACTCTTCCGTCGCGTTGGCTGACGTAAACACCCTCGGCTTCCGGGCTGAAGGGGGTTCCAAGACTCGCGAGCGCCGTGAGCACAAAAACGCCGGGCTCCATCGACTTCGTCGCACGCGGGAGGTTCGGGTACGGAATCGTATCGCGATCCTCGTCCATTCCCCCCAACATCGCATCGATGTTTTTCTCCTGGCTCTCGAGTTCCACCTTCGCGTCTGTAATACTTTTCTCCGCTAGTCGCGTGGCGGCTTCGACATTCTTGCCGCTGAGAGAAGCGACCACCAGTTCCCGTATTTTCTCCACGAAAGTGGTGCCATCGGCGCTGCCGTCTTCATCTTCCTCGTCTACCCCGGAAGCTTCGAGAATGGCTTCGATGTCACCAATGGCATGAGCGGCCATTTGAAGTTTTTCCATCAGCCTGCCGACAATGTATTCTTCGAAGGTGCCACGCAGGATGATGTTAACGATGCAGACGCTCGCATGTTCGGACGCCAAACGCTGAATCCTGCCAATCCGCTGTTCGACAATCATCGGATTCCACGGAAGGTCAAAATTCACCAGCACATTCGCCGCCTGTAGATTGATGCCTTCCGAGCCTGCTTCGGTCGAAACGATGGCATGAATTTCCGGTACCGGTTTTTTAAATCTCGCAATCGTTCGCTGATTGCGTTCACCGGAATCTCCATTGATGAGACCGCACGTGATCCCGCGCTCCCCGAGAAATGCTTCAATCGTCGTTTGCGTTTCGCGACGCGTAGTAAACACGACGACGCGCCAGCGCTCGGGTTGCTCGGCCTTCAGCTGGTCAACCAACGTGCCCAGGCCCTGCAATTTCGCGGTGACCCGGATTCGCGCGACGACTTGTTCCACGCTCTCCGCGAGCCCGTCGGGAATTGTCCGGTTCCTCGCCATTTGTTTTAACTGCGCGAGCAGCGCGTGCGGGCTGCTGATGAGCGCTTGAAGGATGGAAATCTGCGACAGGCGATTGAGATTCTGGATCGGCCCGGCAATCAGTCGAATCAGTTCCAATTCTTCCGTAGAGGGATTAACCCGATGGAGTTGCACGATCCGTTCTGGGAAGTGCAGATTCGCATCCGCGCGCCGAACCCGCGACATATAACCATAAACCACCGAACGAAACGCTTCGCGCATCTGCGGATTGAGATGCCGCGCCTCCATTCGGCTGTCGGCGATGAACGTTCGGGCAAAAATACCCTCCGTCCCAAAAGGATTCTGATGGCCCCGTGCGACGGCCAACAAATCTACAAGTGAATAAATGTCCCAAAGCCGGTTGTGAATTGGCGTTGCCGTGAGCATCAGTACGTACTTAAACATGCGATTCGCCAGCGCCTCGCGGAACTGTTGTGCCACCTGCGGAGGTTGGTTGGCGCCGTACAGATTCCGAAGTTTGTGTGCTTCATCCAGAACCAGCATCTCAAACCCCGCTTGTCCCATCGCATTTAGGTACATCCGCGCGGATTGATACGTGGTAATCACCGCGCCGCCGCCTTCGGGAAGCTCGGCCTGCAAAAGTTCTTTACCCGTCGCGCAAACCCCAGGAATGCCGAACTTGCTCTCGAGCTCCTCTTCCCACTGCGGCATCAACAGCTTCGGGCAAACCACCAGGAATTTCGAAATCCTGTTTCGCGACATCAGTTCGCTCGCGACCAGTCCGGCACTGATGGTCTTTCCGAGTCCAACGTCGTCTGCCAGCAATGTCACTGGCAAGCGCCGGCAAAAGGTAATCAGGTTCTGTACTTGGTGGCGGTAGGGCTCGATGTGGTCGCGCCACTTGTGCTCGGATTTTAGGTCTTGGCGATCTTTGATGAGAATCGGATCGACCAAGTCCCATTCCTGCGCCGCCCGGTAGAGCTGGTAGGCAGAAGCATCCGGAGCCCGCCGTAGGTTCTTGGTTTGCAATTTAGGGACAAGAACGTCCATTGCCGATCAACCTTCCACCAAACGAACCAGTGCCCGCCAAATCGCGACCATTCCATACGAGTCGAGAGCACAGTACGCTCTCAACTTCCCGCCTAGCTCGGCGGCTTCTTTGTCGCTCAGTTCTCCAGAAAGCAGTTCTCTCCAAGCTAGAGCCGCCGTCGCCCCGTTCTGAATGGCCAAACTGGAATAGCTCAATTCCGGAGCGAGGACCGGCAAGACCCGCTTGATCGAAACCTTCCCGAGCAAATCTCGATGGACAAAGTACTGTTTCGCGAAAATGTCTTTCAGATCGTAGATGCGATCGTTCACTTCCGCGAGATAGCTCCGCTCTTCGGGCACTCGGTACGCGATGCGGTCGTTCACCTGCGACTCAAACGACTTGTTCCAAACGATCATCGCGCCAAACGAGCCGACGTGTTGTTTGAGGGAATCGAGGAAAGATGCTGTTGGGTCGCCTTGCCCGGAGTAGAGAAAATCGCAATGCACCGGTTCCTCGCTTGGCGATCCCACAATGTGCACAGAGTATTGCAGAGGGATCTGGTCATACGGAGAAAACCGATCAAACTGCGGCAAGGGCGGAGCGTACGTCTCGTAGTCGATGAAATGGAGCGGATAATTAAGTTCGCCGAGGTCTCTGGCAATCGGTTTCTTTTCGAGCACCGTTTCGCCCGTACGGTAGACCCGCACCTGCATTTCTTGCACATCGGTGAGCTTGATGTCGGAAGGGACCTTATCCAGTGTGAAAGCGCCGGCATCCACCAATTGCTTGAGTCTTTCCGGACTGCTGCCGATGCGCGCGATATCGTGGATACCGTACTCGGGCACGTCCGGGCTGGAGTAGCGAAACGTGCTGCAGTGGCGTGACCTTCCTTTGTAAATACAGCAGCACGGGCCCTTCGGTTCCGTGTCGGACAACAGGTAGGCTCGCGCCTCGTCCAGTTCCTCTGTGACCGTGTCCGCAATCTGGTCGACTCGGCTGGTCATGTCCAGGGAGACGAAAAGACGCCCCAAATCGAGCTCACCCTGGCGGATGTAGTTCGGATTCAGATGAACCAGGCAGGCCCGGCTCACCTTCCGCCCGTTCTTTCGAAGAAGTATCACCTGGAACGCCAGGTCATAGAGATGTCGTTCGTCGATTTCTGTCGAGGATTTGATTTCGTGAATCGCGTATTCGCCCGCCGCCTCATCGAATTGCAGGGCATCAATCGCGGCGAGAAGTCCGTCTTTTTCGAACACGGGCTGGAACAACGTCATGGCATTGGCGTCGAGGAGTTCCGTCGTCTTTTCTTGTGCCTCCGCCTTCGATCCCGTTACCAAAACGCCGCCGGGAAAGAGTCCCCGCGCTACGCCCTCCACCTCGATGCCTGCGTCAATCACCGCCTGCTCGAACTCTGTTAACTCTTCGGCGTAGTAGACCTCCGGCCGGTGCAGCTTGAGCCATGCGTTTTTGGCGCACTCCCGCCAAAGGACGTAATCGGTTTTCGAAATCCACGCCATAGGGCTGTATCTATAATCGTATGGATTTCCCGTGGGGCCTGAAACAACCTGTATCTAGCCTCGAACGTAACCATCACAGCACCAAGAGCCTATCCCATCCGGGCAGTTAGGTCTAATTTGAAAGAAGGGAGCATGCTTCGATGGCCTTGGTCTTTCAGTACGGCTCCAATTGTTCCGAAAGCCAGTTCAATAACCAGGAACGCCTGTGTGGTGACGCGAAGTTTGTGACCATCGCGGAAACGGTTGACGACTACCATCTCGCCTTCGATATGTGGAGTACAGGACGTGGATGCGCGGCATCTGACATCGTAGCGAGTCCCGGACACAAGGTTTGGGGTGTGGTCTACGACGTGCCCGATTTTCTAATGGCTAGGGACACCGCCGCACAGCGCAAAAGAAAGTCCCTCGATGCCATTGAAGGTGAAGGCACAAACTACGCTCGCCACCCGATTACCGTGAAGTCCGCGAACGGCGAGCTGCTTGTCGCCACCACCTATCGTGTGATCCACCCGAGGGCGGGGTTACGAACTAACGTCGAATACGTCGGCTACATCGTCCGCGGACTTCGCGAACACGGCGTCGCTGCAGAGTACATTGCCAATGTGAAGGCAATCGCTATCGCGAATAATCCAACGATTGCAGCAGCGGTCAACGCTTTGTAGCCAGCCGATTTTGTCGGCATGGCTTCTTGCGAATCCAGTTTTCGACCTCTTTCCGAACACGGACGGCCATCTTGCCGCAGCTGTCGGCTTCGCCTTCCGACTGCCTGGTTGGAATCTAGGCGGTCAGTCCGGAACTGCCTCCGGGCGCCGGCGGTTGCGGGCAACAAAGCTATGTCATGGAACCTCAGGACAACCCACCGGCTGGGACCTTTGCAGTCTCCCCTACGAGTGTGAATCGAGTTGTGCATGGGTGTAGTCGAACGCGGGTGTTATATTGTCAGAAGCATAACACCGGTTTCGCTAAGTATTTCATTTCCACTAGGGTTTGTTAGGATGGCGTATCGTATCCGGGCAGTTATTAGGGCCATGGTTGGGACTGGACGGTCGCTCGCGCTCTGTGCCGCAATCGCACGCGCTGGCGGGGCTACCCACCAACTAAGCCCTGACTTGGAGAAATCATGGAAACCGAGATTCTACAAAAGTTTTTGGACGGAGGGCTGCTCAACCTGGGAGAAGATCGTGAACGGTTCGGGTATGTCAAGTCAGCCGCAGAGGATCTCGCCAAGAAGCTTCTGGAAAACCGTCATGACTTGATCACAGCTTCTTCGGTCGTGATGGGCGGCGAAATCTCAGAAGACGAGCCTGTCATGAAACTCTCCAAGGAAGCCGTCACCAACCACTGGCAGACGTACGGCAGCCGTTTTCCTTCGACCGCAGTTCAGCTATTCCGCGCAACGCTGCTACAAGCTATTGCGCTGATTACGCAAGAGGATTCGGATACATCGAATACAGCGATCATATATTACACGACATGCGGCTTGTTGCCGCACGTGGCAACGACACGAGAGGATGAGATTTTCCGTGAATTTCTGACGAGCTTAGCGCAGAAAGTTGAGGACCGGGCGGCAGCGACCTGGGATTTGCAAACGTACACGAAAGCTCCGACGATCCAGTACAAAGATGGGGTGCCCGCGCCAGCGGCGGTAGACGCGAAAACTCTCAAAGAGGTACTCAAGAACGCGATCGGACCGGGTGGCGGTACGGGGGCGAACCCGAATTGGCCAAGCTCGAATAGCAACGAATGGTTGGAGCACTATAGCGCTGGCACTGCGAATGCGATCTCTGTCGCGATTACCTCCGCGATAAAAGATGTACCAAAGGTCGTCGCTCAGAGTCGTAGCGACGCTCAAGCCGCTCTTAATATGTTGAATGAGAAGCTCATTAGCGTTGCATCAGAGACTCTTCGAGCAGACATCCTATATTGGAAAGAGGCGCTTTTCTCCCCTTCGAAGAAGGTTAGTTACCGGCATCTGTCGCACGATGGCGTGATCTATTGGGCCGCCCGAGATTTGCACTTGAAGGTGCCACAGTTCCATCCTTTAAGCGTCGAATTTTTTCTCCGCGAGACGGTACGTTCGGCCATTGGGGACAAGGAAGCGAAGACGAAACTGACCGTGGAGCAGTTCTCCAACGGGGCGGTCGCCGATATCGAATCCGGTCTTCTTGGTGCACCTGACGTTCACGCGCGTCATCGGCTGACGCCGCTTGAAGCGGTGGAAGCATTCGCGTCCAAGAAGCTGGATGCTCACGACGCTTCAGTTCGGACGGGAATACCTTCTCAAACCGCAATCCAAAGAGATGAGTTAGCGGTTTTGCTGTTCCGAGATTTTCAAGTAAGGCGATTGGCAGGGGGCAAGTAGACGTGCCTAGCGATCGGAAATGTACACTCTCGACGTGCATCGAACCTCAGGAGATCGGCTGCAATCGCGGACATGAGTTCATAGAAGACTGCCCACATTGGAAGGAAGGTAGTCCACAGCAGGCAAGCGAAGTGGTTAGCCCTGAAGCTTCAGGGGCGCAACTAGAAGCGAAGACAGACCGGCCCGGTGACGGGCGACAGCTTCACCTCCCATGGACGGGCAATTCGCTCGGGACCGGGGACGTCGAGCTCGTGACGGCTTGCAACCGAACGACAGTCATCGGACTTGTTGGACCTTACAATTCGGGCAAGACCTCGCTGCTGACATTGATTTATCTACTCGTTCAGCGTGGCGAAGAAGCGTCGTTCGCAAAGTTCGCTGGTTCTTGGTCTCTCATTGGTTGGGAGAACCTCGCTGCCAAGTTCCGCTGGCAGAAGGGTGAAGGCGGACCGAGATTTCCGCCGCACACGAGCCGAGGTGCCGGTCGTAGACCAGGTCTCTTGCACCTGGCTTTCCGCAATCAGGTTAACGATCGGAATGATTTTCTTTTGACCGATCCTCCCGGTGAATGGTTTAGCACCTGGGCACAAAATGCGTCAGCGGAGGGCGCGGAAGGCGCGCGCTGGATAAACGCGCGGGCCGATCGATTCCTTTTCCTGGTCGACCGCCAGGCACTGGCAAGCAAAGAACGGGGCAAGGAGCGGGATAGCTTACGCGACCTCGCGCGCCGGTTGTCATCCGGTCTGAATGACCGGGCTGTTGCCGTAGTTTGGACCAAATCGGATGTCGCCATCTCGACGACGATCGAAGCGGATCTACAACATTGTTTCAGTACGGAGTTCCCGAAACACGTCGAATTCCGAGTGCGGATGCGCTTTGGCGACGAAAAGAGATCAGAAGTCGAGGAGCCGTGTCTTAAGTTGATGGAATGGGTTTTTGCCTCCGCCGAAAAACCGACACGAAATTTCGTCCCGGAGACAAGTTACGATAACGCTGATCTATTTATGGCTTACCGGGGGCAGGGGGCGGCACATGACTGAAACGTCTCCTTTATCCTCACTCCTTATCATCGGCGGCACGAAAGCCGGTAAAACTCACTACGGCGGGCAGCTCCTTCGCCGCCTCGAAACAAAGAGGTATCCATTGCGCATTGTTGGCGCTCCGAGTGATCGCACCCCATTTCAGGAAGTGTTGGACCGATTAGCACAAGGCCGATCAGCCCCCCATACTCCCTCTGGGTCTTATCGCGAGAGCATCTGGCGCGTCTGCCGAGCAAAAGACGATGCCAATTCAGAACTCATTTGGCCGGACTACGCCGGCGAACAGATCGAAAATATTGTTAAGAAACGTCAGGTTAGTGAACCTTGGGTGCAACGAATTCGCGCATCGAGCGGCTGGCTGTTTTTTGTCCGGTTGAACACCACAACCGTCCCAGAGGATATTTTGGATCGTCCCCGAGGCCTAGACCGGATGAAATCGGGTTCCGATGCGGGCGATTCCGTGCAGCAGCCTATAACCGAGGTAACGCCTTCGGAGACAACCCAAGCGCTAGGGCAGCTCACGCTATCGCATCAAGCAGGTCTGGTTGAACTGCTTCAAGCTCTTTTATTTATCAAGCAAGTGGGTTCAGGGAATCAGTTAATTGAACCGCCGCTCGTGGTTGTACTTTCCTGCTGGGACGAGATTCCCGACTCGAATTCGGCGAAACCCGCCGACATGTTAAGGTCGCGCCTCCCGTTATTAAGCCAGTTTATCGAAGCGACGTGGCGCCGGGAGAGGGCCGAAATAATGGGACTGTCCGCTTTGGGTAAGCCCCTTAAGGATGATATTAGCGATGAGGCTTTCATGGACAACGGCCCGGAGCGCCAGGGATGGTGCATATCGCATGACGGCAGGAAACTTGACGACCTAACAGTGCCCGTTATGGCCCTAATGGACAAGACCGGCAGCGGGAGGTGATTTGCCAACCGTACATCGCGCCATCTTTGGAGAGGTCAAAGGAGCCCACGACCTTATTGCGTCAAGTCCAGGTGCACCGGCGACCGTTCTATCCGATCTTGCATTGCATTACACCGACCGATTGCTGCCTACAGAGGTTCCGTGGCAGCCATATTCATGCGGCTTTCCAGTTGGAGAACACTATGTTGTCACCCGGACGTTTTCGGTTAAAGCCAGCCGGGGCGGCATGGTTCAAACTCATGCCGCAATAGCGCCTCTTGATGCTGTCAACCGGGGACTATTAGGCGGCCTTCTTCGATTGTTGCCGACCGAACCTCAATCGCCTGCTTCCGCGCCAGCCGCAATCGACACAGATCAACTTGCCGTGATCGATCGCGATGGTGCAACCATGCCGGCTGGATATCCCAGCTTGGTCCGCATGCTCTTGGATGGTCAAGTCCCGATTTGGAGCGGGCAGCAAGGTTTCGACGACATCGTAGAATTCCTGTGGTGGAATTTGTGGCTCGAGGCGCGCCAGGAGTTGAAATTCAGGATCTGCGCCGAACCTAACGACCTCAAGGATTTGCCGGCGACGTTTATCTGCACACCGCTCGCTTTGCGCAACAACTGGAGAGACCAGCAGTTGGTCGATCCTACAGTGTCGGCATTGCAGGACCCTTCACTGTGTGAATCTTATCTGTTAGGCCTGCCCAGCGGTCGCGAGTTCCGCGAGCTTCGGGACCGGCTAAATTTTTCTCCTTCGCAAATCACAGGTCTCAAGCGGCTCGAACAATACGTTCGTATGTTGGAGGAGGGCACGGCAGACAGCGTCCGTGCCGCCGTACGGCTGCTCAATGCCATGATCCCGCAACCCGAGCAGGCTGCGAGTGAAAAGGCTTCCGTTCTGAACGCCCTTGCCCAAAAGACGATTGAGGGACCGGAACAAGACGTCCTAGCCTTGAGAAATTTGGACGTATCGGCATTCCCAACCGGCTCAGCGAGTCTTCGAAGAGCGATCGCCGGATGGCTTCAGCTGCAGGTTACGCGGGCTCGGGGAGGAGCCCTAGTCGCCCAAGCCATCCTCGTTGAGAACCAGCCGTGGAAACAACTGGCTGGAGCTGCTCTGCTAGATGCATTTACTCCCTGGGCGCCGGATCACGCGCGACTGCTTTGGCGTTGGTGGACCTTAGATGCGGCTCTAGTCGATCCCTCGGAGGTTCTAATCCCTCAAGGACCGAAGGAGGTCGAAGCGGATTTCACGGTTTCGATACCGTCCGAAATCCCAACAGAGGTGCGACCGTTAGTGCTCCTTTTGTGCCGCAGGAGAGGATGGTATCTCCTGCATAGTGCAGTGCTAATGACCGACCCAGGTTTGTCGCCGACCGAGAGGCTCAGATGCCAACTTGGAATGCAGGTCGATCTCAAGGGTGTGTCGGGCCTTCAGGAAGTAGCGAGCCGAATGACGAGTGCCGAGCTCATCGATGGGGCGTTGACCATCCAAGATGCGCGACTCGTAGACCTCGCAGGGGAGGCAGTGAAGCGGGAACCTATACTTTTGCAAAATCTCGACGCCAGGAACCCCGCTTGGCGCGCGATTTGGACATCAGCCGTCGAGCACGGCAACGGGTTGTTCAACGGCATTCCCGAGCCATCGGTCGCTACGCACGCCGCGTTGGATGCCGTGTTAGCTGGCTCGACGTTCGCAACCCAAATGATCGAACAACTGGTAATTTCTCCCGCTGCCAGCTTGTTTACGTATCTGCGGCGGAAGGACATATGGGACTTATTACCGTCCGCCGTTCGTGCGCAGTCAGTTGCGGCTACGGCAGAGGCATGGTTGACGCGCTTTGTCACTGAACCTGAATTTGAACGATCTGCGCTCGAACCGGAATTAGAGGAAGCAGTGCTTGCTTTGTGGCGCTCGTCACCTGATCGGGTAGGAGCATCATCGCTCCTAGCATTTTGGCAACGCTTTTCAGCGAACCTATCCGAGGCGGATCTCTTAAGCTGGCTAGACACCTCGCGAGTTCCCCTGACACCGTTAGAGGCGGTTGCCATAGGACGGTTCATTAAGGAGAAGGTGTGGCGGCGCGCTGCCGAAGATTTGGTCCGACGCGCTAAATATGGCCGACCGGATCTTCTGCCTGCCGTTTATGAATTCTGGGGACTATTGGGCACATGGGACCGGTTCTACTTTGCGACCTTTACGAGCGAACCAGTTATTCGGGAAGGCGAGTGGTGGGACTCCTTCGTGGAACTCAGCAGCAGGCTTTACGCCCGCGGTATCGAAGAGAACGATATCTGGAGTGAGGCCGACGGTGATGTGTCGCGTGTGAGGGCGGGAACGGGGCGGGAACAGTGGACGCACGCTCTCGATCTTCTTCGAAAAGGGGGAGCGGGCGGTAGCATGACTGTCGAAGGGTCGCTCCACCAGATGCGTAATGATTTCTATAACAACGCCGAGCTTGAGTTGTTGGAAAATATCTATCTTAGTCGAATCCAAAGGCAACGGTGATTGATGGCCCTTGTACCGCCGACCAAGGCTCTGATTATCACGGCACTTCCGGTTGAGCGGGAGGCGGTGGTGAGACATTTGACCGATGCCCAGCTGGAGCGTCATAGCACCGGCACGGAATACCTAATGGGCAATTTTTTGTCGTGGAGAGTGTGCGTGGCCCAGGTCGCGCCCGGCAACTCGTCTGCTGCTTTAGAAACGGAAAGGGCGGTGCGGCACTTTGACCCCGATCTCGCGATTTTCGTGGGGATCGCCGGTGGCGTCAAGGATGTGCAACTTGGGGATGTTGTTGCTGCAACAAAGGTGTACGGGTACGAGGGCGGGGCGGACCGAAAACATTTCCAGCCGAGGCCTGAAGTTTTTCTCGCAAGCTACCCCTTGGTGCAAGAGGCACATGCGATAGCGCGCGATTACAAGTGGCGCAACCGTATCCACGTGACAGATTCGGTCTCCACACCCAGCGTGTTTCTGGGCCCTGTCGCCGCCGGAGCCAAAGTCATTAAGTCATCGCAAGGGGCCGTGGCGGCTCTGCTACGCGAGAGCTACGGAGACACTATTGCGGTTGAGATGGAAGGCGAAGGGTTCATGCGGGCAGCCAACAGTAATCAGGTTGATAGCATCGTCATACGCGGCATCTCAGACCTTCTTGACGGCAAGGCGGAAGCAGATAAGAGCGGCTCCCAAAAGGTCGCGTCCGACCACGCCGCTGCGTTTGCCTTCGAACTGTTGTCGCGTCTTGGTCGCGAGAGCGTAATTAATGTTGTGATGCGGGTTCGAGGGTTGCGAGATGCCGCTGTGAGGAACGACGACCTTGCTGACTTTTGGACGCGTCTCCGCGAACTTGCGCCAAGACTATATCCGCGTGGTCCTGAGGACGGCAATATCTGGGAGGAAGCTGGCGGTGATCCGTCTAGTCTGGATCTCTCTGGAAATGGACGGGCACAATGGTCTCGTGCGATCCGGCTGCTCCAAAATGGCGGGGGCGGAAATATCTCACCATCGAGTCTGATCGAGAGTATGCTCCGTAGCTTTGGCAAGAACTATGAGCTTCAATATCTTCACGCGTTAGTGCGGCACACCTGACGTAGAACGAACGGTTTTGGCTTCGATGCGCCTTGGAAAGTCATTGACGCTGCCAGTCAAGGTATGCCGGCAAATCGCGATTAAGGCTGAACATCCGCGCAAATCGCTTGCGCTTTCTAACTCGATACACACACTATCGGGTTTAAGGCTTCTGAGTGATGAACTGTCAGATTCATCTTCAAATGGCGTAGCTGGTTGTCTGTCCATTTTATGCAGCCGTACCCGCTACCGAAGACTCTGACAAAAGGCCTGCCCCTTCGAATTCACTTCGTTCGCTGAGCGCCTCCTTTCGCCACCCAACCCCACCCGAAAGATGCCGCTCTCTGTATTTGGGGAGCCCATCGTCTTGGCCGGCAAGCTGAATTCAGCGATGATCCTATTCTTCCACTGTGGCTCCCTCGTGGCTTCGCAAATTTCCCGAAAAAAAACAGACTTTCTCATTGAAGTTTTCCCTTTTCGAAGCCTCTTAATAGTGTGGCGTTCCATTGTTTCAAAGAGCCTCGATCGCTATTTGCAGTGCCGGAAGGTGAACTGCGCATACGAAGGTCGACCCCATGAAACTGCTGGAGGGAACCTCCGAGTGGGCCGGTCCCCATAGGAAAAGTGGCAAGCCGCAAAAGATTTTCGTTGAGGTTTTCCCGTCTGGAAGGCCTCTGAGTATATGGAGGGGAGTTCACGTTGATCTGTCCCGTAGGCCTGTTGAAGCCGTTTCTTACGCTAATTCGGTGGGAGCGACCCCACTTCGTTGCCACGGAAACTGTGGCGGTCCCCTCCAGCCCTACAAAAGGAAAGCAGGCAGCAAGAGGAGGCGTGTTGTGCCGCGGTGAGCAACGAGAATCCGGACGGAGCAGTGAAGAGGGTAAGAATTGCTCACTGCACTTTTCGTTTCTCTAATTTCTTCACCCCATGATGCAGGTAGCTGTCAGAAAAGGAGAGGGATAACCGACATCACAAATGGAAAGGTCACGGGGGAAAAAAGACTAAATCGGGTGGGAGCGACCCCACTTTTTGGCGGTGAATCCGCCCAAAAGTTTCGTGGGGTCACTCCCACCCTTCACGGTCGCTGAGAAGCGCGCCGCAAGGCAAAGGGCAATAGGTATGATGCTACCCATCAAGAAATGCTACCAGCTTCTCGCGAACTACGGATGCCTCGCCCGCGACATTTACGACAAATGCGGAATCGTACTCGGTGCGGTTCGCTTCACGCGGCGCGGCGAATCGGAAGTGCACTGCGCTCGCGAATGTAGGGGTGATGCTCAAAGGTCTGCAACCCACAGGCGGGGATGGCAAATCAAAAAGATTCTCCGTGAGGATTTCCTCTCTCGAGGGCCTCTTAGTAAATAGGGGGGAGTTCACGTTGATATCTCCCGTAGGCCTGGTGAAGCCGTTTCTTATGCTAATGCGGGGAAAAGGTTGGAGGCCTTTCCTGGCGCGGAAAGGTGACGGGTGCGTGAAAGACACACGTAACCATCCCCGTGACCGTTAAAGTCACCCAGGGGCGAGGCGAAATTGTTGGGAACATAGAGGTTGCGCACGGCGCGACGCGCAGTTTGGACGCGCGTAATCCACTGAAGTGGTCTGGAGCGACCCCACTTCGTTGCCACGAAAACCGTGGCGGTCGCTCCAGACCACCAAAGGGAAGCAGGCAGCAAAAGAAGGCGTGTGGTGCCGCGGTGAGCAGAGAGAATCCGGAGGGAGCCAGTGAAGAGGGTAAGAAAGGCTCACTTGCTGCTGGAAGGCGCATCTCGTTTTTTGGTCGGGCAGGGGAGGGGAATCAGCGAATTTGTAAGACGGCATGTGAGACAAGACGGTAAAGGAGGAATAAAAAGAAGGCATGGCGATCATCAAGGCACCACCCAAACAACCAAAATCAGTGACGGTCCAGGCGCGAGTGGAGGAGTCGGTGAAAACGCAGCTCGATCATTATGCAAAATTCATCGACTCCACTCCGTCCTACGTCATTGCGGAGGCTCTGAAAGTCTTATTCAAACGCGATGACGAGTTCAAAGCCTGGCTAGGCCAACACGCCAACGGCCAGAATCAAGAACGGATCCAAGGAGGGGCTCCCACAAAGACCGCATGACAAATATGAAATCCCGTCCGACACAATTCGGTGTGCGCGAGAATACAGCGTTCTCAAGACGGCATGCCTCGCGGCTTACTTTGGATCCGTTGCCCTCGATGTCCGAGGCTCTCCCGCGAGATTTGCAACATCGACAGCCAACTCCAGTCTTGGGATCCCGTGCAAGCGAGCCGGACAAATCAGTCGCTACGATGCCGCTGGAAGCGGCCACAGGAAAAGAAAGGGGAGAGAGAGTGTGTGCCGAAACTTTTTCCGCTCCTACAATGGACATCACTGCTAAAGAGTCGAGGCAAGCGCCCGTGACGCCGGAGCCGTTTGTCTCGGCCGACGAGGCGGCGCAGTTTCTCTGTGTGAAGCGTCGCTATCTGCTGGAGCTCTCCCGCAGAGGCATCGCCGGAGCTTACGCGCTCGGCACGGGGGGCAAACGCAAAATCTGGGTGTTTCGGATCTCAGAGCTCGCCGCCTCCGTCGTACGGAATGAGACCTCCATTCCAAAACGACCAAAACCGTGTACGATCGGATCTGGCAGTCCCCGCTGAAAAGAGGACTATGGCTTATCAGCGAGGATCACTCAAGAAAGTATGCCGCAAGGAAGGAGAGACCTGGGTGCTCCGATACCGGGTCACGAGCGCGGACGGCAGAAGAGTCGAACACATCGCAACTGTCGGACTTGTCCGGGACTTTCCCAAGGACAGGGACGCATGGCGCGAGGTCGATAGACTCGGACTCGGAGTGCGGATCAACGACACTCCCGCCGCCGGCCGTGCTTCATTCCATTTTCTTGCAGAGCATTACTTGAAGGCCGATTTCGGTGCGGATGCTGTGCGCCCGAAATCGGCAAACACCATACCCATCGTTGAGCACTACGTCCGCGATTACCTCATCAAACGATTCGGTGAGCGCATCGCGGAGGACATCAAGCCGCTCGAAATACAGAAGTGGCTCAAATCCCTCAACGAAACGGGCGGGCTTGCCTGGACGACGATTGCAAAATTGCGGGGCCTCATGCACCGCATCTACAAGATCGGCATCCAGCACGAACGCGTCGCGAAGAATCCTGTGCTGTACGTCGAGACGCGTTCCAAGTCCACGTACCGGGCAATCATCATCACCCCGGCCCAGACCCTGGCGATTCTGAAATCCCTACCGTCTCCGCTCCACTACACGCTGGTGCTCACCTGTGCGGCGACTGCGCTCCGTTCGTCGGAGATTCTGGCGCTGCGCTGGGCGGACGTGCACTGGCACGAGGGAAGGATTCAAATTTCCAAGCGCTGGGCCAAGGGAGAAGACGGAGAAACAAAAACCGATGTGTCGGACGGTTACGTCCCGCTACATCCGGTCTTAGCCGGGCATCTTCGCGCGTGGCAACGCCAGACGCCGCATGC
>WNGI01000867.1_pt1 | contig 28878 bp, 27 predicted proteins | sample 5400621 | NCBI WGS metagenome assembly WNGI01 (sample SAMN13153374, study PRJNA577476) | soil metagenome | isolation source: 20 cm soil or saprolite under Garry oak tree replicate 1 | place: USA:California | collected 2016-06-15
ATTCTAATTCACCAATGCATCGTGTTCGGTCTCCAAGCGCATCCCGGTCGCACTCTTCGTCGTCCTTCTTCTATTAATGCCAAGATTTCGGAAGTGGATCTCCCCGAGCGCTACAACGTCGGCGCCGACCTGATCGAGCGCAATCTGCCCGAGCGCGCCGCCAAGATCGCCATCCATTCCGCCTCCGCCGACCTCACCTACGAAGACCTCTTCCAGCTCATCAACGGCGCCGCCCGACGCCTCCTCGACCTAGGAGTCCGGCGCGAAGAGCGCGTGCTCATCGCGGGCTACGACTCCCCAGGGTGGGTCGCCGCCTTCCTCGGGGCCATCCGCATCGGCGCCGTCCCCGTCCCGGTCAACCCCCTGCTCCAGCGCAGCGAGGACTACGACCACTACATCGAGGACTCCCTCGCGCGGGTGGTCGTCGTCGACGCCAACACGGCGGAGAAGCTGGCCCCCGCGGCCGGACGTGCGACCCACCAACCGCAGGTCCTGCGCGCCGAGCAGATCGCTTCCGACCAGGAGATCGACCCCGCCCCCACGAGACGGGACGATATGGCCTTCTGGCTCTACAGCTCCGGCTCGACCGGCAAGCCCAAGGCCGTGGTCCACCTCCAGCACGACATCCCCTACACGTGCGTCACGTACGCCGAGCAGGTCCTGGGCATCACCGAGAACGACACGACGTTCTCGACGACCGGCCTCTTTCATGCCTATGGATTCGGCAACAACCTCACCTTTCCCTACTGGGTCGGCGCCTCGACCGTGCTCCACGCCGGACGGCACACGCCCGCGACGGTCCTCGACACGATCGAAAAGAGAAAACCCACCCTTTTCTTTTCCGCGCCGACGCTGTACAACGCGATCCTCAACTTCGAAGGCGCCAAGCAGCGGAACCTCAGCTCGATCCGGCACTGCGTCGCCGCGGCCGAGGCCCTGCCCGCCGAAGTGTGGCGGCGGTGGAAGGACGCCTTCGGCCTCACGATCCTCGACGGCGTCGGCTCGACCGAGATGCTGCATATCTACTGCTCGAACCGGCTGAACGATGTGAAGCCAGGCTCGAGCGGCAAGCCTGTGCCCGGATACGAGCTCAAGATCCTCGACGACGAAGGCAAGCCCGTCGCGCAAGGCGAGGCCGGCGACCTTTACGTGAGAGGCGACAGCGCGCTCGCCCTGTACTGGGCGCAGCACGAGAAATCGAAGCGCTCGATCCTCGGTGACTGGTTTTTGACCGGCGACCGCTACCGCGTCGATGGCGAAGGCTTCTACTGGTACGAAGGCCGTTCGGACGACATGATCAAGGTGAGCGGTCTGTGGGTCTCGCCGATCGAGATCGAGTCGGCGCTGCTCGAGCACCCGGCGGTGGTCGAGAGCGCCGTCGTCGGCATGTCGGTCGATGGCTTCACGAGGATCAAGGCGTTTGTCATCGTGCAGAGAGACACCGTCAAGAGCGACGCCCTCGTCGCCGAGCTGCAGGAGCACTGCAAGTCGCGCCTCCAGCGCTTCCAGTACCCGCACCTCATCGAATTCGTGCCCGAGCTCCCGAAGACCATCACCGGCAAGATCCAGCGCTACAAGCTGCGCGAGAAGGAAGCCACCCCTGCCTAGCCACATCGCTGTCCTGCCCTGCGACGGAGCGGGTCAAGAGGTCGTTCCCGAGGCGATCAAGGTCCTTCGCATCGCCGGCGCGGACTTCGACTTCCAGGAGTACGAGGTCAACGCGGACCAGTACATGCGCACCGGCGAACCGATCCCGGACGCGACCTGGAGCGACCTGCAGAAGGCCGACTCGATCCTCTTCGGGGCGGTCGGCGATCCGCGCGTGAATGACGCCGCCTATCTCGCCGGCGTCCTGCTTCGCTTGCGGTTCGAGCTCGACCTGTACGTCAACCTACGGCCGGCCAAGCTCTACGACGATCGCCTGTCGCCACTCCGCCGTGAGGACCGGCGCAAGATCGACCTCCTCATCGTCCGCGAGAACACCGAAGGCCTCTACGTCGGCATGGGCGGCCGCTTCAAGAAAGGCACCGAAGACGAGGTCGCGATCCAGGAGGACCTCAACACCTACCTCGGCGTCACGCGGATCATGGACTACGCGTTCGGGGTCGCCCAACATGAGGTCGTCATGGTCGACAAGTCCAACGCGATGACCCACGCCGGCGCCTTGTGGCAGCAGCAGTGGAAAGCGGTGGCGAAAAAGCACCCCAACATCAAGACCCGTCATCTCTACGTCGACGCGGCGGCCATGCAGCTGGTGCGCGACCCCACGCAGTTCGAGGTCATCGTCACCGGCAACCTGTTCGGCGACATCCTGTCCGACCTGACCGCCGAGCTGATCGGGGGCATGGGGATCGCGCCCTCGGGCAACATCAACCCTCAAACCAAACGCGGCCTCTTCGAACCCGTACATGGCACCGCGCCGGACATCGCCGGCCGCGGCATCGTCAACCCGATCGGGGCCATTCTCAGCGCTTCTATGATGGTGAGACACCTGGGTCACACGGATATGGCGAACGCGATCGAGGGTGCGGTCTCCTCAGCCATCCGCGCAGGCGAGTGCACGCGCGATCTCGGGGGCAGCCTGACGACCCAAGAAGTCGGCGACGCGGTGGCAAAGAGGCTAAAGGATTAGATGACCGTGGCCATGACCATGACGGAGAAGATCCTGGCTCGCGGAGCCGGGCGCGAAAGCGTGCGGCCCGGCGACCTCATCCTGGCCAAGGTCGATTTCGCGATGGGCCACGACCTGACGATTCCGCCCGCTGGAAGGATCATGCGCGAGCAGATGGGCGCGGAAAAAATCTGGGATCCCGATCGCGTGGCCGTCACCCAGGATCACTTCCAGCCCGCCAAGGACGCCGCAAGCGCGACCCTGGGCCGCCTGACGCGTGAGTTCTCGCAGCAGATGGGAATCAAGTGGTACTTCGAGGTGGGGCAGGGTGGGATCTGCCACACGGTCCTTCCCGAGCACGGGCTCGTGCTACCAGGTGAGCTCGTGGTCGGCGCCGACTCGCACTCATGCACGTATGGCGCGCTCAACAACTTCGCGACAGGCATCGGTTCCACCGACCTGGCGTGCGTGCTGGCGCTCGGCGAACTGTGGTTCCGGGTCCCCGAGACGCTGAAGTTCGTCTATCACAACCGGCTCCAGGAGTGGGTCGAGGCGAAGGACCTGATCCTGTACGTCATCGGCCAGATCGGCGTCGACGGCGCGCGCTCCAAAGCGATGGAACACACAGGCGAAGCGCTTCGTCACATCGATATGGAAGCGCGGCTGACGATGACCAACATGGCCATCGAGGCCGGCGCGAAGAACGGGATCATGGAGTTCGACGAGGTCACCAAGGAATACCTCGACCCGCGCGCGAAGCGGCCGTACCAGCCTGTCACCTCAGACCCCGACGCCGAGTACGAGAAGGTCTTCGAGTTCGACGTCGAGAAGGTCGAGCTCGGGGTGGCCAAACCGATGTCGCCCGATAACTACGCGCCGCTGTCCGAGGTCGCGGGCACCAAGCTCGACCAGGTCTTCATCGGTTCCTGCACGAACTCTCGCATCACCGACCTGCGCCGCGCCGCCGCAGTGCTCGAGAACCGCAAGGTGGCGCCTGGAGTGCGCCTGATCATCACGCCCTCATCACACCAGGTCGCGATCCAGGCCGAGAAAGAGGGACTGATCGGCACCTTCCTCGCCGCAGGCGCTGCGTGGACGACCGCGACGTGCGGTGCGTGCCTCGGCGGACATATGGGCGTCCTCGGCGAGGGCGAGGTGTGCTTGAGCACGACCAACCGCAACTTCCCGGGTCGCATGGGCCACCCCAAAGCGCAGGTTTACCTCTCCAACCCCGCTGTGGCGGCGGCAAGCGCGGTCGCCGGTGTGATCACCCACCCCGGCGAAGTCCTCGAGAAGATGCCCGCGGCGATCAGGTGAGACGCGTGGTCGGCCTCGTCGCGCTGCTCCTCGCTGCTGCGCCGGTGGGCGTGGCGGCGGCATCTCCATCGCCGACCCTCGACCTGAGTCTTTTGGGCACCACTCTGGCCGGCGCGCCGGATCCAGGCTGGGTGGAACAGGTTCCGCGAAACAACATCCTCCAGGGCCAGTTCGATGCGGCGCGCTACGTCGACGTCGGGTGGACGGAGCAGTCAGTACGCGACACGATCCGCAACCGGCTGCTCGGGGACGGATTCATCGGCGGCTACGGGCGGTCGTTCTACAAGAAGTCGCTCGACGGCTGGATCGTCGAGGATGTCGCTGCGTTCCCAGACGCATCGCGTGCCAGGTCGTTCTGGGCCTGGTCCAAGGACTACTTCCACGATCCTGACAACAGCTCCACGGTCGTTGACACGCCGACGATCCCCGACTCATTCGGCGATGCGTATACCGGCGACCAGAACTGGCACGGGATCGACATCCGCTTCCCTAAGGCGACCTACGTTTTCACGGTCACGGCGGGCACCTACTCCGCCCAGATGCCGGCTCTCGCGAAGGCGCAGGCGATCGCGGTTTACGACTACGCGCCGACCTACAACGTGCTTCCCGCATCCGCAAGTCTCGTGGCCGCGCGCGGAAGCATGCTCGGGCCCGCCATCGTCGTCCTTGAAGTCGTCGCCCTGGTGGCGGGTCTCATCTGCGTTGTTGGCATGCTTGCCCTCGTGGTCCTGAGTGCACGCCGTCGCCGACCCCGACCGCAAACGAGCGTATCGCCGGACGGCAACTACTGGTGGGACGGAGCCGGCTGGCAGCCGATGTCGCGCCCATGATCCGCCGCGGTCCGGAGACGCAAGCCCCTTCGGCGGCTTCGCCGCCACCTCCCGATGAATGGGGAGGAGTTTGAAAGTGACTCTTCCGAAAACCGTCCGTGGCCGCGCCTGGAAGTTCGGAGACAACATCGATACCGACCAGATCATTCCGGCGAAGTACGCGATCTACTCGCTCGACGAGAAAGAGCTCGGCAGGCACGCGATGGACGGCGTGCCGGACCGCGAGGCGTGGGCTTCGCAGGTGACGCCCGGCGACATCCTGGTGGGCGGATCCAATTTCGGCTGCGGCTCCTCGCGTGAGATCGCGCCGGTCGCCATCCGAGGCGCCGGCATCTCGCTCGTGGTCGCCGACTCGTTCGCGCGCATCTTCTTTCGGAACGCGATCAACATGGGTTACCCGATCCTCCAGTCGCCGCAGGCGGCGGAGGGCGTTGAGGAAGGCGATGAGCTCGAGGTCGACCTCGAAGAGGGCATCATCCGCAACTTCACCAAGGGCGATGAGTATCGCTGCGAGCCGTTTCCACAGTTCATGAACGAGCTGCTGCGCATGGGCGGCCTGGTGCCGTGGGTGCGCAAGCAGCTGGAAGAGAGGCGGCGCACCGCGGCAACGCGTGGATGAAATAAGGCCGGTCGAGCTTCAAGAACCTCTCGAAGAGCTCGCCCGCGATCCCAAGCGTTTCGCGCACGACCTGACGTTTCCGCCGGCCGACAAGATCCGCATCTACGACGACACGCTCCGCGACGGTGAGCAAATGCCAGGTGTCGCGATCACTCCGCAGAACAAGTACGACCTCGCGCGAATGCTCTCCGACATCGGCGTGCACATCATGGACGTCGGGTTTCCGTCGGTATCGGAGGGGGAGAGGGAGACGCTCCGCCTTGTGCTCGAGGGGCGCAAACGGGGCGAGCTCCGCGAAGACCTCGAGGTCGTCTGCATGATGCGTTCAACCAAAGGTGACATCGACGCGACGATGCGCGTGATCGACAAGCTGGGCCACAGTCGACAGGATGTGACCTACTTCATCTTCACGTCGGCGTCCGACCTGCACGTCAAGTACAAGCTTGGCAAGACGCTCCTCCACAGGGATGGGATCCCCGAGTCGGAGTGGCTCGAGCTGCCCGTGTCTTACTACCGAGAGGCGAACCTGCGGATGATGTGCGAAGCGATCAGATACGCGCGCGAGCAGGGCGCCACGTCGATCGAGTTCGGCGGCGAGGACGGCAGCCGGGCCGACGTCGATTACATCGCCGAGATTCACCGCGAAGGCCTCAAGGCGGGAGGCACTCGTCCCTCGACGCCGGACACGGTGGGCTGCTACTCGCCGTTTGCGGTGCGCGAGTACATACCGGCGATCAAGGCGGCGGCTCCCGATGCGCCGCTGGTCGTGCACTTCCACAACGACCTCGGCCTCGGCGCGTGGAACACGGTGATGGCGCTGGGCTCCGGCGCGGAGGTCTTCACCACCAGCGTGAACGGCATAGGGGAGCGCACCGGCAACGCGCCGATGCACCAGGTCTTGATGCAGCTCCGCTACCTCTTCGGGATCGAGATCCCGGATTTCAAGTACGACAAGCTGCGCTCCTTGGCTCGGAGCCTCGAGCGCATGAGCGGGATCCCAGTTCAACCGACCGAACCGGGCATCGGCCTCGACGTCTTCAGCCACGAGTCGGGCATCCACACCGCCGGCATGCTGATCCACCCGGCGATCTACCAGTTCATCCCGCCTGCCGACCTCGGTGCGGAGATCACCTACGTCTACGGCAAGCACTCGGGCGCCTTGGTGATCGAGCATGCGCTGCGCCACGCCGGCATCTCACCGGAGACCGAGCTGGTGGCGAAGGTCCTCGCCGAGGTGAAGCGGATCCGCGAGGAACGCGCTGAGCGCAGCGACTTCTCGGACTTCCATCGCCGGTACTACGATCACCTCAACCGGATGGGACTCACCGCTGAGGAAGTCGTCGACATTGCGAGGGCATTGACCGCAAACTAGCGGGCCATGAATCCGGCGCCTCCGCGCCAGCTGCCGGCGCGTTCAGCCGGGTCCTTCCTGGCCTCGACCGCGCTGCTGCTCATGACAGGCGTGCTTGCATTCTTCGCCGTCCGCGATTTCCGCGACCCGGCCCTTCCGACCTTCGTCGACCTGGAGATCTACGCCGTCCCGATCGGGGCCTATGCCGCGGTCGTCGTCCTGGTTCGCGATCAACGCCTGCGTGTGGCTCTCGTGGCGGGTGCTGCGGGCGCGCTGGGCGGTGTCGGTTTCTTCGGGGTCAGCGACGCGACGGGATTCCTTAGCGACCTCGCCTTCGTTCGCGCCGACGCTCTTTTCTGGGGCTTGATGTGCTTGCTGCTCGCGGCGGTGGCGATAGCCTGGTGGGAGTCACGGCTGACCGTCCGGCAGGCTGTCGGACCGGCCGTTGCCGGTGGCGCGCTGGGCGCCGCGCTCGCCTATGGCGCGATCATCGCCCTCGCGGTCATCGCGCTATCGCGATGCGGGACCTGAATGCAGCAAGGGGATAGGTAAACTCCCCTCAATGGCGACCACGACGCGGTCGGACCAGCGAACGAAGCAGGAGTACCTGCAGCTGCATCGCTGGATGTGCATGGCGAAAGCCCTGGACGACCGCATGCACGTGCTCGTCAAGCAAGGCCGTGCGCCTTTTGTCGGGTCGAGCAGGGGCCACGAGGGCATCCAGGTCGCCTCGACCGCGGCTTTGACGGCCGAAGACTGGCTGGTCCCGCACTACCGGGGCCTGGCGAACGCGATCGTGCGCGGGCTGACGATGAGGGAGTGGATGCTGGCGGTCTTCGCCAAGGCCGGCGACCCGCTCTCGGCAGGCCGCAACATCCCCGGCGGTTGCTACAGCTACCGCAAGCTGCTGATCGCGCCGGTCTCGCAGGTGGTTGCGAGCTGGATCCCCAAAGCTGCAGGCATCGCGTACGCGACCAAGCTCAGAGGCGAGAAGACGGTGACCCTCTGCACCTTCGGCGATGGGGCGACGAGTCAGGGCGAGTTCCACGAAGGCGTCAACTTCGCCGCTGTGCACAAGCTCCCGGTCGTGTTCGTCTGCGAGAACAACGGCTACGCGATCTCGGTCCCGATCCGTCTGCAGATGGCCAACCCTGACGTCGCCGACCGGGCGGCCGGCTACGGGATTCGGGGCGTGACCGTCGACGGCACGGACGTGCCGGCCTGCTACGAGGTCGCGCGCGAGGCGGTCGCGCAAGCCCGGCGAGGCGAGGGGCCCACCCTCATCGACGCCAAGATCTGGCGTATCAACTCGCACACGTCCGAGGACAACCATCTCAAGTACCGGACGAAGGAGGAGATCGCCGAGGCTTCCGGCCACGACCCGATCTCGCGCTTTGTCGGCTGGCTGATCGAGCGGAGGTGGCTGACGGCCGAGGTCGCAGGCGAGGTGCAGGCGGCATGCGACAAGGAGGCGTCCGACGCCGCGGACTGGGCCGAGGAGCAGCCGGACCCGGTTCCCGAAGACGCCCTCAAGAACGTCTTCGCGTCAACGTAGATACAAGATCCGAACTCAAAGCTAGACTCATCCCGATTTGGAGACCGAGCCCGCCGAGTCTCGCGATTCGATTCCGCCTGCCGAAACCTCGGAGACGACCGAGGAGCCGGTTCGGGCCGTCCCGACCAGGGAAACGACGCCTGTCTGGGCGCAGACCAAACCCGTGATGCCTCCCGAGGACAGTGAGGTGGAGGCGGTCGATTCCGAGGCTGAGTCCGATGAATCGACGCCGCCTGTGACACCCACGGTTCCGTCCCAAGGTGGGCCGGAGAAAGGCGATCCGGACTGGTCGAAGTCGGAGGCTTCAGCGAATGGAGACAGCGGCAAGAAGACCCCGGAGTGGGCGCAGACCGTGCCCACGAGCCCGGGAGAGCCAGGCGACCATGCGGTGGCGGAGGACCCCGCGGAGCCAGAGACGGTTGAGGACCTCACGCCCGTTGAGGCCGCGGCGACCGTGCCGCCCATGGAATCGACTGAGACCGAGCCGCCAGAGGTCGACGAGACGGAGATCACCGCGGCGCCCATCACCGAACCTCCAAAAGCGGTTGCGGCTGACGCGATGAAGTCGACCTGGCCCCCAGCGTCCTCATCGGGGCCGGCGCCACCTGAGGAGACCGATATCTGGCCGCCCGAACCGCCGACCGAGCACGCGATGCCGGCCTGGCCCCCGCCCTCCGAGCTCGAGGAGCCTGCGATACCGGCGCAGGCGATCCCGAGCTGGCCCGAATCGTTCGACCCGGCCCCCCAGTCGGCGGGAGGGCAAACGCCGACGATGCCGGCTGCTCCCGCCGTCCCACCTCCACCGGTCGCGGTTGCATCGACCCCGCCTCCTGTCGCACCGGCCCCCCGGCGAAGCGAGCCAAAACCAGCGCCCACAGATGCGGCTGCCCCGCCCGCCGCGCTCACCCCCCCAGCGCCACCGGCCCAGCCCTCGCCTGTCCAGCCGCCGGCTAGCCCAGCGCCCGCATCGAAACCGAGCGCCGCGTCTGCGACGAGTCAGCCGGTGGCGCCCGCCCAGCCAGGGCCGCCTTCCCGCCCTGTGTGGGCGCCGAAAGTCCCCGACGAACGTGGTGGTGAGGCGCCACCGCAGACCAAGCCGCCCGCGCATATCAACGTCCCCGCGTGGGCTCCTCGGGTGCCGCTCGCCGCGGAACCGGGAACGCCGACCTGGTTCTCGCCCAAGGAGCAGGTCCCGCATACCACCTCGCAGCCCGCCGCTCAACCCGCGCCTGCGCCCCAACTCGCCCCGACTCCGACTCCGGCTCCGCCGATATCCGGGGGCCAATTGCCCGTCGCGAAGGTCCCCTCCGCGCCGGCTCAGCCGGCCCAGCCGGCCCAACCGGCCCAGCCCGCGCAACCTGGAACCGCAAAGCCGACGTGGGAGGTCGTCAACCAACCGCGGAAGTCGGGCCCACACGCCAAAGTCGAGGCCGGCCCGACCGCCGAGGATCGGTCGTACGCCGAATGGTTCGCCTGGGCCAAACGGGGTGGAGCACCCGCGAGCGCATGCCACGCGGCCGCCCAGGGCGCGTTCAAGGCGCTGTCGACCGGCAAGGACGTGACCACGGCGGTTCAGTGGGCTACGGCCGCGATGAGCCGTCCGCCGGAGAACGTGTCGTATGTGCGGCAAACCTACTGCGCCTGGTTCTCGCTCGCGAACATCGACCTGAACCTCGACCAGCACCGCGCTCATGCCTTCGCGATGGCGGCCGTCCAGGTGCTGGATGCGGGGCAAGACGCTGCCGCGGCGCACGCCGCGGGATTGGCCGCTGCCGGAATCCGATGACCGGGATGCCTCCGGCCTAGCGGAGCCGCACAGGCCCATCACGAAACCGGAAGGCGGACTCTAGCCGCGTGACCACCCGGGTCGGGGTCGTGGCCGATACGCACTGCCCCGAGTTCATCGACCGGCTGCCCGAAGGACTCCTGAGCGCGCTGCAAGGGGTCGATCTGATCCTCCATGCGGGCGATATCACCGCCACCTCGACCCTCGACGAGTTGGCGCGCATCGCTCCGGTTCAGGCGGTGCGGGGGGACCACGACAGAAACCTCGAATCGCTCCCGGCGACGCGAGAGATCGCCCTGGAGGGGAAGCGCGTCGTCATCGTCCATGGCCAGCGACCGCGTTGGCTCGAAGAGTCGCAAACGTTCTGGTGGACGGTGAGCCTCGGATTCTTCCAACCGCACCGAGGGCTTCCCAGCAGCCTGCTGCTGCGTTTCCCGCACGCCGACGTGATCATCTTTGGACACACCCATCGCGCGTACGTGCGGATGGTGAGGGGCACGCTGTTGTTCAATCCCGGCGGGGTCCATCAATGGAACCCAACCACTGCCACGCGCCGGCTTGCCCAACATCCCGGCTGGTTTGAGTGGTGCTGGCTGCAGGTCGCGCGCCACATGCGGCGTTACGAGTCGCCCTCGGTGGGCATCGTCGAGATCGGCAAGGATGGAATCGTGCCTCGCATCATCCGCATCTAAGACTCGCCCGCAAAACCTTGGCCGCTGGATCGCCGAATCTCTGGTCGAGGGCTTTCGGTCGAGTCTTTAGAGTCTTGGTCGTGTCCGCCGTCACGTATCGCCCCGCCACCCTCGATGATGCGGCCCTCGCGTCGGACGTGATGACGCGCGCGTACCCGCCGCTGCCGCAGGATCCGGTGCTCACGCGGTACCGCTGGGAGCGCGTTCGGTCCGGCTACGAATACGGACGCTTTCTTGCCCACCGCGCCGGCGAGCCGATAGCGTTTCTCGGCTGGATTCATGGGCCCTGGGCGAGGCTGCCTGAGCGCCACTGCGAGGTCGAGGTATGGCTCGACCAGAAAGACCACGAGGTGGGCCTGCTGACCGAGATGTTGTCGTGGATCGAGGAACGGGCGATGGTCGAGGATCCCGGCATCCTCCTCGCGTACTGCGGCGAAGACGAGCCCGTGATGCTGGAGGGACTCGGGGCGCTTGGCTACACGCGTGAGCGCGCCGAAAAGGTGTGGGAACTCGACCTCAAAGCCCACGGCGCACGGCTGCGAGCCGAGGCTGCCGATTCGCTGGACAAAGCGGCGGAGGCCGGCATCCGGTTGACGACGCTCGCCGCGTGGGACGCCGCCGACAAGGTGCAAAGGCTCTATGAGCTCGACTCGATCACCAGGCAAGACATCCCGTCGACGGTGCCCATCCTCACCGAGTCGATCGAGGACTTCGAACGCCGCATGTCCGGCCCGGACCGGAGCCCCGACCGGACGTGGATCGCCGTCGACGGCGAACGGGCGGTGGCCATGTCGTATCTCCGATTTCCCCCCGTGCGAGGCCGCGTGTGGACCGGATACACCGCGTCCCATCCCGAATACCGAGGCCGAGGGCTCGCGCGGGCGGTCAAGCTGCAGAGCCTTCGCCAGGCCGCGGAGCTCGGCGTCCCGATCGTGGGGACAGACAACGACGCCGCGAACGTGGCGATGCTCCACATCAACGAACAGCTGGGCTACATCGGGCGGCCGGGATTCGTGGAGCACCACAAGCGGGTAACAAATAGACGTGCCTAAGACCAAGGATTACTACGACGTGCTGGGCGTCTCGCGCTCGGCCACGCAGAAGGAGATCTCGGCGGCCTTCCGCAAGCTCGCTCGCAGGTACCACCCCGACCTCAACGCCGGCGACAAGCAGGCGGAGACCCGCTTCAAGGAACTGTCCGAAGCGCACGAGGTGCTGTCCGACTCCAAGAAAAGAAAGCTTTACGACGAGTTCGGCGAGAATTGGGCCTCCGCCCAGGCCGCGGGTATCGATCCCAACGAAGGGCGGCGCGGTGGGGGCGGGTTCCGGCCCAACACAGGCCAGCGTGTCGAGTACCGCACCGTCAGCCCGGAGGACATGGAAGACCTGTTCGGCGAAGGCGCCGGCTTCGGCGACATCTTCGGCTCGATCTTCGGCAACGCGCGCGGGCGCGCCCGCCAGCAGCCGATCGACGTGGAGGCACCCATCACGGTCAGCCTCGCGGAGCTGTTGACCGGGACCTCGAGGACGGTCGAGCTCCCCGGAGGCAGGCGCGTCGAGGTGAAGGTGCCGGCGGGCGTCAAAGAAGGAACCGTGCTGCGAGTGCCCGGCCTGCGCGCGACCGTGCAGGTCGCGCCGGATCCCGTCTTCCAGCGTGAGGGCAAGGACATCCGGGTAGCTGTGCCTGTGCCGCTGAACGTCGCCTTGCGCGGAGGCGAGGTCGCGGCCCCGACGTTGAAAGGCGGGCAGGTCAAGTTCAATGTCCCGCCGGAGACGCAGAACGGCACGAAGATCCGGTTGCGTGGGCTCGGCCTGCCAGACCCCAAAGGAGGGCCGCCCGGAGACATGTACGCCGACATCCGCGTGCAGCTGCCCGTGCCGATGGACGAGCGCACGCGCAAGTGGGCGGCAGAGCAACCAATCTGATATCCCCACGAAAGTGGAGGCTTCGCCTGGCTTTCGTGGGGGCCCGTAAATGAGGGCCGTCCAGAGCAGACGGCTGCTGTTGCCCCTCGTCTTCATCTCGGGAATGGCTTCTCTGGGCGTGGAGTTCGGCGCGTCGCGCCTGCTGGCGCCCTACTTCGGGACGAGCCTCTACGTATGGGGCGTCCTGATCGGGCTCATCCTGATCTATCTGTCCGCCGGCTACGTGATCGGCGGCCGGCTCGCCGACAAATACCCGCGCGAGGAGGTCCTCTACCAGATCACGGCATGGTCAGGGTTGTGGATCGGCATCATCCCGCTGGTCAGCTATCCGATCCTGCTGATCTCCCAGCAGGGCTTCAAGGAGCTGAGCGTCGGTCTCGTCGCCGGAACGCTGCTGGCCGTGGTCGTGCTGTTTGCCGCGCCAGTGATCCTTCTCGGCTGCGTCAGCCCGTTCGCGATCCGGCTGCTGCTTCGCGACGTGGAGACCGGGGGCAACACCGCCGGACGCGTCTATGCCCTGTCGACGGCGGGCAGCATTCTCGGCACCTTTCTTCCGGTGTTCTGGTTCATCCCCACGTACGGCACCCGCCCAACGCTGGAGGGATTCGGCCTGGTCCTGGTCGCGGTATCCGTCGCGGGATTGTGGCCGTGGCCGCGCCGCCGGGTATACGCATCCTTCGCGGTCGCCGTACTCCTGGCATGGATTTTTCTGCCCTCAGGCATCAAGCCTCCGCAGGTCGGTCAGCTGATTTATGAGAAGGAATCTGCGTACGGGTATATCCAGGTCGTGCGCGACGGCTCGAAGACGGAGCTGATCCTCAACGAGGGCGAGGCGGTTCACTCCATCTACGACACGCAGAGCCTGCTCACCGGCGGTCCGTGGGACTACATGCTCATCGCAGACTCGTTCCGGCCTTCCGCGCCGTCGGAGGTCACGCCGAAGAGCGTCGCGATCCTCGGCCTGGCCGGAGGCACCGCGGCGCGCCAGTACACGGCGGCCTTCGGCGCGAGCGTGCAGATCACCGGCGTGGAGATCGACCCCGATATCGTCGACGTCGCGCATCGCTACTTTCACCTCAACGAGCCCAACGTCCATCCGGTCGTCGCCGACGCGCGCTACTGGCTCGACACGCAGGCCGCGAAGTACGACGTCATCGTGATGGATGCCTACCGCCAGCCGTACATTCCTTTCCACCTCACGACGCGTGAGTTCTTCAGCGGAGTTCGCGACCACCTCGCGCCAGGTGGCGTGGCGGTGGTGAACGCGGGCCGCACCGCGAGCGATTACAGGCTCGTCGATGCGCTCGCGAGCACGATGGCCGCCGTCTATCCGAGTGTCTTTCTCGTCGACGTGCCCGCCTTCAGCAACACGCTCGTCTACGGAACGATGGATCCGACGACGGTCGAGGACGTCGTGCACAACCTCGGCCTGATCCGCGAGCCGCTCGCGCAAGACGTCGCGCGAAGCGCGATCAACGAAGGGAGGCTAAGGGTGTCTCCGTATCACGGCCAGGTCTTCACGGACGATCTGGCGCCGGTCGAGAGATTGATCGACGAGATCATCTTCGGTTACCTCAGCGGTCGCTGAGCGCGCCCGTGACCTGCTCGCCGGCCAGCGCCTGATCTGACTCGAGGCAAAGCAGCCGGACGCGTCCGGTCGCAACCACTCGGTTGCTCTCATCGATCACGTTCGCTTGCCACACCTGCGTTTGACGGCCGCGCGTGACGGGCGTGGCTACCGCACGCAAGTGCGCGCCGGCGCGCACCGCCCGAATGAAGCTCGTGTTGTTCTCCAGGCCGACGACGTGCTGGCCGCGCTCTCGCGCGAACAGGTAAGCGCCCATGGATGACAGCGTCTCGATGATTCCGCAGTGCACGCCGCCGTGGACGATGCCATAACCCTGGAGGTGTTGCCGTCCAACCGTGAGCTCGGCGCGCACCTCGTCTTTGGTGGCGTGGGTGATCGTCATGCCCATCGCCTGAACCCATCCCTCAGGGATCTCGTTCAGCTGCCGCGAGAAATCCTCGGCCACGACCCGCCAATGCTAGTCGTGGGGAAAAAACTGAGGGCCGGGACGATCCCGGCCCTCACGTGTCTACGTTCGCAGTGCTGCCGCCTCCGACTCCAGGAGTCGGTGCGGGATCAGAAGCCTAGAGGCTTACGTCCTCCCGAGCTCCCAGCTGGCAAACGAGGCGGCTGGCACCACGACTCGGTATATCCAAGCTTCGCCTCACCTCCTTGCCCCACGGGCGTTGAACTTCGCCGCAAATCTTACCGAATAGACTGTTGCCTCGATGCATCGCCGCTACGTCGCCGTGTGCGGAGCCTCCGAGGCGACGCCATCCCAGCTCGAAGCGGCACGCGAAGTCGGGAAGCTTCTCGCGCGCGCGGGCGCGGTCGTGATCAACGGCGGCTTCGGCGGTGTGATGGGCGCCGCCAGCGAGGGAGCGGCAGTCGAAGGCGGTACCGTCGTCGGCATCCTGCCGGACCCCGACCGTGCCGAAGCCAACGCGCACCTCACCATCGCGATCGCGACGGGACTTGGCCAGGCACGCAACGCGGTCCTCGTCACCGCGGCGGACAGCGTCATCGCGATCGGTCAGGGGTGGGGGACGCTCAGCGAGATCGCGCTTGCGCAACGGTTGGGACGGCCTGTGTTCGCGCTGGACACATGGGATGTGAAAGGTCTCGACGTCGTCCATTCGCCCGCCGAAGCGGTGAACCGTGCCCTCGAAGACTAAGCGCACCAAACGCGTCAAGAAACGCCTGGTCAAAAAGGCCGACGGCCGCTACCTCATCTACTACGAGAAGGTGAAGGCGTGAGCGAGCTTCGCTGGAATCCACTGCTCGAGGAGTGGGTCACGGTCGCACCCTGGCGGCAGGACCGCACGTACCACCCGCCCGCCGATCACTGTCCGCTCTGTCCGACGCGACCTGGTATGCCAGCGACCGAGATCCCCGATCCGGACTACCACATCGTCGTTTTCGAGAACCGTTTTCCCTCCTACACGGGCGACCAGGGACGCGCCGAGGTCGTGTGCTATACGCCGGACCACGACTCGTCGCTCGGCCAGCAGTCGGTCGATCACATTCGCGACCTGATCGAAGTGTGGCGCGACCGCACCGCCGAGCTCGGGCGCCTGCCCAACGTGCGCTACGTCTACGTCTTCGAGAATCGCGGCGAAGAGATCGGCGTGACATTGAGCCACCCGCACGGCCAGATCTACGCATATCCGTTCGTCCCGCCGGTACTCGAGCGCGAGCTGGCCGCCGAGGCAAGGCACATGCGCAAGACCGGGCGATGCCTTTACTGCGACGTCATCCAGGGCGAGGAGGACGGCGTGCGCACTGTGCTGCGCGATGAGCGTTGGATCGCATTCGTGCCACCTTTTGCCCGGTGGCCTTACGAGGTGCATCTCGCCCCGGTCCGGCATCGAGGGGGCCTGGTTGACCTCGACGAGGCGGATGACGAATCATTCGCGCGCATCCTCAAGGGGTTGCTCCAGAAATACGACCGCCTCTTCGACAAGCCGCTCCCCTATGTGATGGCGATGCATCAGAAACCGCCGAGCCGCGCCGGCCGACAACATCACCTCCACCTCGAGTTCTATCCGCCGAACCGGACCCGCGACAAGCTCAAGTACCTCGCGGGGTCGGAGCTCGGCGCGGGCGCGTTCATCCTCGACGCCCGGGCAGAGGACACGGCCGCGGAGCTTCGTGCCCTCAAGGTCTAGTTGGCATGGGCGTGCGCCCGGCCGGGTGAACCTCATTGGCGAGCATGTCGACTACCTCGGCGGCCTTGTCCTGCCCGCGGCGGTCGACCGTTTCACTGAGGTGTCTGGACACGGCGCGCGGGACTGGTCCATCGAAAGCGATGTCCCCGGCGGGCTGGCGTACGTCCGCGCGGTGGGCGCCGAGCTGGGCGCGGCGCCGCAGGCTGTGCATGTCGAATCACAGGTTCCACCAAACGCGGGCATCAGCTCGTCGGCGGCGCTCCTGGTCGCCGTGGCAGCCGGTTTGCAGCCAGACATCGACGGCAAGGAGGCGGCACTCGCCTGTCAGCGCGCCGAACAGAAGGCGACCGGCGTTCAGGTCGGCGTGATGGACCAGTTCGCCTCAGCCCTGGGAAGGCGGGGTGGCGCGCTGCTGCTCGATTGCGCCACGCTGGAGTACGAGGTGGTTCCCTTCCCAGACGAGGTCGCCATCGCCGTCATCGACTCCGGCGAGCATCGCTCGCTCGCGGACACCCCTTACAACCAGCGCCGCCGGGAAGCCGAATCGGGCCATCCGAAAAGGCGCCGCCACGTCGACTCCGAGATCGCGCGTGTGCGCCAGTTCGTGGGCGCCCTCCATGACCGTGATTTCGCGCACATGGGAGAGCTCTTGAAGGAATCGCACGCGAGCCTGCGCGACGACTTCGAGGTGTCGACGCCCACAGTGGACTCGCTCGTCGAGCGGGCGTGGTCCGCCGACGGCTGCTACGGAGCACGCATCATGGGCGCCGGGTTTGGAGGCAGCATCCTTGCTCTGGTCACGCGGCCGAAGAGCGAATCGTTCCAGCGAGAGATGGGCCGGCCCGTCCTTTTCTGCGCCACCGCCGACGGCGCGTACGCGACGCCGCGATGAGTGACTCCCTCTTCATGCCCCTGGCGCAGCGCGCTGCGGGCCGCCGGGAGCTTGTCGGCTGGGAGGCGGTGTGGATGCCGCTCGGCGAGGGCGAGGCCGAGCGGTTGACGATCGGCATCGGCAGCGGCTGGAAGCCGATCGAGGTTCCGCGCCAGCTCGCCGCGCAAGAAGGGCGACAGTCCGTCTGGTACCGCACCGAGTTCCCACGGCCGGACCACGCCGGCCGCGTCGTGCTTCGCATCGGGGGCGCATTCCTTGCCACGAACGTGTGGCTCAACGGACGGCTGCTCGGCTCCCATTACGGATACTTCGCGCCTTTTGGATTTGACCTCACGCCCTATCTCAAGGCCGAGAACCTTCTCGTCATCTGCTGCGAATCGCCTGTCGAGGCGCAGCCCGAGAAGAAGCGCCACATCATGGGCATCTTCAACGACGGCGACCTCAAGCCGTATCCCGCTTCTGCCTACGCAAGTCTCCCCGACGACTACAGACTCGAGGTGCCGGTCGGGTTGTGGCGCCCGGTCGAGCTCGAGTACGTCGGATCGATCGCGGTTGACTGGATGCGCGTCAAGCCGACATTCGAGGGGGGAGACGGTCGCCTGGAGGTGGACGCGCGGCTGCGCAACCTCGACGGCCGCCAGATGGACGGCGAGGTCGAGCTCATCGTTCCCGTGCCCAACCGCGATGCGCTGCGGCTTCGGCGAGAGGTGCATCTCGCCGGCGGCGCGGAGGAGACGGTGACGATGCGTCTCGCGCTTCCCGGTGCAAAGAAGTGGGAGCCCTGGCGTTTTGGCGCGCAACCGATGTATCGCGTCGAGCTGGTCACACGAACCGCGGACGGAAGCGAGTCTTCACGCGTCGAGGAATCATTCGCATTTCGCGAGGTGACCGCGGATATCGGCCCGCGGCGCTGGAGTCTTCGCGTTAATGGCCGGCCGATGTTCTTGCGTGGCGCGTGTTACGCGCCGTCTTACAGGCTCGACGAGCTGAGCGCGGCGACGCTGGCGGCGGACATCGCCATGGCAAAGCAGGCGAACCTCGACGCCCTTCGCGTCGTCGCCAACGTGCTCCCGAAGGATTTCTACCGCCTTGCCGACGAAGCCGGCTTGCTGGTGCTTCAGGATCTGCCGCTGACCGGAACCTACGTCTATCACGCGCGAGGAGACGAGGCCCGCTTCTTCGAGAGCGCCGCCCGGCAGCAACAGGCCGAGATGGTCGCGATGCTGCAAAACCATCCCTCGATCGCGGTGTGGATCGCACACGACAACCCGCCGTGGCTAGCCACGAACTTCGACCTGGGCGACGTGCACTCGGTACGTCAGAACCATTCCATCGACCAGGATCTGAAAGCGGCGTTCGAGCGGCTCGACCCAAGCCGCCCCGCGATCGCGGCGTCGGGCGACGTCGACCTTCACCTGACCCTCGGATGGTCCGATGGCTCCTGGCGCGACATCGCACGCGTCGAGCCGCTGATGGTCAGCGCATTCGGTGCGCAGTCCTTGCCGAGCGCCGACTCACCCGCATGGGCGAGCGTCGGCGAACGCTGGCCGGTCGCGGACGACGAACCGGCGTGGCGCCACGCGGGGTTTCAACCCGTCAACTGGGCCGAGCGGGGGGTAGGCCTGCCGTCAGCGCACCAAACGCGAGAGAACTACGTGCTTGCGTCACAGGAGTACCAGGCACAGCTCATCCGGTACACGGCCGAGCACCTGCGGACGCGGAAGTTCGAGGCGTGCTGGGGTGCCTTTGTCTACCACCTGGTCGATCCGTTTCCGGGGATCGGTTTCGGCGTCCTCGATGGCGCGCGCCGCCCGAAGCTGGCGCTTGAAGCGCTGACCGAAGCGTTCCGCGCGACCCGCCTCATCGTCGAACCGTTGGCCTTCGAGCCGGCGCGCCCGTTTGGCTTCGTCCAGCACCCGCGGGTACCGTTCGCCGCCAGGCTCGTGATCGTCAACGACGATCCTGGTGTGGCCGGCCGCGGAGTGGTCCGCTGGTCGGTGTCGCGCGAAAAGGCGGCCGGTGCGCGAGGCCTCGACCGCGTCCGCGACGTCGTGCAGAAGAAGTCCTACTCGGGGACGATCGACGTCGAGATCCCGACGGCTTTCGAGCCGGCCGTCATCGCGACGACGCTGAGCCTTCCACTCGCCGCGGAGGGCGACTACAAACTCGAGGCGGCCCTCGTCGTATCCGGAAATGAGATCGATCGGACGGAGTTTTCGTTCATCGTCGCCTCGACGGCGGTGCCGCACTCCCCGCGTCCCGAGATTCCGCGCTACCTCGCCGAGCGCCTGGCCGACCTGCACAGCCTGCGGCCCGAGAAGTCGGGGCTCAGTTTCGCCCTGGAAAATCGCACGCGGCCGGCGGTGCTTGTCGGGGTCACCGGATTGCGCCTGGACGGAGTGCTCGTGACCGGGCACCAACTCCAGATCGAGACGAACGCAGGCCTCGCCCCGCTCCCCAAGCGGCTGGACATGCCGCTTGGCCGCCGCCTGGTGCTTCACGTGGTCACCGGCGAACCGATCGGCTCGGGCGCTCACTCTCTCGAGGCCGACGTCACCGTGCCCGGGGTCGCGTCGGGCCGGCTGGTAATCGAGAACGGCGCCAACGCGCGTGGCGAAGCGTGACCACGATGGCATACTTTCAGGCTTACGCAAGTCGACGCTTTACGAACCTGATTCCAATACCGCGATAGGCGAGAAGGGAGGACCCTCCACCGCATGCCGACTGAATACGCAGTGATCATCCTCGCGGTGGCCGCCCTGTTCACGGGCGGGCTGTATCTGATGACTCGCCGCCGGCGCAAGAAGAAGAAGTCAGCGCCGCCGGTGCGCCCCGCAGCTCCGGACAACCAGACCGCAGGGGTCGCCGCCACGTGGGCGCCACCGACTCCCGCGCGTCCCGCGACGGTTGCTCCCACCATGGTCGCGCCGCCACCCGCCGCGGGGGGTTGGGGCTCGCCCTCGCAGGCCAAGCCAAGTCCGGGTGGATGGGGCTCGCCGGCTTCGCCGGCGGTCGCGCCGCCTCCGACCACGTCGCCGAGCTGGGGCGCGCCCCCCTCGTCGGCGTCGCCTGGGCCGGCATGGGGACCACCGCCCGGCGCTTCGCCGGCCCCTCCCGGGCCGCCGGCCGCCGCCCCGACCTGGGGCTCGCCTCCCGCGGGACCGCCCGCCAGCGGCGCGCCGACGTGGGGCTCACCCGCGCCCGCCTCATCGCCCGGACCGGGTTCCGCGTCGCCCCCGGGGTCACCGCCCGCGCCATCGTGGGGAGCGCCCGCGGCTGCGGCCGCTCCGCCGCCCCCGGTTGCTACACCACCCGCGCCGCCGCCCTCGGCCCCCGCGCCATCTTGGAGCGCACCGGCCGCCCCCTCAGAGCAGCCACCGGCGTCCATTCCGACAGCCCCTTCCTGGAATCCCCCTGCCGCGCCCGCCTGGGATCCGGCCTCCGCGGCTGCTTCCGCGCCGGCGGCAGCCCCCCCGCTGAGCACAGCCGACTGGGGCGCTGCGCCGGCCAACGCCGCGCCGCCTGCCACAGTCGCTCCGGCCTGGGAGCCGCCCGCCAGTCCCGCGACCTCCCAGCCGCCCGCCAACACAGCATGGGGCGAGCCCGCGGCGCCTGCGGCGTGGGACATACCCAAGACCGAGGAGCCGGCGGCGCCGCCCGCTCCTTCGTGGAGCGCGCCGGCGGCTCCGGCGCCGGACGCGGTCAAGCCGCCTGTCGAGGCTGGTCCGCCGCCCTGGAACGTGCCCCGGGGGCCGGCCTGGTCAGGGCCCGCTGCCTCTGCGTCCGCTCCCCCTTCGACCGACGCTGATCTTGCCGCAGGAGCTCAGGCGTCGCCCGAACCGGTGCGCTCTTCACCCGACGGGGCCGACGTCGCCGCCACCATGCTCGCCCCGCCGCCGATGAGCGGCTCCGAGGCGGAGCGCGAACCCACGACCCTGATGCCGGCCTGGCAGCCGCCGCCGGAAGCGCCTCCCCCGGTCCCGGAGACGATGGCCATGCCGTCTAGGCAGCAGCCGGGCGCGGCCGTGGCGGCCGGACCGCAAGGAGAGCTGACGATCGAGTCCGGGCCGGACGCCGGCCACGCGCATCGCGCGGGCGACCACGTACGCCTGGGCCGCTCGCCGGACAATGACGTGATCCTGCGCGACCCGGCGACGAGCGGGCACCACGCCAGGCTCGAGCGCCGCGACGAGCAGCAGTTCTGGCTCGTCGACCTGGGCAGCACGAATGGGACGTTCGTCAACGGCGAGTCGGTCCAGGAGAAGCAGCTGAACCACGGCGATCGGATCACCATCGGCCAGAATTCGATCCACTTCTCGCTTCTCGGAGCCTAACAACGGTCTGGCTCGTTAGGTAGCACGATGCGGTTACGTATCGCGTGGGCCACCGATCCGGGCCTGGAACGAGAAGAGAACGAGGACTCGGTCTCGGTCTGGCGCAACAAGGCCGGCCTCGACTCGCTCATCGTCGTTTGCGACGGTATGGGCGGCCACGCCGCCGGCCAGCATGCGAGCTCGATCGCGGTGAAGACGGTGACCACGATCCTCGCCGAAGACGGCCAGGAAGGTACCGAGGTCGAACGCTTGAAGAGGGCCTGCAAGGAGGCGAACACCGCGGTCTTCAACGCCGCGAGGGACAACCCCGACTGGTCGGGCATGGGCAGCACGATGGTGATCGCGGCGATCCGCTCCGGCGAGTGCGCTCTGCTCAATGTTGGGGACAGCCCCGCCTATCTGTTCCGCAACGGGTTCGCCAAGCTCGTCTCGCAGGACCACTCGTGGCCGGCCGAGCAGGTCCGGCTGGGGGTGATCAAGCCGGAGGAGGCCGCAAACCACCCGCTGAAGCACCGGCTGACGCGCGCGGTCGGCGTGTGGGAGCAGATCCAGCCGTTCACCGACAAGCTCAAGCTCGAGGAAGGCGACGCCGTCGTGCTCTGCAGCGACGGCGTGGAGACCGCCGGCGTCAGCGTCGAGGAGATGGGGCGGCTGCTGCTCAAGGATGGCAACCTCGACCGGGGCGCGGAGCGCGTGATCGAGCGGTGCCGCGAGCTCGGTGCGCCAGACAACGTGACGCTCGCGGTCGCCCGCGTCGAGGTCGACGTGACGAAGACCGCGATACTCCCGAAGCTGAAGATCTAGCCCGGCCCCTACCCGGGGGCCAGCCCCGGATAGTCCGGACTATCGGAGGTTTGCTGCGGACTTCAGGACGCTTCGTCCGGACTATCCGTAGGTTTCGCCGTGGGAAAGAGTTGCCAGCTAGTAAGCGCGGGCAACCACCTCGGCGACGTGTTCGACTTTCATCGTCGAGCCTCTACCGCGCAGACCCGACTCCAGCTGCATCTGACAGCCAGGGTTCGCGACCGCGACAACATCCGCCTTGGTCGCCAGCAGGTCGTCGAGCTTCTCTTGCAGGACGCGAGCCGACATCTCCGGTTCCAGCGTGCTGTAGAGGCCAGCGGCGCCGCAGCAGATCTCGGCGTGCCGCATCTCGACAAAGTCGGCACCCGGCAGCGAGCGGATCAGATCCCGCGGCTGCTTCTTGATCCGCTGCGCGTGCGCGAGATGACACGCGTCCTGATACGTGACCCGGATCCTCACGTCATGAGCCGCCGAGGGGAGGCCGATCTCGGCCAGCCATTCGGTGAGGTCTTTGACCCGGCCTTTCAACTCGGGGTAGAAATCCTTGAGGTGCGCGCCGCAACCGGCCGAGTCAACCACGAGTGCGTCGAAGTCTCGGCCGCGATAAGTCTTCATGTTCGCGTCGCGCAGCCGCTCCGCCCCTTCCAGGTCACCGTTGTGCGCGAACAGCGCCCCGCAGCATCGCTCCGCCGGCGGGAACCATACCTCGCATCCGGCAAGCTGCAGCAGCTTGACCGCGGCATCGTGCGACTGCGGGTAGAGGATGGGCATCACGCACCCGACGAGGAACGCGACGCGATGCTTTCGGGCGCCGATGGCGGGCGCCACGTTTCCCGCGGGCCGGCGGAAGGGTTGGCCCAGCGCGGGTAGCATCCGGCCTGAGCGCGCGACGGACGTGAGGCGCAGCTTTTGCGCCAGGCGAGTCGCTGCGCCCACCGCCCGGAGTCGCCCTGGATGCCCGACCAGCTGCCTGAGCGCGAAGCGGCTTGTCCAACGCTTGGGCGACGCGCGGCGCAGGTCTTCGACGTCGGCGCGTCCCGCTTCGATGATGCGGCCGTACGGCACGCCCGACGGGCACACGCCCTCGCACGTCCTGCAGCCGAGGCAGAGATCGATGTGCCGGACCTGCTCTTCCTCGAATGCCATCGTCCCGCGCTTCCACTGCGTCATCAGGTAGATGCGGCCGCGCGGTGACTCGGTTTCCAGGCCGGTGACGCGAAACGTCGGGCACGCGTCGAGGCAAAGGCCGCAGTGCACGCACGTGGCCAGGTCATCGTCAGAGAGTCGCGCGAACGGCTCGGTCATATGACGAACCTTCCGGGGTTCAGAACTCCATCGGGGTCGAACGCCCTCTTGAGGCGGCGCATGATTTCGAGCGTCGCCGGCGGCGTGCCCCAGGCGCCGACCTCACGCATGAAATCGTCCGGCGCCGCGAGCATCACCAGCGTCCCGCCAACGGCTTCGGCTTTGGCCCGCGTCGCCATGACCGATGAAGCATCGACCAGCCCGCGAAGGGCCGTCCGCGGCGCAGCGATACGGGCCCACCGCGCGGGCGATCGCCCTGAGTGCCGCCCCCAGATCGATCGGTCCTCGACCGTCCAGCCAAGGTCACCTATCACACGATCCACCGCGTCGTGGCTACCGGTGAAACGGGCGAGCACCCGCCCGTCGGAGAAGATCTCGAGGGCCGCGGGCGTGACAGGCATGGCCAATGCCCTGTCGGCGTCATCCCAACCTCCCTCGCTCGTAACGGTGAGGTCGTATAGCGGCTTGGGGAACACCTTGAACGATGCGGCGACGATTACCCCGAGAGAACCGAGCGCCCCGTAATGCAGCTTCATCATGTCGTAGCCGCTGACGTTCTTGACCACCCGTCCGCCGCCGCTGGCCAGCTTGCCGTCGGGCAGCGCCACGCGAATCCCGATCAGAAAGTCGCGGGGCGATCCGTAGCGCAACCTCAGGGGTCCGGTCCAGCCGGTGGCGAGCAACCCGCCGATGGTGTGGCCGGGCGAGCTGAACGGATCGAGGGGAAGAAACTGCCCGGACTTCGCGAGCTCTTCCTGCAGGGCCTCGAGCGTGATGCCAGCCTCCACGCTGACGACCATGTCCGCCTGCGAGTGCTCGATCACGCGGTTCAGCCGCGTGGTGTGGAGCTCCACATCGCAGCGTCCAGGGGCGCCGCCCATTCCGCGTGCCTTGCCGCCTCCGACCGGAACCACCGCCAGCTTCGAGCTCGCGGCTTCCTGCAGCTTCCGCGCGAGCTCGTCGGCGGTCGAGGGTTTCTCCACCGCCGGTGTCGTCACCACCACTTGGCCTCGATGGCCAGGCCGGTTCGACCCGCGAGGTGGACCGACTTGCGCGATGGGTCGGGAAAGATCTTGCCCGGGTTCATGGTCCCCTTCGGGTCGAATACGTCCTTCACGCGATGCATTGCGCCGAGGTCGTCCTCGCTGTAGATCCACGGCATGAAGGCGCTCTTCTCGAGCCCGATCCCGTGCTCGCCGGAAAGCGCGCCGCCGAGCTCGACGACCGCGCGAAGCATCTCCTCGCCCGCGGACTCCACCTGGTGGAGCACGTCGCGGTCGCGCATATCGAAAAGGATGTTGGGGTGCAGGTTGCCATCGCCGGCGTGGAACACGTTGGCCACCGGCAGCTTGTAGTGCTCCCCGATCTCGCCGACCGCGGAAAGGACCTGCGGCAGGCGCGAGCGCGGGACGACGCCGTCATGCAGGTAGTAGTTGGGCTTGATCCGGCCCAGGGCGCCGATCGCGCCCTTGCGCCCCGCCCACAAAAGCTCGCGCTCCGCCGGCGTCTGGGCTTCGCGCAGTGCGTAGCCCTGGTTGTCGGTGAGGACCTTGCCGATCGCGGCCGTCAGTTCGCGCGTCGCCTCGGCAGTCCCGTCGACCTCGACGAGGAGGACGGCGCCCGCGTCCGTCGGGTAGCCCGCGTGGTAGTGGGCCTCGACGGCGCCGACTGTGACGTTGTCCATCATCTCCAGCGCGGCAGGGACGATGCCGTGCCCGATCACAGCGGAGACCGCCTGGCTCGCCGTCTCGATGCTGGGAAACGCGGCCAGCATCGTCGCAATGCTCGGCGGGATCCGCAGCAGCCTGACCTTGATCTTCGTGATGGCGCAGAGCGTGCCCTCCGAACCGACGAGCACGCCGCACAGGTCGAGCCCGACGCGGTCCGGAGCATCGCCGCTGACCCAGTGCACGCTGCCGTCTGCGAGGACGACCTCCATACCCAGCACGTGGTTGGTGGTTACGCCGTAGTACAAGCAATGCGGGCCGCCGGAGTTTTCGGCCGCGTTACCGCCGATCGTGCACGCCTTCTGGCTCGAAGGGTCTGGCGCGTAGAACAACCCGTGCTGCGCGGCGACCATGGACAGCTCCTGGTTGACGACGCCGGGCTCGACGATGGCGGTTTGCGCGACTGGGTCGATGTTCAAGATCCGGCGCATGCGCGTGACCTGCAGAGCGATGCCGCCGCGGATGGTTACCGCACCGCCGGATAGCCCGGTGCCGGCGCCTCGGAGCACGACCGGGATGTTGTTATGCGCCGCGACTTTGATCACACCAGCGACGTGCTCGGTGCTGGAGGCGAGTACCACCGCGTCGGGTAGAGCGCCTTCGATCGAGCCATCGCGCTCGAAGATGCGGAGGTCGTTGGCGGAGTCGATGACGGCTTCGCGACCGACGATCGTGCGGAGCTCCTCTACGACCGATCTAGGAAGCACCGTCAAAAACCTCGAAGCGCCGCGTCGTGGCGCCAGGAAAGCTCGGCGCCTCGTTGGCATGGCCGCCCACGATCAGCAGGTCAAGCCAGCGAACGCACTCCTCGTCCGACGGCATGCGGTCGGCGCGCTCGAAGATCGCCTCCTGGATCCGTGCGTGGGGCGAGACCTGGATCGTGTACCAGACCGACAGACCGTCCGGGGTCATGGCGTGGTGCGACTCGTCCACCTTGCGGTTGATCGGCAGGCGCATCGGCTTCGCCTCCGCCGCGGCGCGCAGCCGCGCCGCCTCGCCGGCGATGTCGGTCACGAAGCTCAGCTTAAACTCGAACTCGTGACCGGCCGGGATCGAGTTGAGGCGGCAATCGCGATGGACGTCGCGGACCGGCCGCCGGTTGGCGCGTGGGGTCACACGTATCGCGAGGAGTGGTCGCCCGCGGACCTGGCCGCGGTGACGGTCGAACGCGCGCGTCGGTTTGGTTGGGACTTCGTCAAGTTCCAGCCGCGTGCGAGCTGCTTCGCCGAGGCTTTCGGCTCCGTCTACCACCCGGCGGGCCACAGCCTGCGCGCACCAATCCTCATCAAACCGGCCGTGACGGATCTCCCATCGTGGTCGTCCCTGCAGCTGACTGACCGCAAGGCGCTGGAAGACCAGGTCGAGTCGATCGGCATGGTCGCACGCGAGCTGGGTGGTGACGTACCGGTGATCCAGACCGTGTTCAGCCCGATCACGGTCGGCGGCTACCTGGTGGGCAAGTCGCAATCGCGGGTGGTACGCGAGCTGCGCCAGCATCCGGAGGTGGTCGGTCCGGCTCTCAACATGATCGCCCAGGAACTGGTCGACTTCAGCCGGCGGTCGGTCGAGTCCGGCGCGGCGGGGATCTTCTACGCGATCTCGGGCTACGCGGGGCGCAAGGTGGTGCGGGAGGACGCCTATCGCGAGCTGGTGTTGCCGTACGACCTCGCCGTGCTCGGGGCCCTGCCGCCCGGCGCGTGGTTCAACGTCGTCCACCTGTGCGGCTCGAATCTGAATTTCGATCTCACGCGGGATCTGCCTGCGCAGGCTGTCAGCTGGTCGATCCACAACCAGGGCAATCCATCCCTCGCCGAGGGGCAGAAGGTCGCGCGACGCGCCGTGATGGGCGGATTGAGCCAGCGCGCGACGCTTGTCTATGGGCCGCCGCCAAAGATCGCGGCCGAGGCCCGCGCCGCAGTCGAGGAAACGGGCGGGCGCGGACTGCTGCTCGCGCCGGGTTGTTCCGTGTCCCCCCGCGTGCGCGAGGTGAACCTCGAAGCGATGGCGACGGCGGTGGCGGCATGAGCCGGGTGGAGGGCCTGGCCGAGATCGTCCTGTGGGTCGCCGATATGGAGGCCGCGCTCGATTTCTATCGAGATCGGTTCGGCCTCGAGCTGATGTCGCCCCCTGAGCTGCCTAACAAGTTCCTGATGGTGGCCAAGCCCGGAGGCATCCCGGAGATGATCGTCCTGATACCGCACCCCCACGGGCCCGACTACTTTCCGCGACACAAGGAAAAGCGGGTCCTGCATCACCTGGCGTTCCGCGTCAGCCATCGTTCATACGACGAGCTGGAGACCGGTTTCATCGAGGCCGGCACCGAGGTCCGCCACGGCGTGCACCCCGTGCTCAAGGGCGTGCGAACTTTTTATGTCGACGACCCGGACGGAAATGAAGTCGAGGTCATCGGTCCGGAGTAAGCGTCAGGTAGCGCCAAGGCTGAAAGAGATCAGCCATTCGGCAATGATGGCCGTCACCCAGCCGATGCCCGTGGCGATCGCGGTCCAACGCACTGCTGCAGCTGATGATCGCAGCCTCCATGACACCGCCGCCGCGCCGGCGCCGAGAGCGACGACCATGAGCGCGACGACGTTGACCACAGCGACCATCCGGTACTGGCCTCCAGAGAAGGCGAAGAGGAACGTGGTCACGAGATATCCGAAACCGCCTGCCGAAACCACGATCAATGCGATCGCGATCAGCAGCGGAAAGGCGGAGGCCTTGGCAGGTCTGGGATCGCCCATGTAACTGCTCGCATTGTCCACACCTGGAGCTTCGGCGTGAGATGGCCGGGAAGTTGGCCCTTCGGGCCGTAGCGTTCTAGGTGTATGTCCCCCGGTTTGCGGGATGAGCGGCGAAGGGTGCGTTGGTTCTTCGCGGGATTGCTGGTCATCAGCGCGGTCATCGACATCGTCGGCGCGCTCCTGGAGCACCACCTGGCGCGGAGCCAGGTTCTCGAAACGCTGCTTCCGGCTGAGGTCACGGTCGGTGGCCGCACCGGGGCGGTGCTCTCGGGTCTCGCGCTGCTACTCCTGGCCGGGGGCATCGCGCGCGGCAAGCGTGTCGCTTTCAGGCTGACGCTCATCGTGCTCGGCGCGACGATCGCGTTCGAGCTCATCAAAGACCTCGACTTCGAAGCTGCGTCGTTGTTCGCTTGGACGTTCTTCGGACTCTGGTTGTTTCGAGCGCATTTCACCGCCGACTCCGATCCTTCGCGCATACGGTGGGGTCTCGCTGTGCTGGCGCTTGGATTGGCGACCGCGGTTTTCTACGCCGTTGCCGGTACTGCCTTGCTGGCCAACCAGCTCCGGCCGGAGGTCGGCGTGGTGAGGACGCTGGAGTCTCTGCTGGCGGCCCTGGCCGGGAACCCCGCCGCGTATCACGCACTGACGGG